>RCMY010005210.1_pt1 | contig 11079 bp, 10 predicted proteins | sample 2041341 | NCBI WGS metagenome assembly RCMY01 (sample SAMN09708234, study PRJNA481090) | Marine sediment metagenome, whole genome shotgun sequencing project.
AGAGTCACCACATGAATCTGCTGACCCGTTTGCAGCGATGGCTCTCTGGCCAGCCGGCACGCACGCCGGCCGACTTGCCCGACGCCACCTGGCAGCGTATCGAACGTACGCTGCCGTTTCTCGATTTCCTGCCGGCGGAGGCGCGACCGCGGCTGCGCGCGATGGCACTTGAATTTCTCGCACAGAAGGAATTTCACGGCGCAGATGACTTTGAACTGAACGATGAGATCCTGCTGTCGATCGCGCTGCAAGCCTGCCTGCCGGTGCTCAATCTGGGTTTGTCGCACTATCGCGGCTGGATCGGGGTGGTGGTGTATCCGGGCGATTTTCTGGTCGAACGCGACGTGCGCGACGATATCGGCGTGGTTCACAAAACGGCCGAAACCCATCTGGGTGAAGCCTGGCAGGGCGGCCCGGTGATCGTCTCGTGGCAGCCGCAGCACCTGGGCCACGGCAGCAATGTGGTGATTCACGAGTTTGCCCACGCGCTCGACATGAGCAACGGCGCCACGGACGGTTTCCCGCCATTGCGTCCGGGCATGTCGCGAGAACACTGGGCGCGCAGCTTCAGCGAGGCTTACGCGTCGTTGTGCCGCCATGTCGATCGCGGCCTGCCGACCATGCTCGACCCCTACGCCAGCACGAATCCAGCCGAGTTTTTCGCCGTCGCCAGCGAGGCCTTCTTTGAAACGCCGCTCGCGCTGCGCGCCAGCTACCCCGAGGTGTACGCGCAGATGCGCCTGCTCTACGACCTCGACACCGCGGCAGGCGCCGCTGCACTTGAACCTTGACGGCTACCAGGACTCCTATCTATAGATGAAACGTTTGCTGATCGTCTATCACACCCAAAGCGGCAACACCGGACACCTTGCCGACGCGGTGCTCAAGGGCGCGCAAAGCGCCGGCACCGTCGAAGTGAAGTGTCTGCGCGCCTTTGATGCCGGCATCGATGAGCTGGGCAATTGCGACGGCTTGTTGCTGGGTACACCGGAAAACTTCGGCTACATGTCCGGCGCTCTGAAGGATTTCTTTGACCGCACCTACTATCCGCTCGAAGGCAAGCTCACCGGCCTGCCCTATGCCGTGTTCATCAGCGCCGGTAACGACGGCACCAACGCCGAACGCGAAATCGGCCGCATCGCGAACGGCTACGGCTGGCGCCCGGTGGCAGACGCCCACATCGCGCGCGGCGAGGTTACGCCGGCGGATCTCGAAGCGTGCGAAGCGCTCGGCGCCGCGATGGCGGAAGGCTTGGCGATGGGCATTTTTTGATCCGCTTTTACATTGATGAAGTCGTGCGCCCTCGCCGACGGGTTTTCGACACTCGAGGCAGCCATCCGTCGACTGACGAGCGGTCGTGAACCGCTGGAAGTCGCGGCCTGAGCGGGGTGTGGCTTTTTGCCGCGGATCAGGAAGCATTGCGTCGTTGATCCTTTCTCAATGCCGGCCTACAGTGAAAGCACTGTCGGCAGCGATCGTTGCAAAGCGGCCGGCAGCCTCTCAGTTCTCTTAACGGAGGAACGCAAATGTCAAAAACCTGGATCCTCGTTGCGAATGCCAGTCTCGCCAAGCTCTACTCGAACTGCGGGCCCAACAAAGGGCTCAAACTTGTCAAGGAGATGAATCACCCGGAGAGCCGGCAGAAAAACAAGGAACTCGTCACCGACCGACAAGGCAACATTCAGGGCTCGCCCGGCAGCGGTTACGAGGCGCCAACGCAACCCAAGGAACAGGCCGCCCGCGCGTTCGCGCATGAGCTGGCGAAGGAGTTCTATCAAGGGCGAAACAAGAATGCCTATGAACGCGCCATTCTGGTTGCGCCACCGAGCTTCATGGGCATGCTCAACAGCGAACTCGATGGTCCGACCACCAAACTGGTGATCGATCGCGTCGAAAAGGACTACACCAAGACCTCTCAACCTTTGCTGACAGAACGGCTCGGCAGCAGTATCTGCCTGTAGTTTCCGATCCCGGTAGTCTTCATGGACTGGCGCCGCAAGGCGCCTTTCTAGTTAACCTGAAAGCAAGCGATACGGCGCTGCCGTAGGTGGGGCGTTCAATGGTGGCCGCTTCGTAGGTTGGGCAGAGCGCAGCGAAGCCCAACATTCCGTTAGTCGCCAAACGTTGGGCTTCGCTGCGCTCTGCCCAACCTACTCGACTGCGTAGGGTGCCAATAGGCGAAGCCGTATTGCACCGCTCAACGGCCGACGCGTGCAATGCCTACCGGCCTGCCTCTACGTTTTCTGGCTGAGCAGCGCCAGCATCGCCGTCTTGAACAGGCGGGTGACCATTTCGGTGTCGAGCGCGGGGTTACGGATGCTGCGCAAGGTCAGACCGCCGAACATGGCTGAAAACACTTCCACGATCCCGGCAATTGTCGCTTCATCGTCATCGTGCCCTGCCCGCCGGCGCACGGTGCGCACGGTGTCTTCCAGGCTGGCGCGGCACCGCTGATCGGCCGCACGCACGATATCCGCCACGGTCGGGTTGCGTGCCGCCTCGGCGACGATTTCCACCTTGAGACCCGCGGTGGCGGGATCGAGGTTGTCGATGACGCCATCGCCGACGCAATCGAGCAGCGCACCGCCCACATCGCGCGCGTCACCGATCTCCGCGGTCAGTGTCAGCAGACGCTCCAGATCCTGCGCGACGATCGCGGCGATGATCGCTTCCTTGTTGTCGAAGTAATGGTAGATGTGGCCCGCACTCATTCCCGCCGCTTTCGATATCTGTGCGATGCTTGCCCCATGAAAGCCCTTTTGCCGGAAGCAGTCCGCTGCGGCGATCAGTATCTGCTCACGCCGCGCTTTGGCACGCGGTTGATCGGTGGTGGCGGTGGTCGAATGCGTCATGCGATGTGCGTCCGGGAATGATCCTGAAGACAAAGTATTTATGTTGCGCTGCGTCAAACACTAACATAGAATGAACGCTCATTCTAGAATAAACGTTCTAGATTTTGCGGCGCGCCTGTCATCAGAAGAAGAATCGCGCCCGTCGCCGCCAACACGAGAGAAACTCATGACGATCCACTCCAATCGCGCACTGTTACGACCTGTCGCCATCATGACCGCGAGTCTCGTGCTGCTCGCTGCCTGCAGCGACGCCAAGAACGCGTCGCCGGCGCCTGCTGCTCCGCCTGCCGTGACCGTGATGCCGGTTCAGCCGCAGGCCGTGCCGATGGTGACCGAATTGCCGGGCCGCACCGCGGCCTATCAGATTGCCGAGTTGCGGCCGCAGGTCACGGGCATCATCAAGGAACGACCGTTCAAGGAAGGCAGCGAGGTCGAGGCCGGACAGGTGTTGTATGTAATCGACGCGTCGACCTATCAGGCAGACTACGACAGCACCCAGGCGGAATTGAGGCGCGTGCAGACCGAAGCCCGCCTGGCGGAGATCAAGGCGGCACGCTACGCAGACTTGCTCCAGCAGAAATTCATCAGCAAGCAGGCTAACGACGAAGTCGCCGCGGCAGCGAACCAGAGCCGTGCCGCGGTTGAGAACGCCGCCGCTGCGGCACGGCGGGCCAAGATTGATGTGGGTTATGCCCACGTCAAATCGCCGATTGCAGGACGTATCGGGCGCTCGACCGTCACCCCGGGCGCGCTCGTGACTGCCAATCAGGTCGAGGCGCTGGCGACGGTGCAGCAACTCGATCCAATTTATGTCGATCTCACCCAATCGAGCGTGGAGATGTTGCGGCTCCGAAAGGCGTATGACTCCGGACGCCTGCAAAAATCCGCCGACGACACCGTACCGGTCAAGCTGCTGCTTGAAGATGGCAGCGCGTACGCCAGCGAAGGCCGGATGGAGTTTTCTGAAGTCACCGTCGATCAGAACACCGGCAGCGTCACCTTCCGCGCGGTGTTTCCCAATCCGGACGGAGAGCTGCTACCCGGCATGTATGTGCGCGCGCAGCTCACCCAGGGCGTGCGCGACGGTGCGATGCTGGTGCCCCACGCCGCACTCAGCCGCGACCCGCGTGGCAATGCGCAGGTGATGGTGGTTAACGGCAGCGACGAGGTCGAAGTGCGCCCGGTAACGGTCGCCGAATCGCAGGGCGAGTCATGGGTCATTACCGACGGACTCACGGCGGGTGATCGCGTCATCGTCGAAGGGCTGCAGCGTGCGCGTCCGGGGACGAAAGTCCAGCCGCAGGAAGCCGGCGCCGCAGAGGGCAATCCACCATCAGATGCCGGCGCCGCGCCGGCAAAAAGCTGAGGCAGACTCCTATGGCTCGCTTCTTTATCGACCGCCCCATCTTTGCCTGGGTCATCGCCATCATCATCATGCTCGCTGGCGCGCTGTCCATCCTCGAACTGCCGGTGTCGCAGTATCCGTCGATCGCACCGCCCGCCGTGGTCATCAACGCGCGCTATCCGGGCGCCTCCGCCAAAGCCGCTGAAGATTCGGTGACCCAGCTCATCGAACAGAAGATGACCAGCCTCGACGGTCTGCTGTACATGAGTTCGAACAGCGATTCCTTTGGCAATTCTTCGGTGACGCTGACCTTCAATGCCGACACCGACCCCGACATTGCGCAGGTGCAGGTGCAGAACAAGCTGCAGACGGCCCTGCCCTTGCTGCCGCAACCGGTGCAGCAACAAGGGGTTACGGTGGCCAAGTCGGCACGCAACTTCCTCATGGTGGTCGGTTTCGTGTCGGAAGATGGCAGCCTGGTGGCAAGCGACCTGTCGGACTTTCTCGTCTCCACGGTGCAGGACCCGCTGTCGCGAGTCACCGGCGTCGGCGAAGTGCAGGTGTTCGGCTCGCAATACGCAATGCGTGTTTGGCTCAAGCCCGACAAACTGACAAATTTCCGCCTCACCCCGAACGATGTGCGCAACGCCATCGAGGCGCAGAACACGCAGATCTCGGCCGGTCAGCTCGGCGGCACGCCGGCTGTTCCGGGCCAGGGTTTCAGCGCGTCGATTACCGCGCAAAGCCGGCTGCAGACAGTCGAGGAATTCGAAGCCATCTTGTTGCGCAGCGCGGCCGACGGCGGTGAAGTGCGTCTGCGCGATGTCGCGCGTGTCGAGATCGGTGCCGAGAACTATGGCACTGTCGCGCGCTTCAACGGACAACCTGCGGCCGGCGTCGGCATCCGTTTGGCGACCGGCGCCAACGCGCTCGAAACCGCCGACGCAGTGCGCGCCCGGCTCGACGAGATGGAGCGTTTCTTCCCCACCGGCGTGAAATACGTGGTGCCTTACGACACCACACCGTTCGTGCGTATTTCAATCAAGGAAGTGGTGTTCACGCTGATCGAGGCGGTGGCGCTGGTGTTCCTCGTGATGTTCCTGTTCCTGCAAAATCTGCGCGCCACGCTGATCCCCACCATCGCCGTGCCGGTGGTGTTGCTGGGCACCTTTGGTGTCATGGCCGCGTTCGGCTTTTCGATCAACACGCTCACCATGTTCGGCGTCGTGCTGTCCATCGGCTTGCTGGTCGATGACGCCATCGTGGTGGTGGAAAACGTCGAGCGCCTGATGCAGGAAGAGGGCCTGTCACCCAGGGAGGCTGCGCGCAAATCGATGGACCAGATCACCGGCGCGCTGATCGGCATCGGTCTGGTGCTCTCCGCGGTATTTGTGCCGATGGCGTTTTTCGGCGGCTCCACCGGCGTTATCTATCGCCAGTTCTCGATCACCATCGTGTCGGCAATGGCGCTGTCGGTGCTGGTCGCCATCGTGTTAACGCCGGCGCTGTGCGCGACCATGCTCAAGCCGATCAAGAAAGGTGAATCGCACGGCGCGCGCGGTCCGGCCGGTCGTTTCTTCCACTGGTTCAACGGCATGTTCGCGCGCAGTACCCAGCGCTATGAATCGGCCGTCGGCGGCATCATCGCGCGCAGTCTGCGTTTTATGCTCATCTATGGGCTGATCGTTGTGGCACTCGGTTTTCTCTTCCTGCGCATGCCGACATCGTTCCTGCCGGACGAAGACCAGGGCGTGATGTTCACCCAGGTGGTGCTGCCCGCCGGCGCCACGCAGGAGCGCACGCTCGACGTGTTGAGCAAGGTGGAAAAATATTTTATGGAGGAAGAAAAAGGCATCGCAGCATCCATCTTCACGGTCGCCGGTTTCAGTTTCGGTGGTAGTGGCCAGAACATGGGCATCGGCTTCATCAACATGGTGCCGTGGGATGACCGCCAGGATCCGGGTGGCGACGTCAAGTCGGTCGCCGGTCGGGCAATGGGTGCGTTTTCGCAGATTCGCGAAGGCATGGTGTTCGCCTTCGTTCCGCCAGCCGTGCTCGAACTGGGCACCTCGGGCGGCTTCACGCTGCAAATGCAGGACCGCTCCGGACTCGGCCATGAGGCGCTGCTGGCCGCACGCAACCAGTTTCTCGGCATGGCCGCGCAGGACGAGCGCCTGGTTGGCGTGCGCCCCAACGGCCAGGAAGACATGGCCGAGTTCGTGCTCGATATCGATCATGCCAAGGCCGGTGCGCTCGGGCTGACCGTGGCCGACATCAACGACACCTTGTCGACGGCCTGGGGCGGCAGCTATGTCAACGACTTCCTCGATCGTGGCCGCATCAAGAAAGTGTATCTGCAGGCCGACGCGCCAGCGCGCATGGCGCCGGAAGATCTCGACAAATGGTACGTGCGCAACCGCACCGGCGAGATGGTGCCATTTTCCGCCTTTGCCTCTTCCCACTGGGGCTACGGCTCGCCACGGCTTGAGCGCTTCAACGGCCAGCCGTCGATGGAAATTCTCGGCCAGGCGGCGCCCGGCTTGTCGTCGGGCGAGGCGATGATGGCGGCCGAAGAACTGATGGGGAAGCTGCCGACCGGTATCGGTTTCGCCTGGTCGGGCACCTCATACGAAGAGCGTCAGAGCGGCGCCCAGGCGCCGGCCCTTTACGCCTTGTCGTTGCTGGTGGTGTTCCTCGCACTGGCCGCGCTGTATGAGAGCTGGTCGGTACCCTTTGCCGTGATGCTGGTGGTGCCGCTGGGGATCATTGGTGCACTGCTTGCCGCCACCGGGCGCGGGCTGTCGAACGACATTTATTTCCAGGTCGGTCTGCTGGCCACCATCGGTTTGTCATCGAAGAACGCGATCCTGATCGTCGAGTTTGCCAAAGCGCAGGTCGACGCCGGCGTGGATCTCATCGAAGGGACGCTCGAAGCGGTTCGCATGCGCTTGCGCCCGATCATCATGACCTCGCTGGCGTTCGGCCTCGGCGTGCTGCCGCTGGCACTGTCCACCGGAGCCGGCGCCGGCAGTCAGAACGCCATCGGCACCGGCGTGCTCGGCGGCACCATCGCCGGTACGCTGCTGGGTATCTTCTTCGTGCCGCTGTTTTACGTCGTGATCATCCGGATTTTCGGCGCCAAACGTGTCGAAGAAGAACCCGGCCCCGTGCCGGAAGCGGAGCAGGAAGCGACCTGAAACCCGCCATGGGAAAGCGCAACGCCCGTCCGTTCAGGCGCGGGCGTTGCGACCAATACCGATGAGCGTGGGGAACATCGCCGGCAGCAGCAACACCATGCCGGCGATTCCCACCCCGCTCCAGCCGATGGCGTCCTGCGCAAAGCCGGCTGAGAACGCGGCCAGCGTGACGATGACGAAAGTCGAAGTTTCGTTGATGCTTTGCAGGCGACCTCGGTTGGTGGCCGAGGCCGCCGCCACGAGCAAGGCGCTGCCGCCGATGAAGGCGAAATTCCAGCCGATGCCGACGCCGATCATGGCGGCGTGAAAATACGGGCTGGTCTCGCCGCCCAAGGTCAGCGCGCAGGCCACCACGCCCAGCCAACAGCCGCTCTGGGCGACGCGCTGTGCGCCATAACGTGCGATCAGGTTGCCGGTAAAGAAAGACGGCGCAAACATGCCCACCAGATGCCATTGCACCACGCTCGCGGCGGTCGTCACCGGCAGGCCGCAGCCGACCACGGCCAACGGCGCGGCGTTCATGGTGAGCACCATCATCGCCCAGGCGGCAACACAGTAAGCGAGCGCGTGGCGCAGCGCCGGAGTTTCCCTGAATTCGTAGAGCGCGGGCGTCCAGTCAGGCAAGGGCGGAATGCGTGCGGCCGCCGGTTCGCGCCATACAGTGAGCGCGCCGATGGCGAGCAACGACACCGCCGCCGACACCGCGTACGAACCCGCGAAGGGAACGATCATCACATCCTTGGCGAGTGCGCCAAGATACGGGCCGACGAAGGCTGCCGCGAGACCGCCCGCCATCACCCAGGAAATCGCGCGCGGCCTGTCGGCTTCGCTCGGTGCAACGTCGGCCGCGGCGAGGCGGTAGTACTGAGCGATGCCCTGAAAAATCCCCATCGACCCGGTCGCCAGGCAAAAACCGATAAAGCTGCCGCGGTGGATCGCCAGCACCGCAAGCAGCGCGCCCACCAGTCCGCACATTGCGCCGAAAATGAACACCGGCTGGCGGCCGAAGTGCGCAAAACCCTTCACCGCCAGCAAGGCAGTAGCCGCCGTGAACACGCCGGTCACGCCCAAAGGAATCGTCGCCAGCGCGGGCGATGGCGCCAGCCACACACCGACCAGCCCGGCGACCGTGAACACGATCGAAAGCGCGGTAAAAAACAAGGCTTGCGATAGCGCCAGCAGCCACACCGGCCGCCAGCGCACGATCGCCGATTCGGCAAGCTGCGTCATCCCTCCTCCCTGGCCGGCCAGCGCCGGCGCACCGCGTAGCGCGCACCCTGCGCGTCACGCTGAGATTCCACGAGCACGCCTTCGCGCACCCGCCATTGAATCGACGCGGATGCGTCGTGCGGCCGCAACTGCGCACAGCGCCGCGCGAGCGTCAGATGGGGGTGGAAGGCACGCTTTTCGAGCGCGATGCCGATTTCGTGTAAGCCTTTTGCGAGATCATCGGCCACTGCGGCCAGAGCATCAGGCGGCTGCCCCGGCGCGGCCCAGAGGATGTGGTTGTGACGCCACAGGCCGAAGTCGCTCAGCGTCATGTCGAAGCGCGGCCAAAGCACGGCATCACCCACCGCCTCGATCGCGGGCAAACGCGCAGCGTCGATGTCGCCGATGAAGGCGAGCGTGAGGTGCAAGGTCTCGCAGCGCATGATGCGTGCGTCCGGCGCGGCGTGGCTGCGCGCAATTGCGTGAAGCTGACGCGCCACGGTCTCATCCGGCCACAAGGCGAAAAACACGCGCCGCTTTTCGCGCCCGGTGTGCGCCTCATCCGGCACCGGTGCATCGCCCGACGGCATCCGTCACGTGGCCGTCCAGTCTCGCAACACGTTGAATTGCGGGCCGACACCACTGTGGTTGGTCTCGATGAGATGTCCGCCGGTGATCGACCACGCGAGCGGGCGCGCCGCCTCGCTTGTGCGCGAGCTTGAGCACTCGCGCGCCAGCGTGAGGTGCGGGTTGAAACCGGGGCGTTGGAGCGTCACGCCAGCCGCGCGCAAGCCCTCGGCCAGCGCGGTGGCAAGCGTCGCCAGCGCCGCGGGCGGCTGGGTCGGTGCGGCGTAGAGTTTCTTGTCCTGCGGCCACACGCCGATATCGTCGAGCGTGAGTTCAAGACGCGGCCAATGCACCGCATCGCCGACCGCTTCGATGACGGGCAGCTGCGCCGCGTCGACATTGCCGATGAAGGCGAGTGTGAGATGGAGCGAGTCGGCCTCCATCACACGCGCTTCCTGCGGCGCGCGCCTGAACGCCTGTTCATGAAGGACGCGGGCGATTCTGGCGTCGGGCGACAGGACGTAGAACAGACTGCGTGTATCGCGTTGCGGTGAATCAGCGGTCATCGGAGCGCTCCAGCAGGGCCACAGCTTGCGCGGCGATGCCTTCGCCGCGGCCGGTGAAGCCGAGTTTTTCGGTGGTCTTGCCTTTGATGTTGACGCAGTCGATCTTGATGTCCAGGTCCGCCGCGATGTTCGCCACCATCGCCGGCACATGCGGCAGCAGCCTGGGGGCACGCGCAATCACGGTGGCGTCGATATTGCCGACGATGAAGCCTGCTTTGCGCACCGCCGCCATCGCTTTGCGCAGCAGCACGCGGCTGTCGGCGCCGGCGTGCGCGGGATCGGTGTCGGGAAAATGGCGGCCGATGTCGCCCAGCGCGGCGGCGCCGAGTATGGCGTCGGTGATCGCGTGCAGCAAGACGTCGGCGTCGGAATGCCCGAGCAGACCGTGCGAAAACGGAATCGTCACGCCGCCAATGATCAGCGGGCGGCCACGCACCAGGGCGTGTACATCAAAGCCCTGGCCGATGCGGAATGAAGCAGCCACGTCAGTTCTCCCGATGCTGCAAAATCCACTCGGCCAGATGCAAGTCGAGCGGAAAGGTAACCTTGAGATTGGTGGTGTCGCCGACCACCAGCTTGGGGTGCAGTCCGGCCGCTTCGATGGCGCTGGCTTCATCGGTGACATTGCGCGCCGATTCGAGCGCGCGGCGCAGCATCACATAGCGAAACATCTGCGGCGTTTGCGCCTGCCACAGGCTGTCGCGCGGCACCGTGGCTTCGGCCCGCCCGCGGCTGTCGGCGCGCTTGAGCGTGTCGGCTACCGGCACGGCGAGCAGACCGCCGATTTCGTCATCGTCGAGCGCATCGATCAGCGTCTCGACATGCCACGGCGCCAGGCACGGCCGCGCGGCATCGTGCACCAACACCCAGTCGCCATCGGCGACATCCGCGCGGATCGCTCGCAGGCCATTGAGCACGCTGTCGGCGCGGCTCGCACCCCCGACATACAGTGGCGTGAGCTTGTCGCCCAGCGCAGCGGCATCGATGTCATTCCAGAACGCATCGCCAACCGACAGCACCACATAAACGCGCTCGATCAGCGGTGACCGGCACAACACGCGCAGCGAATGACAGATCAGCGGCTCGCCAAGCAGCGGCAAATACTGCTTGGGGGTATGGTGCCCCATGCGGCTGCCGCTGCCCGCGGCGGGCACAAGCGCGGAATGTCGGTGCGGGGTGGCTGCCATGGCGCGATTCTACCTGCCCAGGCGCCCGGCAACGGCGCAAGCGGCGGCATAATAGGGAACGACCAACCATCAAGCATGTGGATCATCCTGGAAACGGCAGTTGGACGTGCCCGAGTGTGCGGCTGGCGGATTGTCTGGCAAGGCGCGAGGAGGACG
>RCMY010005211.1_pt1 | contig 11079 bp, 11 predicted proteins | sample 2041341 | NCBI WGS metagenome assembly RCMY01 (sample SAMN09708234, study PRJNA481090) | Marine sediment metagenome, whole genome shotgun sequencing project.
CGCATCGTCTGGCACGCCGGCGGCTGACAGAACACGGCGGCCTTCGGCTCGGAGTTCATCGAGGAGAGCGTCGCGCTCGGCTTCGGTGGCTTCGTTTCGGTCGTTGGTGCTGATCGTTCGAGGCATTGAACGAGCCAAATCGATGCGGACCGGTGAAACAAGCGTGCCGAATGCCGAGAGCACGCTGGCGTTGACAGGGAAGATGACCGTGTCGGCATCGAGGAGTTCAGCGACGCCGCAAGCGTGGACCGGACCGGCGCCACCGAAGGCGATCAGAGGAACGCCGCGAAGGTCGACACCCATTTCGACGCCGTGCATGCTGGCCGCAGCCGCCATGTTCTGGTTGACCACCTCGTGAATGCCAGCAGCGGTGTCGATCACTTCGAGCCCGAGGCCGTCGGCGATCACTCGTGCGGCTGCCTCAGCCAAACCTGGATCGAGTGGCATGTCGCCGCCGAGGAACGCCGCAGGGTCGAGGAGACCGAGCAGGACGTCGGAGTCAGTAACCGCTGGGATGGTGCCACCTTGGCCGTAGCTGGCGGGACCCGGGTCGGCGCCGGATGATTCCGGACCGACCTTCAGCAGGCCGAATTGATCGATGCGGGCGAGGCTTCCGCCGCCAGCACCGATCTCGACGAGGTCAACCGATGGCACCGAGACCGGGAAGCCAGATCCCTTCTTGAAGCGGTAGGCCCTGGCGACTTCGAAGGTGTTGGTGAGTTCGGGCTCGCCGTGCTCGATCAAGCAGGCCTTGGCCGTGGTGCCGCCCATGTCGAAACAGAGCAGGCGGTCGACGCCGAGGCGCCGAGCGAACCAACTGCCGGCAAGGGCACCTGCGGCGGGGCCGGACTCGACCAAGCGGATCGGACCTCGAGCGGCGTCGTCAGCAGAGACCACGCCACCATTGGAGAGCATCATCAGCACCCCTCCGCCGAAGCCCTCGGAGCGCAACCATGCTTGGAGCTCTTCGAGGTACGGCCCGATGACTGGCATGGTGGCTGCGTTGCAGGAAGTGGTGACCATCCGGGGGTACTCACGAATCTGTGGCGAGACCTCGGCCGAGATGCAGACGGGCACATCGAGAGCGGTCCTGAGGTAGTCGGCCACGACATGCTCGTTGGCCGCATTCACATAGGAGTTCAGCAAGCAGATCGCGACCGACTCGACCGCAGCTTCTCGAAGCTGGTCGGCGAGCGCCGCCAGCCCCTCGTCGTTCGGGTGAGTCAGGACAGTGCCCTGAGCGCTGGTGCGCTCATCGAGTTCGAAGGTGAGATCTCGGGGGATTGGGGGAGCCGGGAACTCGATCTGGAGGTCGTACATGTCGTAGCGGTGCTCGTCACGGATCAACAGCGTGTCGCCGAAGCCCTTCGTGGTGACGAGGCCAGCCCGGCCGGTCTTTCCTTCGATCAACGCATTCGTGATCAGGGTCGTGGCGTGGACGATCGGCGCCGTGATCTCGCTCGGCGTCACCCCGGCCTTCGCCAGGAGTTGCGTCACGCCGGCGCGGACGCCGTTGAGCGGAGCGCCCGGGGTGGTGAGGGTCTTGTCGACGACGACTCGGCCGCTCTCACCATCGAGCAGAACAACGTCGGTGAACGTGCCGCCGATGTCGACGGCCAATCGCCAGTCAGCCATCAGACGGTCTCTTCCGTGAGGATCGCTTGCATCAGGGGCTCTTCCATCAGATCAGCACGGGGCGGTGAGAACACATCGAGGATCCAGCACTCGTTCAGCTCGTCGTCACCGACGAACACGCTCTGGCCGTGCCACACACCGGCAGGTGCGAGATAGGCCTGGTTGGGGCCGATGACGTCGCGGCTCTCGTCAGTGTCGTCGTCGCCGATGCGGAAGTCGAGTGCGCCGCGCACGATGATGCCCAGCTGCTCGTGATCGTCATGTTTGTGGAGGAACGAGCCTTCGGAACCGCCAGCGATTCGCCAGAAGCAGAGTTGCAGGTTCTCGCCAGTGATCACACGGCGCCGGAACCCGGCTCGGTCGGTTTCTTTGAACTCTTCGTCTTCGAAGAAGTGGCAGTACTGGTTTGCGAGGTTCACGCGCTGGACTCCATGAGTGCGTTGAATTTCTTGACGTCGGCGTCGAGATCGAGCGGGCGAACAATCGCCTGGTGCTCCTCGTCGCCCCAGAACTCGGGCGGAACGAGCCACATGACTTCGAACTCGAGACCGTCGGGATCCTTGCAATAGAGACTCTTGTTGACGCCGTGGTCAGACGCTCCGGCGAGCGAGCCAGCTGCATCGAGCTTGTCGCGCATCTCGACCAACTCAGCGAGCGTGGGCACTTCCCATGCCAAGTGATACATGCCCACCGTCGAGCGTCCGGCCTCGGACGGGCCAGCCTCCGACCCGATGGTGAAGAAGGCGATGTCGTGATGGTTCTCGGACTTCGGCGCACGCATGAAGGCGTACTGACCGGGAGCCTCGACCACATTGATGAAACCGAGGACCTCTTCGTAGAACTGGCGGTGACGTCCGGAGTCGCGGACGTAGAGGACCGCGTGGTTCATTCCCGAGATGCTCATGAGGTGGTTCCTGTCTGGCTCGTTGATGTGGCAGTTGCTGACTCTGAAGCGTGGCCGATGAGTTCGGCAAAGCGGCGTCGCCACTCGACGGAGGGCTTGTCAGACTGAACATTGGCAAGGCCCACGCGATCGAGAGGCAGCGTGCCAGGGATCTGCTCGAGCATGACCTTGTCCTCGGCTCCGATGGCACGGTCGAAGGCGATGGTTTCTTCGGGGTCGGCGCTGTGGTCATCGTTACGCCAGACAACAAAAGTGAAGAGCGAGTTCGTGTCGTCCACCGGTGTGGAGGAGAGCAATAAGATGTGTTCGAGGCCGTCCTCGTAGCGGATCGTGGATCGCACCAGGAACGGAAGCGCAAAGCCGGTGGACATGTGGCGATGCACGACATCGTCGGTGCTGCCGCTGATCGCTTGGGCTTCTTCTGGATTGCTGGCATCGACTTCGTAGGCGTAGCCATAGAACTCGTCATCGAGTTGGGTGAGTTCAACCTTGGCCACGACGGGATCTTGTCCGCCGCCGAAGGTGCCGGAGTGGACGTAGGGGAAGTGGCTGACGTCCATGAAGTTGTCGACCATGCGGACCGCTGAGACTGCCCACGGCTCGATGCCGGTGTTGATCCGGCGGAACGCGGGGTCGGTGTCTTGGTCGATCGTCGGAACAGCGCGACCCGGCTCGCCAGGACAGAGCCAGATCAATCCGTAGCGCTCCTGGACGTTGACGCAAGCGAGGTGCGCCGTCGGCGGAATCGAAGCATCGCGGCCAGACGATGGGATGCCGGTGCAGTGGCCCTCATCGCCGAAAGTCCATCCGTGGTAGATGCAGGTCAGCCCATTGTCGGTGACTGAACCGATCGAGAGAGGGGCCTCGCGATGTGGGCAGCGGTCGGGGGCGGCGAGGACCGCGCCGTTGCCGTCTGGCCACACGACGAAGTTCTCGCCGAGCAGGCGGACGCCGAGCGGGCGTTCCTCCGCGGCAGCACGAAGGAGGTCGGCGGCCTCAGCAACCGGGTACCAACAGTCTCTCAGAGCTGCTCGATTGACGAACGACGACATGCCTTGCTCCCACAAGCTGAGCTCAGACCGGAATGGTCAGACCAACTGACCATAAGGGATGGCCGACGATCTGTCGAAGAGGATCGCTGTGGTCCACGCTCCGTTCGAAGAAGCCATTCGCTTCGAGATCGGAACTCGATCAGGCGAGATCGGACACCATCGAATGCTCGACGTCGTCGAGATGTTTGACCGACTCGGCCCGGCACCGGTCGGCGTCGCCGGCGGCAAAGGCCTTGGCGATGGCGCGGTGCGCAGCGGATGACTCGGTGACGATTCGCTTGACCTCGTCGCGGTTCTGTTCGGCTCGAAGCAATGTGTCGAACTCGTGTGAGCGGAACAGCTGGTCGAGCACCTTGCCGTAGAGCTCGATGAGCAGCGGGTTGTTGCAGCTCGCGGCGATGGTGGTGTGGAACTCTCGGTCGAGACGGCGGAAATCATCGAGTTCGAGATCTTCGTCGAATCGCCTGCCCAGATCAGCGACCGCAACTCGAGCTGCGTCGTCGGCTCGGCCAGCCGCCAACTCGAAGATCGGCACTTCGAGCAGGCGACGAGTTTCGAACAGGTCTGCCACGAACGAGGTGTGGGCCTCTTGTTGTTCGACCTTCACATCGGGCAGGTGCTCGGCGACGTAGGAACGGTTGCCGCGCCGCTCGACGACGCCCATCGAGACCAAACCCTGCATCGCCTCTCTGACCGAGGTGCGGGCGACCGCAAATTGTTCGGACAGGGCTCGCTCTGATGGCATCTGGCTACCGGGAGCGAGCTCGCCGGTGGTCATGCGATGCAAGAGCTGGAAGCGAATCTGACCGCTCACGGTTTCTCGCGAGATCGGTGCAAAGGGGGTGTCGGTCATTGGGTGGCTATGGATCTTTCAAGGACAACGATCGCGGGGGTGCGACGTTGAGAGCGCAGCGAGCAACTCCAAGAGTCCCGTGAGCTGCCAGCGTGCGACGTTGAGAGCGCAGCGAGCAACTCGAAGGAACTCGAAGAGTTCCCGTGGTCCATTGGTAGGACCAACGAACCAAAACCCTAGTCCCGAGTCGAAGGGCCTCGCTGAGTCCGGTGGTCTGACCAACTGACCGGTGGTAGTTTCGGGATCGAGTTTGAGAGTGTTCGCCGCAACCTTCCGGAGATGTCATGACCGACAGCACAGCGAGTGAAACCAACGAAACGCCGACCTATTCGCTCCATCCGAGTGAACCTCGCTGGACTCACATGGCGCTGCGAGTTGCCGACATGGACGCCACCATTGCCTGGTACGAGGAGTTCACTCCGCTTGTCCTGATCGAGCGTCGAGAGGACGACGCCGGATACGGCGGCTGGCTCGGGATGCCCGGCCAAACCAACAATCCGTTCATCCTGGTGCTCGCTCAGTTCTTCCCAGACAAAGACCCGTTTGGTTCGGCGCCGCTGGCGACGCTCGCGCCGTTTGCCCACCTCGGCATGGAGATGCCGAACAAGTCCGACATCGATGACATCGCCGAAAAGGGCAAGGCGGCAGGTTGCATGGCCATGCCTCCGACGATGATGCCGGCCCCGATCGGCTACATCACGATGCTCAAGGACCCCAATGGAAACACGATCGAGTTCTCGTGGGATCAAGGCGTGTACGCCACGCTCGCCGAGCGTTGGAGCGACTGAGCCTCCGGTCTACCCATTGTCCGTGGCTCGGTTGGGAGATTCACGGCTTGCCGGGCTTCGTCGACGCGTCAATCATCGGCGGGCGCGTTTGACGTCAGAGCAGGCAGCACCTCGGAGCCCATCAAGCTGATCGCCTCGTGGAGTGCGGCGTTCGGGAGGGCCCCGACGTCCATCAAGAAGATGTGGCGGTCGAGGCCGAGCGTCTCATTGATTTCGCTGATGCGCTCGACCACCTGGGCCGGGCTTCCGCAGATCGCCGGGCCAGTGATGAGTGACTCGAAGTCGGTTGGACGGCCGAAGCTGCTGCGCGTGCCGATGGCAAAGTCAACGTAGTGCTCGAGGTGGGGCTGCCACTGTGCCTGAGCGGCTTGTGATGTCTTCGCCACGTGGAGATAGCTGGGGAACCCGAGCCTGGGCGTGTTGCCAAGCGCCTCTGCCGTTGCTCGGTAGTGATTCACCACGTCCATGTAGTCGCTGGGCCAACGGAACAAGCTCGGGAGATGAAAGGGCAGCCCCAGCTCGGCGGCAAGTTCCGCCGAGATGTTCGACAGTCCGCCGCCGATCCAGAAGGCTGCCGCCGGTGTCTGAATCGGGCGTGGCTCGATTCGTACTCGGTCCAGGGGCGTGCGGAACTCGCCTTCCCATGTGACTTCGTCCTCGGTGAGCAACCTGAGCACCAGTCGGAGGTGCTCGTCGAAGATCGGACGGAGCTTGGCGAAGTCCTCGATGCCGAAGGCCTGGGCGGATCGCTCCGAAACACCACGAGCAAAGGTCGCTTCGGCCCGCCCGTTGGAAAGAATGTCGAGCAACGCAAATGCCTCGGCGTAGCGAACGGGATCGCGCTTTGCCAGCAACGTGACGGACGTGCCGAGGCGAATCGTCGACGTGCGAGCGGCGACGTTGGCCAGCATGAGTTCGGGAGCAGGAAGGATGTAGTCGCTGAAGTGATGCTCGCCGACACCGAACACGTCGAAGCCGGCTTGTTCGGCAAGCACGGCTTGTTCGGCGATGGCGTGCAACCGATCTGATTGGGTGATCGCTGGCACGCGACCCAACGCGGGGAGGTGGTCGCAAAGACTGATCACGCCGTAGTCGACCATCGCGGCGAGCCTACTTCGGACCAGACCACCCAGTTCTGGCGTCGGGACCGAACCCCCGAGGGAGCCCCCAGGGAACCCGGATCATCCCCGACCGGTCAGGCCGTCGGAGCGCCGTTGGACTGATCAACGAAGCAAGTGGCCGACCAACAGGCGGCAACAAGACTGGTGAGGAGTCCGGAGATGTGGTGCTGAAGAGCTGGTGTGGAGGCCGATTGGGGCAGCGATAAGTCTGAAGGGTCCTGGCGAATGATGTGTCCAGGCAAGCGAGGACGCTCGTGGTGCTGAGCGTTAACTCTCGAGCACGGCGACGCCCTCGATCTCGACGAGAGCGGCGTCGAGGAAGAGCGACTGCACGCCGATCAATGTGATCGGAACGAGCGGGAGGCGGCTCGATGCCCCGGCCAAGCCGGCGAAGAGCTCGGGTTGCTTCGCTTCGGTCCAGTCGACGATGTAGATCGTGATCTTGGCCAAGTCGCCTGTGTCAGCGTCGGCGCCAGCGAGCGCGGCGATGAGATTGTCGAGCGCCTGGCTGGTCTGGGCGGCAAGTCCGTCGGCGAGTGCGCCCGTATTGTCGCTGCCGATCTGGCCGGCGAGGTGCACGATGCGGCCGGCCGGGCCAATGGACAGGTGGCTGAAGCCCGCCGGTTTGGGCAGGGAAGGTGCATTGCGGAGTTCGATGGTCATGGCGACTGACTAGCAGAACGACCGCTGAACATCGAGCGGTAGGCGGTTGGCGTAGTGCCCCGCAGTTCGGCGAGCGCCCGTCGAAGGGTCGGTGTTGATCCATAGCCGGCGGTTGCGGCGATCTTGTCAATCGACAGTGTGGTGGTCTCGAGCAGCCGACACGCTGTCGTCACTCGTTGCTCGGTGATCCACGCCTTCGGTGTCGTGCCGAGGCGTTCGTGCATGGCTCGCTCGAGTGAGCGCCGGCTGATGCCAGCAAGCTTGGCGAGGTCGCTTGTTCCCTGCACAGCAGTGATGTCTTCAGCCGCGATGGCCAGCGCCTTGCTGAGCGGATCGTCGGCGACGGTGATCGGGGGAGCGGAGGCGAACTGCGACTGGCCCCCTGAGCGATGGGGGGCAGTCACCATGATTCGGGCGACCCGGGCTGCAGCCTCCGCTCCATGGTCGCGCCGCACGAGATGCAAACAACAGTCGACGGCAGCGGCACTCCCGGCCGAGGTGACGATCGTGTCGTGGTCGACATACAGCACGTTGGGCTCGAAGTGGACCTCGGGAAACATCGTCTCGAACCGCGCACGCTGCCGCCAATGTGTCGTCGCCGAGGAGCCGTTGAGCAAGCCAGTGCTGGCAATTGCGTATGCGCCGAGGCAGAGCCCGACAATGCGAGCCCCTCTGGCGTGGGCGGCGACGAGCTGGTCGGTGAGTTCGGCAGGCACCGGCCGTTGGTGGATCGGCCACGTCGGGATGATGATCACGTCGGCCGTCTCGACGTGATCGGCGAAAACACCGAGTCCGGAGAGCGTGATGCCGCCCTCGACCATGACGGCATCACTCGACAGCGCACAGGTGGTGAAGTCGACGTTGAGTTCCGCAGAGCGAGCCCGATCCGGCCCCCACACACCATTGGGCGACGTGGCCTCGAACATGCTCGCCCCTTCGGCGACCACGCTGATGACTTTCTGGATTCCGTCGTGGCGCATACTGATCGAACATAGTCGTTTGCGCCACTCGTGAGATGAGTGGTTCGCACTCACGATGGTTGTCATGACCGCAACAACGACACCGTTCACCCTCCGATCTGCCTCTGGCGCTCTGAATACTCCACCGCCGCTGACCGATTCGGCACTGATGATCATCGATGCCCAGAACGAGTACGGATCGGAAGGGAGGCTGGCGCTCGACGGCGTGGGCTGTGCGCTCTCCCGGACTGTTGCGCTCCTGCGGCACGCTCGCGCTGCCGGCAGCCCGGTGATCCACGTCGTGCACCACGGTGCTCCTGGTGGGTTGTTCGATCCGGACGACGGAGGTCGAGTGCTCGACGAGGTGGCACCGTCTGCTGGCGAGATCGTTGTGGTGAAGGGCTTGCCCAACGCATTCGCCTCGACCGAACTTTTCGAGCGCCTTGATGAGCTGGGTCGGCTCCCAATCGTGATCGCGGGTTTCATGACCCACATCTGTGTGAGTTCGACGGCAAGGGCGGCGCTCGACCTTGGTCTTGTCACCACGGTCGTGAGCGATGCGACGGCAACGCGGTCGCTGCCCGACCCGGCCGGAGGTGGTGCGATTGCAGCAGAGGTGATCCATCGGTCGGCACTCGCCGCACTTGCCGATCGGTTCAGCATCGTCACAACGACAGCACGGGTTCTGGCGCAATGATCTCCGTTCCGTCGCTGTTGGTCTTCCTCTTTCCGCTTGCCTACAGCCCGGGGCCAGGCAACCTCTTCTTCGCCGCAAGCGGCGCACGACTTGGCTTCAAGGCAACCATTCCGGCAACCCTGGGCTACCACGCTGCAACCCTGGTGGTCAGCCTGGTGCTTGGCCTCGGGTTCGGCGCCAGCGTCACTCAGTATCCGCAGGCTCTCACCGGGCTTCGAATCGCCGGCGGCCTCTACGTCCTGAGGCTGGCGTGGCAACTCGTTCGATCAGAAGCGCCAGGGGTCATCGATGCGACAGCTGGCGAGCTCGGTGGGCGTGCTGGAGCGCTGCTGCTATTGCTCAATCCGAAGGCCTACGTGATCATCGCGTTGATGTTCACCCAGTTCCTTCCCGCCGACGCTCACGTCGGCAACGTGGTGCTTGTTGCCGGCGTCTTCACGGCGAACAATCTGTTGGCCTTTTCCATTTGGACGGCGCTCGGCGATTCGATGATGCGACGCTTTCGAAGCCCGGTGAGTGCTCGGCGGCTCAACGTTGGACTCGGGGCAGCGCTCGCCGTCGTCGGATGCTGGTTGCTCGTCCCTTAGCGGCCGGTCCGTAGGCCTCGATCGGCAGAGCCCGCACGCGCCGGAGCGCCCCTCCCGGAGAACCTCAGTTGTTCGAGGGTTTTCGGATGGGGTCGGTGCTGCGACGGGCGCGGTGGCGCTCGAGTCGATCCGGGTGGGCGTTGGCGTGGTGTGCGCCGTTTGGCCCGAAGATGCGGAGTGTGCGGTCAGGCAAAAGTTTGATCGTCCACTGACCTTCGTGCACAGCGTGGTGGTGTCGGCTGCAGAGAGGTACGAGGTTGTCGAGGTCAGTCGGGCCACCGTGTTCCCATTGGTTGATGTGATGGGCCTGGCACCAACTGACCGGGCGCTTGCAATGGCTCCACGCACACGTGGAGTAGATGGCACGGAGTGCTGCCCACTGGTGGCTCGTCGCGGTGCGGTGTTGGCGGCCGACGTCGATCGGCTTGCCGTCGGTATCGACGCGGACGGTGCGGACCCTGGCATCACAGCAAAGCCGCCGGATGGTTTCGTAGGCGAGTTCACGACCGTCGACGGTCTCTCGAATCGAACGGTCGTGGGGGCCATGAAGAATGGTGTTGGCGTCGACGATCACCGTGATGTCTGGCCGGCCGTGAGCTCCGTTGCTCCGAGAGACCAGTTCGATCAGTGCCAGCGCATCGAGGTGAGGACCGAACGTGAGCTCTCCGCCGTCCTTCTTGGCTTGCTTGGCCATCGCCGCAGCTTCGCGGGCGATGCCGTTGGTGAGCCTCGACAGAAGTTCTGGATCGAATTGACCGCGTACTTGGCCCATGCCGTTGCGGTCAGTCCAGGTGCGAAAGTCCGAAGCAGCTCGCTGCTTTCGGGCCGTGGCCAGACCGTGGTCGTTGGTGATGCGGTCGGCCAGGCGGCGGACCTGCTTGTTGAAGGCGTCAACTGGTGTGTTGTCGGTCCGGTTGACGAGGTCGCCGGCGCATTGATCGAACAGGGATTGGAGCTCTGGTTCGATGGAGTCGCGGGCTCGGCTGAGGGCGTCGATGTGTTCGCCCCCGATGCTGCCCTCGTCGAGCGCATCGTTGACTTCTGGGATGTCGTTGGCGGTCCTGGAGCGATTGGTGTCGGAGCGTGCGGCCCGATTGGAGACGTCGCCGGTGCCGCGGAAGGTCTCGGCGGCGTCAGGGCCGGCCTTCTCGGCGGCGAGTTGGTCGCTGCGTTGTCCGATCTTGACCTTGATCGAGGTGAGGGCTCGTTCGCTGCGACGGATCTCGGCCATGAGGGCCGTGATGTCGCTGGTGGTGAGGCTGGACGTGGAGAAGGACGTTTTGCGCTGCTGTAGCTGCTGCAGTGTGGCAATGAGCGGTTGCACGGCGTCCTCCTGAAGACACGATAGCGAACAAGTGTTCGGAAATCAACACAGATGGAGTCTTAAAATGATTATTGGAGATATTTGAGTACAGCTCAGCTACGATCGGGGATCGCTCAATGCAACCGTTTCATTGCACCCGACAAGGTCTCAATGCGGGACTGCGCGAGACTCTCGCATGGTCTACGTGATCGCCCAGTTGTCCGATGTGCACATCGGTGGTCCGAACAAGGGGAGTGGGGAGCGCTTCTCCGCTGCCCTCGACGAGATCAACGCCATGGCTCGACGGCCCGACCTCGTGCTGCTCACAGGAGACAACACACACAACGGCACCGATGCTGAGTGGCAAGAGGTGACGGACCGCCTCGACGGACTCAGTGCGCGTTGGGTTGCCATCAACGGCAATCACGACAGCACGATTACCGAGACCGCTGGTCACCGTTCGATGGCTGCTGGGCCGCTTCACCTCGTGTTGCTCGACACCAGTGACAACGTGTTC
>RCMY010005212.1_pt1 | contig 11079 bp, 10 predicted proteins | sample 2041341 | NCBI WGS metagenome assembly RCMY01 (sample SAMN09708234, study PRJNA481090) | Marine sediment metagenome, whole genome shotgun sequencing project.
TCGCTGAAACGTCGCTCGCATTCGGCTGTGTGGGCGTCCGATCCGTATGCGAGTGCGTGGCCGTCGTTGGCGTCGATCACGGCTTGGACAATGGCGGGGGGGGCACCTGCGGCGTTGTCGCTGGCGACGGAGCGTCCGGGGGCGGGAGGAAGGCTGGTCACGCTGCGAGTCTCGCAGTGGGCGTGGTGATTGCGAGGGTCAACCACGTGCTGGTCAGCCGCTGGTGAAGACGAACCGCGAGTCCATGTCGGCTTCGATGTCGTCGATGTGATCGATGTACGCCGGGAAGCCGCCGTTGTAGTTGCCGTCCTGGCGGCGATTGTCCTGGCCTTCGAAGTTGTAGTAGCCGGGCGTGCACTCGGCATTGCGGTTCGTCTTGCCGCGATGGGCGATCACTTCTTGTACCCACCATTCCTCGGCGTCGTGGGTGACGTCGATCGTGTCGTAGCCGTGTTCACGGACGTGCTGAATCGAGTTGGCAATGTGATCACCCTGCACCTGCAACAGGTCGGTGAGGTTGAACTGGAACGACGCCTGGTAGCCGCCCATGATGAACAGGTTCGGGAAGCCGGCGGTGTGTACGCCGAGCAGCGTGCGGATGCCCTCGTCGTACTTCTCGTCGAGGTCGACGCCGCCCTCGCCGACGATCCGGTTGTAGATCCCCGTCTGTTGCACCTCGAAGCCGGTCGCGTAGATCAGCAGGTCGACCTCGTACTCCACCCCGTCGAAGATCGGGCCCATCTCGCCGATCTCGTTGACGCCCTGACCGCGAGTGTCCACGAGGTGGACGTTCGGTCGGTTGAAGGTGGGCAGGTAGTCGTTGTGGAAGCACGGCCGCTTGCACATCAGCATGTACCAGGGCTTCAAGGCTGCGGCCGTCCGGGGGTCGTCAACCGTGTCGTCGATGCGCTTGTGGATGCGCATCATCGCGTCGATGTTGTTGTTCTCCTGGCGTCGGATCTTCTCCTCGCGGGTGATCCCCGTTCGCAGCGTCCCCTTCTTGTCGGCCTGGGCCCGGAACTTCGAGACGATCTTCGCGCGGCGAGCGGCCTGCCAACCAGGCTGCAGCTTCGCCGCCCATTCGTCTTTGGTCTCCCAGTCGTCACGGATGTCGATCGACGACGGGGTGCGTTGGAAGACGTGGACGCTCTTCGCGTGCTCGCCGAGGTTCGGGATGATTTGTACGGCGCTCGCCCCGGTGCCGATGATGCCGATTCGAACATTGCCGAGCTGCTCGAGGTCGCGGCCGGTGAAGTCGTAGTCCCAGCGTGAGGTGTGGAAGGCGTGCCCGGCGAAGCGCTCCATGCCGTCGATGCGTGCCAGTCGAGGCTTTGCGAGGGTGCCGTTGGCGCACACGACGAACTTGGCACGCATCGTGTCGCCGCGATCCGTGATGATGTTCCAGCACGCGTGCTCGTCGTCCCACGTGGTCGAGGTGACCGTCGTCTGGAACACGGCGAGGTCATAGAGGTCGTATTTGTTCGCGATTGCCTGGCAGTGGGCGAAGATCTCCGGACCCTGCGCGTAGTGACGCGATGGCACGTACTCCATCTCGTCGAGCAACGGCAGGTAGTCATAGGACACCACGTCGCAGGCAACGCCGGGGTAGCGGTTCCAGTACCAGGTGCCGCCGACGTCGGCGCCTCGCTCGACGATGCGGATGCTCTGGACGCCCTTTTCGCGTAACCGGGCAGACGTCAGGAGCGCTGAGAAGCCGCCACCGATGAACAGCACATCGACGAGGTCGTCGGCGCTGTCGATGATCGGCTCCCGCTCGACCCAGTCGTCGGCGTAAGGGTCGCGGGCCAACTCGGCCATTTCGCCGTCGAGGCTGCGGTAGATGTCGGTTCCCGGTGGGCGGTAACCAAGTCGCAGGTCGCGTGCCTCCGCGAACTTGGCTTTGATCTCGTCGTAGTACTCCTGCGGCGGCCGGTCGGCGCGCTCGGACGCGTCGAAGTTCAGCGTGAACTTGTCGTCCTTGTCGGCTTGTGTCGTCATCAGCAGATCACCTCTGGGGCTCACGAATCGGGTCAGGTGGTTCGGGGGAGTGCGTCCAGCCCTGCGAGGGTGCGCACCGTGTCGCGGAAGAGTTGCTGGGCCGTCTCCCGGGTGAGCGTCGGGTCGAACACGGTGTTCGTATCGAGGCCGGCGAGGAGGGCGTGAGCGATCCGCGATGCCCCGCGGGAGTCGAGGCCGGCGACTGGCGTGATCGTGTCGAACAACGTCTGCAGGAAGCACTGCCAGTGCTGAGTGTGCTGCGACTTGATCTCGCGCAGGGCCTCGTCGTGCACTGCAAGGCCCGAGAGTTCTTGGACCACGCCGAGGAATTCGGTGTTCGGTAGATCCTCGCCGAAACAGAAGGTGACAACATCCTCGATCAGTCGGTCGGGGGAGCGCTCGGGGTCGAGTTCAGGGAAGCCGTCCACGATGCGCTCGCAGAGCCCTCGGGTGTAGTGGACGAGGATCGCGGCCTTGTCGTCGAAGTAGTACCCGACGTGGCTCGGCGTCATCTGCGCTCGGCTGGCAATGTCGGTGAGTGTCGTGTTGGCGTAGCCCTGCTCGGTGATGCAGGAGTAGAGCGCGCGTGAGATCGCGAGGCGTCGATCAACCCGTGTCGTTGCTTCCCGTGCCACTTTGCACAGTCTCCAAGAGACTTGTAACTTCTGCAAATCGGACAAATGACACGGGGGCGCTGCATATGAGAATCGGGATCAACGCGACGACACTCCTTGGGCGCGCCGATCCTGGAGGGTTCGTCGAGCATGCGGTGTCCGCCGAGGAGGCTGGGTTCTCCAGCTACTGGCTGGCCGAACATCCCACTGGCGGATTCGATGCGCTGACAGTGCTCACGATGATCGGCCAGTCGGTTGAATCGATGGAACTGGGGACGGCGATCGTGCCGACCTATCCGCGGCACCCGGCGATCCTGGCCGGCCAGGCGCTCACCACCCAGGCCGCGATCAAGAGCAGATTGTCGCTTGGGATCGGGATGTCCCACAAGGTGATGATGGCCGAGCTCGGGATCCACGATGACAAACCGATACGGCACCTGCGGGAGTACCTCGATGTGTTGATGCCCCTGATCGAGACCGGCAGCGTGGACGCACAGGGCGAGACGCTCTCAGCCCGTGCAACAGCGCTGTCGCGCCCCGACACTCCGCCCGAGGTCACCGTTGCGGCGCTCGGCGCTCAGTCGTTGCGGTTGGCGGCGAAGTACACGGCCGGGACGAACCTCGCATGGTGCGGTCCGAAGACGATTCGCGAGCACATCATCCCGACGATCACCGACGCCGCCGACAAGCATGGCCGGCCCGCGCCGCGCATCATCGCGACGTTGCCCATCTGCGTCACCGACGACCCGGACACCGCACGTGCGAAGCTCACCGAGAACACCCAGATGTACACGACGCTGCCGTCGTATCAGGCGATGTTCGAGCGTGAAGGCGTGCAGACGACTGGCGAATTCGGGATGATCGGCAGCGAGGAGCAGGTCGAAGAGTTGCTTGCCGCCCTCGCCGACACCGGGCTCACGGACTACGGCGCCTCCGAATTCGGTCTGAACTCCGACGACCGAGCCCGCACCCGGGCGCTCCTGTCCCGCCTCGCCAAGGCCGCAGCATGAAGCCGCTGGATGGCGTCCGAGTCCTCGACCTGACGCGCGTGTTCGCGGGGCCCATCGCTGGTCGCACACTCAGTGACCTCGGCGCCGACGTGGTGAAGGTGGAGCCACCCGACGGCGACGTCAGCCGCCTGTGGGGCCGCACGACGGCGGGCCTCTCGACCTACTTCACCCAGCAGAACTGCGGGAAGCGCAACGTCTGCATCGATCTGAACGCCGCTGACGGGCCCGAACTCGTCGCTCGTCTCGCTGAGCAAGCCGACGTTGTGATCGAGAACTTCCGGCCAGGCGTGATGGCGAAGTTCGGCATCGACTGGCCTGCACTGTCTCAGCGCAAGCCCTCGCTGATCATGCTGTCGATCAGCGGGTTCGGTCAGGAGGGTCCTGAGTCGCAGCGGGCTGCGTACGCGTCGATCATCCACGCCGAATCCGGCATCCTGCCGCCCGCCGCGGGTGACGAGATGCCGCTCGACCTCGACCTCAGTGCCGCCGATGTGCTGTCCGGCATGCATGGCGTGATCGCCGTGCTCGCCGCACTTCGCACTCGTGATGCAGCCGGAATCGGCCAATACATCGACATGGCGATGATGGACGCGATGACGTTCTCTGCCGACATCATCATCAACTCGCTGGACGGTGCACGACGCAAGGAATCCATCAACGGCGAGGTGTGGCGCACCGCCGATGGGCCGAAGATGGTGCCTGGAGGGTTGCGCTGGATCTGGCATCAACTCTCGACCACCGCCGGGCTGACCGACCCGACGCCATCGAATGCTGACGTGGCCGAGAAGATCACATCTCGACGAAGCGTGATCACCGACTTCCTGTGCGGTCTTCCCGACCGCGCTGCAGTGATCGCCGTGTTCGACGCCGCCAACCTCGCATGGGCGGACGTCCGCGAGTGTGGTGAGGTGCTGGAGTCCCCGACGCTCGTGCACCGCAACACCGTGGTCGACGTCGACGACCGTGCCGGTGGCAAACGCAAGGTGATCCGCAACCCATACCGCATGTCGGCGACCGACCTGTCCGACATCGGCGTCGCGGCGTTCCGCGGCGAGCACAACCACGAGGTGCTCGACGAGTGGCTCGGGGTCGGTACAGAGGGCATCAAGGCGTTGAGTGTCGACGAATGGGTGGCCGGAGCAGGATCATGAACGACGACGTCATCCAGCGCTTGGCCGACGAGTCGGACCTGACCGACCTGCTCCATCGATACGCGTTCGGGCTCGACCACGAGGACTGGGACCTCTGGCGAAGCGTCTTCGCGGACGAGGTGACGATGGACATGAGCGACTACCAGCCCGAGCCGCCACCGCGCCCGGCTCCGGCCGATCGCGTCGTCGCTCACGCACGCGTGATGTTCGCCGGCCTGGAGCGATCGCAGCACTTCATGGGCTCACACCGGTTCGCGATCGATGGAAACACTGCGACGATCACAGCGCACATGCGCGCCGAGCATTGGCTGCACACCGGGCAGGGGAGTGATCGGTACACGATGTACGGCACCTACTTCGACGAAGCAGTGCGCACCGATGACGGGTGGAAGCTCGTGAAAGTCCGCTTGCGTTTGCTCCGGGAAGAGGGCAACCGCCACCTGATGCGCGAGGCGGTCCGGCGCGGCAAGCAGCTCAGTGCGGGCGACGACGGAGCGTGACGACGCGATGAGCCACTCGCCAGCCACCATGGGTCTTCACGACGTCGTCGTAATACGACGCCGTGCCGGACAGACCCTTGGGTTGCAGTGCGATGATTCGGAAATTCAGCTTCACACCCTCGGCGGTGTCGTCGACGTAGATGTTGGTCATCGTGTGCGTCCTGGGATGCTGGGCATCCTCGTCCATGAACCGCTTGATCTCGGGCAACCCCTCGAGCAGAGGGACGCCGAGGTCCGTCAAGTCGAACACGGCGTCGTCGGTGAAGATCCGATCAAGCCCGCTCCAGTCGCGATCGTCGATCGCATCGCCGTAACGGCCCGGCAGCTCGTGGAGTTCGAGGCGGTCGTCGGTCGTGATGGCCATGACCAACACTACGGAAAGGCGTCATCGTGACCACCTTCGAAGAAGTGCTCGAGGAGACGCTCGGAGCCATCGACTTTGACCCGGCTGCGCTCAAGGCGCGTTACCTCGCCGAGCGGGACAAGCGTCTGCGGCCCGATGGCAACAGCCAGTACGTCGAGGTCACCGGCGACTTCAGCAGCTACGTCGACGACCCATACGCAGAGCGGATCGAACGAGACGCGCTCACCGACCACACCGACATCGTGATCATCGGCGGCGGGTTCGGTGGTCTCCTGATGGGTGGTCGTCTCCGCGAGGCCGGGTTCGACGACATCCGCGTGATCGAAAAGGGCGGCGACTTCGGCGGCACCTGGTACTGGAACCGGTACCCGGGCGCCATGTGTGACGTCGAGTCGTACTGCTACCTGCCGATGCTCGAAGAACTCGATTACATCCCGAAGCACAAGTACTCCTACGCGCCAGAGATCATGGAGCACTCGCGAAACATCGCTCGCCACTATCGCTTGTACGAGAACGCGCTGATGTCCACCGAGGTCACGAAGATGGGTTGGGACGACGATGCCCGTGTGTGGCGCATCGACACCAACCGGGGCGATCAGATCACCGCTCGGGCGGTCGTCACAGCGGCGGGCCCGCTCAGCCGTCCGAAGCTGCCCGGCATTCCTGGCATCGACGACTATCGAGGTCGCACGTTCCACACCAGCCGCTGGGACTACGACTACACGGGCGGGGACAACTCGGGTGGGCTCGCTGGACTCGCTGACAAGCGGGTTGGGATCATCGGCACCGGTGCAACGGCGGTGCAGTGCGTGCCACACCTCGGCGCTTGCGCACATGAGTTGTTCGTGTTCCAGCGCACGCCCTCATCGATCGACGTGCGCAACAACCGGGAGACGCCCGACAACTTCGCAGAATCACTGGAGCCGGGTTGGCAGTACCGGCGGATGGAGAACTTCAACCGGCTCGTGATCGGTGCCAAGGAAGACGTCGATCTCGTGAACGACGGGTGGACCGACATCTTCCGCAATCTGACCGGCATCGCCGCGAAGACTGCGTCGGAGAAGCTCGGCCGTCGCCTCACGCGTGCCGAGAAGGCTCGGCTGATGGAAATGGCCGACTACAGAAAAATGGAGACGATTCGCCGGCGTGCGGAGGAGACGATCAAGGATCCCGAGACCGCCGAGCGGATCAAGCCGTGGTACCGCCAGTTCTGCAAGCGACCGTGTTTCCACGACGAGTACCTGCCGACGTTCAACCGCCCCAACGTGCACCTCGTCGACACCGAGGGGAAGGGAATCGACCGCTTTACCGAGACCGGCCTCGTCGCCAACGGCGAGCACTACGAACTCGACTGCATCATCTTCGCCACAGGGTTCGAGGTCGGCACCACGTACACCCGCCGAGCCGGTTACGAGGTGACCGGCCGGGGTGGCGTCTCGCTCAGTGAGAAGTGGGCGGACGGGCTGCGGACTCTGCACGGCATGCAGACCGCTGGGTTCCCCAACTCGTTCCACATGGGGTTCACCCAGGGGGCGGTCACCGTGAACGTTCCTCAGACACTCAACGAGCAGGCGGTGCACATCACCCACATTCTCTCCGCGACGCGAGATCGTGGTGCGAGCGTCGTCGAGATCACTGTCGAGGCGGAGCAGGAGTGGGTGGACGAGATGATCGCCAAGGCTCGCTTGGGCGAGCGGTTCCGCGCCGAGTGCACGCCGGGCTACTACAACAACGAGGGCAAGGCGGGGAATGGCAACGGGTTCTTCGCCGCGAACTACGGGGCCGGGCCGGTCAAGTTCTTCCAGCTCCTGCAGGACTGGCGAGACGACGGCTCGTTGCCCGGTTGCGAATTGACCACCTCCGAATCGACCCACGAATCGAAAGAGAGCACACCATGACACAGGGACGACTCGACGGGCAGGTCGCCGTCATCACCGGCGCAGGGAGTGGGATTGGCGCAGCGAGTGCTCGCCGTTTCGTGGAAGAGGGTGCCAAGGTGCTGATCGCCGACATGACTGAGAAGAAGGCAGCCCCACTCGCCGAGGAGCTCGGCGATGCCGCAGCGTTCTTCCAAGCTGATGTGTCCCGCGAGAATGACGTCGAGGCGATGGTCGGAGAGGCACTCTCGAAGTGGGGTCGTCTCGACATCATGTTCAACAACGCCGGTTTCGGCGGAGCGATCGGCCCCGTCGAAACGCTCACAGTCGATGACTTCGACATCACGTTCGACGTGCTCGTCAAGGGCGTGTTCCTCGGGATCAAGCACGCCACGCCGATCATGCGCGAGCAGGGTTCGGGGTCGATCATCAACACCGCCTCGGTCGCCGGTCTCCAGGCTGGTTGGTCACCGCATCTGTACAGCGTTGCGAAGGCGGCAGTGGTCCACATGACCAAGTCGATGGCGCTCGAACTCGGTGACTACGGGGTCCGGTGCAACTGCATCTGCCCCGGCATCATCGCCACGCCGCTCGCCGCCGGCTTCGCAAAGGCGACCGATGAGCAGCTCGATGAAATGAAGTCGAAGTTCGGTCGTACCCAGGTGCTGGGCCGAATCGGCGACCCGGTCGACATCGCCAACGCCGCGGTGTTCCTGGCGAGCGCCGAAGCGAGCTACATCACCGGCCACGCTCAGGTCGTCGACGGGGGAGCGTTCGCCGGCAAGCCGTGGAACAAGCAGCACGCCAACATGACCGACGCCCGCCCCATCAAGATGTACCGCCCCGACGGTCGCTGACGGTCGTGTGTCACCGTCGGTTGTCGGTGGCGCCGAGGCGATCGATGAGCGCCTGATCGACGAAACGTCGCACCGCAGGCTCGAACGGGAACGACAGGTGGCTGCCCTCGTACCAGCAGATCTCGGGCTCGTCCCAGTGCTCCCAAAGGGCGTGGACGTTGCCGGGGCGGACCCACCGGTCGACCAGACCGCCGTAGATGTAGCGAGACTCGTGCGGGATGAGTGGCTCCATCGCCAGCGGCGACACCACTCGATTCACTCGCTCGAGTGACCGCCAGCTCAGCCCCCACTGCTCGTAGAACGGCGGCAGCAAGGCCTCGACGTTGCGACGCATCCCACGAACTAGGTCGGCCTCGGGGACTCCGGCAATCGCACAGGCCAGGTCGTCCTCGAAACATGCCAGGAGCGACGTGAAGTAGCCCCCGAGGGAAATGCCCGACGCGCCAACCGCTGGGGCGCCCTGTGCGTCCTGAATCCACGACTTCAGGCGGCGGACGTCCCAGATCGCCTGTGCCGCGGTGTGCACCGTGTTCATTGCGCCGCCATTGAGCACCCGATCCCCTGATGCCCCGACCGAACGCGGTCCGTGCAGTGGTGAGACGGGAAATGCAAGGTTGAGTCCGAGGTCGCGGTGTAGGTGCTTCGCGTTGAAGGCACCGAAGTCGACGCGCGGCGATCCGGTCCGGTAGCCGTTGATGCAGATGAGCCAGGGTCGCGGGCCGTCGTCGTGCCGCAACACCCAGGCATGGGCCTCACGGTTCGCCTTGTAGCCAAGCCAGCGGTTCCGGCCCGGTTCGTCGGAGTGCGGCTCGTACCCGCTCTTCACGATCAGGTGCTCGAAGTCGAGGCCTGCGACGGATCGCTTCGTGAGACGGGGCCGTTTGAGCGCGGGTGGATCACGGTGGTACGACCGCGGGTCGTCGACCCAACCGTTCGAGTTGAACATTTCGACGCCGTCACCGAGTTCGTCGCGCAGGCGGCGACGAAACGTGATCGACGGTGCCCGGAGGCGGCTGTTGGCGGTCTCGAGCTGCAACGCCCATTCATCGATCCACCACTTTGCGGCGAGCGCAGGTGTCAGGCGGGCACGGGGAAGATCGGGCAGGCGATGCCCGGTGACCCAGTCCCGTGTTTGCCCGATCAAGTCATCGACAACCGTCATGGTGCTCCTTGTCCGTCTGGCCGCATTCGGCCTCCCGCGATCCACCGTAACGCAGGAGCGTTTCAACGACTGAGACCAGCGACTTCGCAACGGACACGCGTCGGAGTAGTATTACGTCATGACGAAACCTGATTTCGCGAGCAACGGCGGGGGAGCGACGGTCCGGTGTCGCTGGTGTCGTCGGGTGGTCACACGTACCCCGGGCCCGGGGCGTCCGAAACAGTTCTGCAGCCAACGATGCCGTCAATGGGATTGGGTGTCACGTCATCGAGCCGCCGACCTCGCGCTCGGTGACAATGAGATCGTCGTCCGGCGCGATGAACTCGACCGACTCCATGACGACCTCTACACGCTCGCCTGCGCGACCGAAGACATCGAACGCGACCTCGACACCAAGCCGAGCAACCGTGAACTCGCGGACGCGCTCGACTGGCTCCTTCAAGCAGCCAAACCCCTCCAAGGCCGCGAGATCTCCGGACCCAGCACCTCACCCATCAATTCGTCATGACGATATAGCTACCGCTCGACCCGAGTCGGGGAGACGCTCTGAGTCCAGTCTGGGTGACCGTTTTCGCGAGATCCCGCGAGTTCGGTCACACAAACCAGGTGCGTGGCGGCACGGCGCAATTGGAACGAAGACGACGGTCCGAGAAACGCTGGCATACGGGAGATCGGCCCCACAAAGCAGGCCACAGGCGGTCCGACAGCACAGACACGTCTCAGCAACGGATCGAGTGGCAGCCGCAGAGTGCCAACAGCATCGGCGGGGCCCCACCCACGACATTGGCGCCCCTTTGGAACGCCGATAATGTCCGTTATGTCAATTCGGTGTAACTGAATGGACATATGCCTCCACTTCCGTCATAGTGAGCACTGAGCAGCAATTCCCATGGTTGGTTGAGTTTCTGGTCTCCCTGGTCAATGACTTCAGGAATTCCAGGAATGTGTCAGTCTCAACCTGTGGTAGACAGTTCAAGTTCCAAGTCGTACGGACCGAAGATTCGGTCATGCAGGAGGCGCGTCGTCCAATGACATCTTTCTCAAGTTCCACTTCTCGACCCGGTCTTCGTCGGCGGTTGCTCCGAGGGGCATGTGCGTCGACGGTCGCTGCGCTTGTGTGGGGGGCAACGGGAACAACGGCTGCGGCCGCCCCGATCCCCGTGATCGAAACGCCGCTTGTCTCTGCGGCATTCACCGGCTTGCGAGTCGGGAGCCAGGGCATCGATGTCAAGGCGCTGCAACAGGCATTGTCGGACGCCGGTGTCTCGGTTCGCGGTGGCGCTGATGGGGTGTACGGCTCAGCAACGCGTCAGGCGGTCATCGACTTCCAGAACGCTCGAGGACTGGCCGCTTCTGGTGAAGTCGATCAGGCCACCTCGGCGGCACTGGCGACCAACGGCGGCGGATCGAGCGATGCCGGTGGAGCGTCGACGGGATCGGGACTGACCCTGGGCGCTCGCGGCTCCGAGGTGACAGATGTGCAGAAGCAGCTCATCGCCAGCGGCGTCTACCTCGCCGGGGGCGCAGACGGAGTGTTCGGCGAAGC
>RCMY010005213.1_pt1 | contig 11079 bp, 11 predicted proteins | sample 2041341 | NCBI WGS metagenome assembly RCMY01 (sample SAMN09708234, study PRJNA481090) | Marine sediment metagenome, whole genome shotgun sequencing project.
CTGGGGTAGTCACGTGCCACGACATCGATGGCAGCCGTGAGGTAGGCCGCCTGCAGTTCTGGCGTCACGCCTCGGTCCCATGGCTTGCTGTCGCGGGTCGTCGGGGCGGTGTGCCAGCCGAACTCGGTGAACCAGATCGGCAGTGCGTCGTCGCCGTTCTCATCCATCAAGGCCGCTACGGCGTCGACGTGGGTGAGGTCGACTCCTACGACGGTGACCGAAGCGAGTCCTGTCGCGGACCGGCCCCGCACCGGATCAACGATGTGAGCACCTCGCTCTGCGGTGCCGGACGTGGCGACAGCGAGGTTGTGACCAACCACGACGGCCTTGACCCGCATCGCGTCGAACGGGTCGACGATGCCGAGCCGCCAGGGGACGCCGGGGCCCGGCTCGCCACTGCTGCGCAGGTCGCCCCCCGCCGCGATGCAGTGGTTCCGCGAGCCCGCCTCGCGAAGCATGTCGCTGGCAACCTCGACACTCCACCCCTTCACCAACCCGGTGGGGTCCAGCCGACCGTGTGGTCGGGCGGTGAAGTAGCCGCCGCTGGTTCGCACCGCCTGCTGGCACAGAGTCAGGACCTCACGCACCTCCGCAGGACAGTCCGCGATGCTTCGAGTGCCGTTGGCCAACTCGGAGATCGCGCTGTCCGGTCGGTAGGTGCTGAACGTGGCGTCCACCCACTGCCACCACGCGACGACCCGGTCAACGGGTTCGGAGGAGACGTCGAGGTCTCGGACGTCGAGGGTGAAGACCGTCCCCATCACCGAGACGATCCGTCGCTCGCCTCGGATCTCGTCGTCGAAGGGTGCGGGACCGCTCATCTGTTCATCTTGGATCATCGCCGTCATCCCTGGGAACTCACAGGGGCGCTCTGACCCGCCGGAGCCGGCGAGTCACCGGCTGCGATCTGATCCAAAGCTCCCTGGAGAGATTCGGAGTAGCCCGCGCTCGTGTACGTCGCACCCGAGACGGCGTCGATCCCGCCGCCCTGGGCGGCCAAAGCCGCACGGCGCAGGACCGGACCTGCATAGTCGGCGATCTGCCCGGACTCCCCGGACTCCCCGCCGCTCGGCAACTGGACGGCCTGGACGTCGGTGACGGCGCCGGCTTTCTCGGTGACCTGCACCTGCACCGGGCCGTACCGGGTGTTGATCAGGGGGCCCGTGACCGAGCCCTGATCGCTGGCCGTGAGGTTGACCGCCGGCCCCAGAGGGGTCGGGTCGGACGTCACGGTCTTGACGCCCAGGAGGGGCAGGACGCCCAGGACGCTGGCGGAGAACTTCAGCGCAGGATGGTAGCGGCCGGGGGCTGATGGTCGGGTCAACATGACGATCTCCTAGAACTCGAAGCGTTCAGCATGGATGTGGCGTGGGGAGACCCCGCAGCGTTCGAGGCTCGCGGTTGCTGCCGCCATGAAGAGAGCGGGACCGCAGACGTAGACGTCGCGTTGGTCGAGGTCGGTGACCGCGTCCTTGAGGCGGTCTCCGACGAAGGCGTCGGTGGCCCCACCGGGGTCACCCACCCCGTACAACACCTCGATGTGATCAGCCTCGGCAAGACGGTCGATCTCCTCGCGGTGAACGAGGTCCTCGGTGGTGCGGGCCCGGTAGATGAGGGTCGCCGGTCCAGCGGCGCGGCCCTGGTCGTGATGGTGCTCGAGCATCGCCCGCAACGGGGTGATCCCGATTCCCCCGGCCAAGAGGAGTACGCCGCGGTTGCGACGCCGGGCGGAGGTCAGAGCGCCGTACGGGCCCTCCATCAGCACCCGGGTCCCGGGACGCAGACCGCTCAGCTCCCTGCTGTGCGAGCCCAGCCCCTTGACGGTGATCCGCAGTTCGGAGTCGGTGGGCACTGCGGAGAGGGAGTAGGGATGTGACTGCCACCAGCCGCTCGGGGTCAGGAACCGCCAGCGGAAGAACTGGCCCGCTTGGGCATTCATGCGATCGAGGTGGCGCCCGGCGACGATGATGGATACGACCCCAGGGCCCTCGGCGGTGACCGAAGCGACGTGTGGGCGGTGAGCGATCGCGTTGCGGACCGGGTTCAGCCAGCGGTACCAAACCAGCAGTCCGCCGACCGCGGCGTACAGGGCGATCCAGAAGCCCTTGGCCCATCCCGCTTGGAAGTCGGCGCCGGCGCTCAGCACGTGCAGGAAGCTCAGCCCGATAGCGAGGTAGGTGAGCAGGTGGACCAGATACCAGGTCTCATAGCTGACCCTCCGACGCACCTGTCTTGCCGAGATGACCCCGACCAGGACCAGGACGCCGTACCCGATGACCGCGAGCAGTACGTCGGGGATCACCGACAGCATGAACCCGCTCTGAGCCACCAGCCCGCTGCCAGAGGTCAGCGAGTAGCCCCAGGTGATCAGCACCGCGTGGGCGGTCAACAACCCGAGCAGGTAGCGCCCCGACATCGCGTGCCAGCGGGAAAGACGATCGGTGCCCAGGCCGTGGTCGATCCACGGCGCCCGGCACATCAACAGCAACGCCACCACGATGGTGTAGCCGCCGAGCAACCCGGTCACCCGGCCGGCGGCGGTCACCCACTCCCCCAGTCCGGCGCGGATCGTCGTGTCGTGCCACCACAGGGCTAAGACGGCCACTGCCCCGAGGAGCACGACGACCAACAATCCCTGCTCGCTGACGGTACGACGCGGGCGCGGCCCGGCCAGGGACGCGGGGTCGACGGGTTGAGGTGTTCTCTGCTGCGTCGTGAGGGACATCGTGGGCTCCTTTCGGTGGCTGTTGCCCACACCCTGAACCCTGCGACCTGTCGGGAACCTGACTGAAACTTGCCTACTGCGTAGTCAGGTTGTCGACAGGCGCCCCCTCTTACCTTTCCTGCATGATCGCTTTTCTGACACCCCTGATGCTCACCCTCGGCCCGCTGGCCCTGCTGCTGGCGATGGCGGTGATCTTCGCCGAGACCGGGCTCCTCGTCGGGTTCTTCCTGCCTGGGGACTCGTTGCTCTTCACGGTCGGTGTGATGGCGGCTGCAGGCGCCATCCACCTGCCTTTCGCGCTCATCGCCGGCGGGCTGTTTCTCGCCGCGGTGCTGGGTGATCAGGTGGGCTACCTCGTTGGTCGGCGCATCGGGCCTCGGGTGTTCGCGCGCACCAACTCGCGCTTCTTCGCGGCCTCCCACGCACTCAGGGCCCAGGCGTTCTTCGCCAAGCACGGGCCCAAAGCGGTGATCCTGGCGCGCTTCGTCCCGGTGGTGCGCACCTTCACGCCGGTCGTTGCCGGTGTCGCCACGATGTCGCGGCGCAGGTTCACCGCGTACAACGCAGTCGGAGGTCTGGTCTGGACGGTTGGCTTCCTCGCGGTCGGCTACTTCCTTGGCGGCGTCCCGATCATCGCCGCGCACATCGAACTATTTGCCATTGCGATGGTCGCGCTCTCCCTGATCCTCGCGGCCGCCGGTGTCGTTCTTCACCGCCTACGCCGCTTCTCCGCGGAACAGGCTGCGCCCGCCACCACAGCGGCCGTCCCCGTGGGACGCTGACTCCAGCGACGAAAGGACCCACCGTGTTGATCGGCATCTGCGAGGACGACCCCGCGATCCGTCGACTGGTCTCTCGCGCCTTGGAGTCCGCGGGGCATGAGGTCCGCGCCGCCCACAGCGGCTCCGAAGCCCTGCGACTCCTCGGACCGGACAGCGGGGTCGATGTCGTCGTGATGGACGTGGGTCTTCCCGACTCTGATGGCCGCGACGTGGTTCAGGCCCTCCGCTCCGACGGACAGTCCGCCCCTGTGCTGTTCCTGACCGCCCTCGGTGCCGTCCACGATCGGATCGCCGGCTTCCACGCCGGCGGTGACGACTACGTCTCGAAGCCGTTCGACATCACGGAGTTCCTCCTCCGGGTGGAAGCTCTCGGCCGCAGGGGTCGGCCTACCGGTCCGACGACCGGAGGGCTCACCCTCGATCCGGCAGGGCACAAGGTCCGCTGCCCGGAGGGCGAGGTCTCCTTGACGCCGACTGAGTACCGAATGCTCGCGGCGATCACCTCCCGTCCTGGCGAGGTGGCCAGGCGCAAAGCGGTCGTGGCTGCAGCCTGGCCCGACGGCTCCATGGTCAGCGAGAACACCATTGATTCCTTCATCCGACGCATCCGGGTGAAGTTGGCATCCATCAACTCACCGGTGACCATCGAAACGGTCCGTGGCATCGGATTCCGAGTCAAGTGAACCAAGCCGTCCCCGCTGGCTCCTTTCAGCGCCAGATCGTCATCCTCACCGCCTGCGTGACGGCCTTCGCGATGCTGATGCTCACGTTCGTCGTGCAGCTCATCTTGGCTTCCCAGACCACCCGTAACGTCGATCGAGCCCTCGAGGATCGCGCCCAGGCGGTGGCCGGCTCGGCCACCAGCGACTCCGCCGAAGGAGTGCTGTCCGTCCCCGCGTCGGCCCTGGATCGAGGTGTGGCTGTGTACGACGCGAACGGCGTCCTCGTGGCGGGCTTCGTCCCACCCGGGCTGGCCGATATTTACACCGACCTGAGCGACGCCAGCGCTCCCCAGCGACGCGACGACGGTGATGACCGACGACTCCTCGCCGTGCCGTTCTCGACAGAGTCCGGGACGGGCGGGGTGGTGGTCGTGGACGAGTCGATCTCGCCGTACGAAGAGGCGGAGTTCTACGCACTCATCGTCAGCCTGGCGACCGGTGGGCTTGCCACCGCCGCGGCCGCAGCCCTCGCCGCGTGGGTCACCCGACGAGCCCTCCAACCCGTTGCTGTGTTGGCCAGCACCGCCGCGGACTGGAGCGAACACGATCTGTCGCGTCGCTTCGGCCTCGGTCCTCCGAGGAACGAGCTGACGGCCTTGGCCGGGACCCTGGACTCCTTGTTAGACCGGGTCAGCGCCGCCATCCGCTCCGAGCAACGGCTCACCTCGGAGTTGGCGCACGAGCTGCGCACACCCCTCACCACCATCCAGGGCAACGCCGACCTCGCCCTCTTGGACGTTGACCTGCCCACGTCCACCCGAGAAGACCTGAGCGAGATCTCGACCGCCGCCCACCGGATGACCGACACCATTGCGACCCTGCTGGAGCTTGCCCGTACCGAACACCATGTCGCAGAGTCCGCGGTGTCCTCACTGATCGACGTTGTCGACGAGGTCGTCCGTGGCACACCCACCGACCTCACCGTGGAGATTGACGTGCCCGACGTGCGGCTGGGCGTTCCCCACGCTCTCGCTGTGCGGACCCTGTCGCCCGTGGTGGCGAATGCGGTCCGGTTCGCCAGCTCTCGCGTGCAGATCTACGTCGACCCCGCCCGAACCACGACCATGAATCTGGTCGTGGAAGACGACGGCCCCGGGGTGAGCGGCGACTTGGACCGGATCTTCGTGGCCGGCACGACCAGCGGTGGCGGGTCGGGAGCCGGCTTGGGGCTGTCCCTGGCGCGTCGCGTCGCGCGCTCGTGTGGCGGTGAGGTCGAGCTGCTTCAGGCGGCGGACCCCACGAGGTTCGTCGTACGTCTTCCGGCTGTGTGACCACTCCAGGCAGGCGCATGCAGTCAGGTCATTGGCAGGCTCCCGACTCCACTCTCTCCCCATGACCACACACCCCCTGATGTCCACCGACAGTTCCTTGTCAACGCGCATGCTCAACAAAGTCCCAGAGGTCTTTCTGCTCTTCTGGGTAGTGAAGATCCTCGCCACCACCGTCGGTGAGACCGCGGCTGACTTCCTCGCGGGCAATGTCGGCCTCGGGCTGACCGTCACCTCGCTGGTGATGGCCGCCACCACCGCCGTCGCCCTGTTCTTCCAGTTCCGCGCCCGCCGCTACGTCCCCGGCGTCTACTGGGCCGCCGTCGTGCTGATCAGCATCATGGGCACGCTGATCACCGACAACCTCGTCGACAACTTCGGGGTGAGCCTTTGGACCACCACCGTTGCCTTCAGCGTCGCTCTCGCCGCGACGTTCGCGCTCTGGTTCCGGTCGGAGCGCACGCTGTCGATCCACACCATCCTGACGAGCCGACGCGAAGCCTTCTACTGGGCCGCGATCCTTTTCACCTTCGCCCTCTGCACCTCCGCCGGTGATCTGGTCGGCGAGAAGCTGGCTCTGGGCTACCTGCCTTCCGCAGCCCTCTTCGGCGCCCTGATCGCCCTCGTTGCAGTGGCGCACCTCAAGGGTGGACTCAACGCCGTCTTGGCCTTCTGGGCCGCTTACATCCTCACCCGCCCCTTCGGAGCCTCCATGGGTGACTACCTCACCCAGGCTCCCGCCGACGGTGGGCTAGGACTCGGCGCTAACACCACGAGCGGACTGTTCCTGGTCGTGATCGTCGCTGCCGTCAGTTGGTTCACCGTCCAGCAGCGCCACGCCGACCAGACCACCCTCGTTCCTTCGAACGTGACGGCATAGCGTTCTCAGCAAGGTGGGACGGTGGCCGCCCGAGATTCTTCGTCGTGGTCTCATAAGCCCTTCGGCGAAGACGCACTCGCTGAGATCCTTCGAAGCGTTCAGGGAGAAGTAGTGAGTAAGAGCAAGACCGCGCTCCCCCTCAGGGCTTCGCTTCTGGCGCTGGCCCTTGTTGTAGGAGCGTGCGGGTCACCCGCCAAGGTTGAGGAGTCCGACGTACGAGGTCCCGAGGCCGGCTTGCCCTCCACCACCGGCGCACCGGCGGACACTGTCGACATCGTGTCGGTCGGCGACATCGTCTGCTCCTCGGATTTAGAAGTCACCGACACCGAGTGTCAGCAGCAGGCAACTGCGGACCTCACGAGATCGCTCGCCCCGGACGCGGTGGTTGCTCTCGGGGACCTTCAGTACACCGAGGGCCAGTACGACGAGTTCTTGAAGAGTTGGGCTCCCGCCTGGGGGCAGTTCGACGACATCATCGCGCCCGTCCCCGGCAATCACGAGTACGTGACCGAAGGGGCCGCGGGATACGTCCGCTACTTCGACACGGGTCCGTACTACGTCCGCGAGATCGGAGCTTGGAGGTTCTACCTCCTCGACTCCAACTGCGATCAGGTCGACTGCGAGGAGCAGGCCCACTGGCTGGCCGACGACCTCGCAGCGAACCCGACCACCTGCTCCGCCATCGCCATGCACCACCCGCGGTGGTCCTCGTCGTCCGTGCATGGTCCGCAGTCGCAGGTCGATGGACTGTGGCGGGCCGCCGCAGAGGGTGGAGTCGATCTGTCACTGTCCGGCCACGACCACACCTACGAACGCTTCGCACCCATCGACGCCGATGGCAACGTCACCGGACCGGAATCCGGAATCGCGCACTTCGTGGTGGGCACCGGTGGGAGGTCGCACTACGAAGTTGGCGACCCGCAACCCGGCTCGGAGTTCGCCGTCGGTGACGTTTTCGGCGTCCTAGATCTGACCCTGCGGCCGGACGCTTTTGAGTGGCGCTTCACCGGCGTCGACGGGACGGTCCTGGACAAGGGTGGGCAGGACTGCGTGTTCGACGGATCGAAGTAGGTCCTGAGTCGTCCTGACCCTGTGCCACCATGACTACTACGCTCGGTCGTACTCAACTGAAGGAAGTTCCGTGTCTCTCCCTCGATCCCTGCCAACCATCGGTGGCTCGATCGCTCTCGCCCTAGCGCTCACGGCGTGTGGTTCCGGCGACAGTGAAGCAGCCCGGCCCTTCTCCCCTGACCACGTGCACGGGCTCGCCCAAGAACCCGACGGACGTGTGTTGGTCGCTACCCACGATGGCCTTTTTGCGACCGATGGGGAGGCGGTCCCGACCCCGGTGGGCGACGTCACGACGGACCTCATGGGCTTCACGGTGAACACGGACGGGACCTTCTTCGCCAGCGGACACCCCGGAGCGGGCGAGGAGGGGCCCTCAGCGCTGGGTCTAATCACCTCCACGGACGGCGGGCTGTCGTACGACGAGGTGTCGCTCGGCGGCCAGGCGGACTTCCACGCCCTGTCCGCTGCCGCTGGGGCGATCTACGGTGTCGACGGCGGCAGTCGCCTCATGCGCAGCGCCGACAACGGCCAGACCTGGAACACCATCCAACTCCCCCAACCGGTTGCCGACATTGCGGTCGACCCCACTACCGAGACGGTGCTGGCCACCTCCGAAGTCGGAGTCCTGCGCAGCGAGGACCAGGGGGAAACCTTTGAGGTCGCCCAGGGCGCTCCCACGCTCCTCCTCATCGACTGGTCGGCTGAGGGTGTGCTGGCTGGCATCGACCCAGCTGGCCAGGTTTTCGTCGCCACCGACGTCGACACGTGGGCACCCGGCGCCACCATCGACCGACCTCAAGCGATGACCATCACTTCCGACGGCACCATTTACGTCGCCACCGAGAAGGCCCTGTTGCGCAGCGACGACACCGGCGACTCGTTCGACTCCGTCGTGGAATGGTGAGCGACCACTACTGAGGGGTGCGGGTCCGCCTGGCAACGAGCAAACCGCCGAGAGTGAGGATCACCAGCGCCACCACCGAGACCACGAACGGCCACGATCCCGGGTGGGTGCCGTACGCGCCAAGGGCGACGAAGGAGACCGTGCCGGGCAGGATGCCCAGCGTCGTACCGATGGCGTAGTCCCGGGTGCGGACCGAGGTCAGACCGGCGATGTAGTTGATGGCGGTGAACGGCAGCACAGGGATCAGTCGGATCACGACGACCGCGAGGACCCCCCGTCGGCTCAGCAAGGCATCCACCCGTTCGACCCGTTGGCCGGTGATCCGCTCCACCCCGTCGCGCCCCAACACCCGGCTGAGGGCGAAGGCGGCAGCGGCCCCTAGAAGAGCGGCGGCCATGACCACCGTGACGCCCCAGGTCAGCCCGAACAGGACGCCCGCAATACCGGAGAAAACGTTCTTGGGCAGCGGTAATAGCGTCAACAGCGCGTAGATGCCGATGAACGCGACCGGGGCCCAGAGCCCGGCGTCATCGACCTGCTGACGGATTTCCTCGGACTCGGGAACGCCCACCACGGCAGCCGCCACCCCCGCCGACACGAGAAGCGTCGCGAGGATGATCAGGCCCGGCACTCCTGGCCTCAGGGACCTTTCACCAGACGGTGAATCACCGGTCAAGTAGGTCCACCCGAGCGGGCCACGGGTTGCTCCGGCACCCCTGCAACCCCAGCGTCTGTTGCAGCATCACCGGGGACAACGCACCCGGCTCTGGGCACGTCACGTGGCCGTTGCCCAGAGCATGGCCAACCTCGTGGTTGATCAGGTAGCGGCGGTAGCCGGCGAGATCGGAGCCGTAGGACTCGGCCCCATTCACCCACCGGTAGGCGTTGATGACCACGTTCTCACCGTTGCGGCATGACACCCGGCCGCGGGTCAGCAAGGGGGCGCACAGTCGATCGGTGGTCTCTGGGGTGACCAGAACGATCCGCAGGTCGGCCTCGCCGTTGGTCATCGCCAGTTGGGTGGTGTCACCAGCCACCCAGCCACGGGGATCGGCGAGGGTGCGGCGGACCACCCCGACGAAGCCCGACATCTTGATCGGCAGATTGTCCTCGATCTCGATCGCGTAGGTACGCACGGCGCCGGGCGTCTCAGCGTCAACCGTTGCCCGGTCGAAAGATCCCGACCCATTCTCAGGGACCCGGACCGGCTTCGGCTTGGGCTTGGGCTTTGGCGACGTCACCGCTGTCGCGGGAGAGGTAGACGGGGAGGGGGAAGGATTGGCCGGCGAGGTTGCCGTCTCACTGGCCGTCTCACTGGCCGTCTCACTGGCCGTCTCACTGGGGGCAGCCACAGCGGGTGGCTGGGACGAGTCGGCGGCACCCGGCCCGGCCTCGGCCAACATCCCACCGATCAGCGCCGCCACTGCGACAGCCACTGCTGCTCCGAGCAGCGCTGTCCGGCCCCGTTGCGTCGACAGCTTCGACGTGCGGGGAGCGCGGTGTAGACCGTGAGGTTGCAGACTCCTACTCACTCTGAGGTCGCCTCACGTCGCTGCATGGAGCCCATTGTTCCCGATTCACGACGCTCAGCCAATCGTCGGGCAGTAGTGGACCACGATGGCCATCACCGCGGGTGTCATGGCCACCGCGACCGGGAGCGCCAACAGCACACAGGCGGCGGCGATGACTCCCCATCGTTCGCGGGAGGTGACCGGTTCGGCCGGCTGAGAGAGACGGCGTACGCGGCTCAGCGCCGCCGTCCCCGCGCCCATCGCCCCGATCGGCATTCCGCCACGGGCCAGCAGTACGACGGCTCGAGCCAGGTCGGATCTGTGGCCCTGGTCCCCGGCGTCGTCGGCGTGCATCTCGACGAGCTCGGCCACGCGCTGGGGGAGCTCCTTCGTTCCAAGACGTCCGCACAGGGCGTTGGCCAGCGCCTTCGCCACCAGGCCGGCCAGATGATGGTGAGACCGGAGATGAGCTCGCTCATGGGCGAGGACCTGCCGTAGTTCGGTCTCAGACAACACACCAAGAGCGCCCTGGGTGACCACGATCTGATGGCGCCTACCCGGCAGGCAGTACGCCGCCGGCGTGGAGTGGTCCAGAACCATCACGTCGGGCTCGGGGTGATGACTCGCAACGACACTCAACAGATCCGCATGGCGCGACCGGCTGCGACGATCGACGAGGAGGTCGCCCAACAGAGTGTGGGAGAACCGCAGGAGCAGTACCACCGCGAGTCCGGCCCCCAGGACGGCGGCAACCCCTCCGCCCGGCGTTGCGTAGTGCTCGCGCACCGCGACCGAGCAAGCGTTGAATAACTCGGTCAGACCGTTGCTGGTCGGAAGCTTCGGGATCGCGAGCGCCAATCCGGCCAGGACGAGCGAGAGGAACGCCGTAGTCCCGACGGCCAACCAGGCGAGAATGCCCAGCGCTGGTTCTCGGATGGGCCACGAGGCCGACTGCAAAATCTTCGTGCCGCCGACCCCGACCACGAAAGCGAGGGCCACGAGCGCGAGGGGCGCCATCACGTCGACGCCTGGTCGAGGAACTGGCGTAACTCAGCCACTTCGTCCGGCGACATCTGCTCAACGAAACGCATCAGAGTGGAGCCCCGGTCGGTCGCCTGAGAGAGCACACCGGTCATCAACTCGGCCGTGTAAGCCTCCCGCGACCTCGTCGGGCGATAGAGGTAGGCCCGCCCGCTCTTCTCCCGCATCACCAACC
>RCMY010005214.1_pt1 | contig 11078 bp, 13 predicted proteins | sample 2041341 | NCBI WGS metagenome assembly RCMY01 (sample SAMN09708234, study PRJNA481090) | Marine sediment metagenome, whole genome shotgun sequencing project.
GGAAATAGTGAAACTGGTTCGCCGAATCCGATACGCCACGTCGGGCGCCCCACCCAATCGAGGCAAGCTGCGATGCAGTGAGCGGCTCGGTCATCAAGACATGGTCGTAGATCGGGACGACGTAGCGTCGAATTTCCCGCACGGGTTCGGCCCACGCATTCGTCGCAACGAGCACCCGAGACGCCCGGATGGATCCGCCGGCGGTTCGGACTTGCAGGGAGGTATCAGCTTTTTCGATCGACGTCACCCGACTTTGTTCGTGCACGACGACGCCGAGGCGTTCGACGGTTGCTCGAAGCCCCCAGATCAACTTTGCCGGGTCGATGATCGCAGTCCCCCCGCGCTCGACGACCCCGCCGAGGAAGGTCGGCGAATCGAGCTCTTGTTTTGTCTGCACAGCATCGAGAACCTCGACGTCGTGCCCATGCTGTTTGGCAACCGCTGCGTAACTTGCGAGGTCATCGACTTGCCAACCAGCAGTGGCGGCCAGCATCATTCCGGTCGGCTCGACGGCGGCATCGATGGCGTGGCGTTCAATGTCGGCGAGAAGCTCCGCGAGGTTTTGATTGCCCATCCGGTCGAGTGCGGCGAGATCCTTGGGCCAGTGTGACAGTCCGTTCATCAGGCCGTGCGTGAGCGATGCTTCACAAAACCCGCCATTGCGGCTCGATGCGCCATGGCCCACGACTTCGGCTTCGACGATACGAATCGAGCGGCTCGGGTTCTCTTCGATCGCTTGGAGAGCGGCCCACAACCCGGTGAATCCGCCACCGACGATGACGAGATCGGCTGCGTGGCTACCGACGAGCGCCTCACCGGGTTCGGGCGCGAAGTCCCGATCGCTCCAATAGACCGCTGGTTTGGCGTCTTCGACGAGACGAGCGAGATCGGTGATCACGGCACGATCACGTAGATCTTCGCCATGTCTGCAATGACCTCCCATCGACCGGCCCAACCCTTCGGTAGCGCAAACATGTTGCCCTCGGTGAGGTTGTGCACCGTGCCGTCTGCATTGGTGATGCGCAGATGTCCCTTCGTGATCACCATCACTTCATCGACGGGATAGTCGGTTTCCTCCCAGGCGCCAACGCTCGATGTCCAGATTCCGGATTCGACGTTTCCGTCGGTCAGCGGTGCGTACATCCACGTCGGATCGCCATGGAGAAACGATGGTGGCTTGTCTGGATCCGAAGTCAGGCGCTCGGCCATGGATTGGAGGTTGTCAAATGCAGCGTCCACGATCATCCTTTTCTTGCACGTTTCGTGGACGAAGCTATATCACTCGCCCGCCTCGGCGGCGTCGATCAAGCTTTCGATTGCCCAGTTGACAACACGTGCAGCCTCGATGGTCTCGAGGCCATACTCGTGAGTGAGCCAGAACCAGCTTCGATGACTGAGCAGGTGCCGAAGCATCACGGCGATCGCCGCTGCATCTTCGGACGGCGCGGTTGGCATCTGGCGGGCGATGAAGTCGGCGATCAGCTTCGTGCGCGTCGCACGGTCGGCGTCGCGACCCACGTCGGCGAGTGGCAGTTGCGCGAACGCCTCGCTGATGCCACCAAGCTGTTCGAAGATCGAAAAGTTGGTGCGCACGGCCCGGAGAAGATCGTCACGGGTCTCGAGCTCGCGTGCATGGGAACCCCCGAGTTCTCGTGACTGCTCATCCATGACGGCGCCGAGAGCGTCCAGGAGGTCCTCCCGAGTGGCGAAGTGGTTGTAGACCGTGCGCAGTGATACTGCGGCGCGTTCGGCCACTTCCTTCATCGAAAAGTCGAGGTGGTGTCGTTCGGTAACCAGCTCGGCACACGCGTCGACGATTGTCTTGCGCGCGAGGTCGCGTTGGCGTGCCCGGAGAGATGTCATTCACACATCATAAAGAGCTTGCATGTTTCGTGCAACGTTATTACTATGTGAAATAGCTGCACGAAGTGTGCAGCAAAATGGACGCTGGTCGACGAGACCACAAGAACTGGGGGTGCCGAACATGGCAACGCAACTGACGAACGAAGTCGAGACAAGCGAGACAATCGCAACCGATCCGCAGCCGAGTCGCAACGGGCTCGGTATCGGAATCGGTGCGGTAGCCGTCGGGGTTCTGACGATCATGGCGGTGTACAACGAGCTCTTCGTCGACGCGCTGGTTTTACTGGCCATCCTCGCCACCGTCGCCGTGTTCGCGACACGAACCGGCTCAAGATGGCTCTACTGGACTCTCGCCGTCCTCATGACAGTTTTCCTCGGGTTCAATCTGGTCTACTCCGTGTCCGACCTGTCGCATCCCGAATCGCCGGGTCCGTTCGTCCCAACCGCAGTCATCAACACAGCCGGGGTCATCACGATTGGATTCGCGGCAATGTCGGCTCTCGGACGCCCAGTCCCCGCCCGCAAAGTGTGGATGGGAGCTGGTGCGCTCCTTGGCGTCGCAGCGCTGGCGAGCCTGGCGGCCGCTGCGTCTGTGGACAACGACGTTGCCCAGCCCGGTGATGTCGACGTCGTCGCCGAGGACGTCAAGTACCCAGAGCTGGTCGCGCTCACTCCGGAGTCCAACGGTCTGTTTCTCATCAATCACGACAACTACCGTCACAATTTCGTCATCGACGGCCAAGTTGAGCCCGTCGAGCTCCCGGCCAACACCAGCGTCAGGATTGCGATCGACCTACCCGAGCCAGGCACCTATCGGTTCTACTGCTCGGTCCCAGGCCATGCCGGTATGGAAGGTCAGCTCGTGATCGAATGACGCGTCGACGGGCGCAGGAAAACGCACGAGCAAACCGACGACGGAAGATGCGCGACGTCTTAGCCGAATTCTTTGAGAAGTTCGGTGGTGAGCGGGTCGAGAAAGCCCGAAACGGTTGCGTCGGTCTCGAGCTGAAGTGCGATTCGCACGTCGGTTACGGCAGTCCGGTTGAGCGTTCGTTTCATCGCTTCGACGGACAGGGTCGGAAGCGCAGCGAGTTTGCGAGCAACCGTCGTCGCCTCGGCGACGAGTGCATCGTCGGGTACGACCCGCCAAGCCACGCCGGCATGGTGGAGCTCGTCGGCTGAATACCGCTGACCGAGGAAGAGCATCTCTCGTGCCTTGTTCAACCCGACCAGCGCAGGAAGTAACGAGGTGACGCCACCCGTCACGAACAAATTGAGCGAGACCTCAGGAAAAAATCCGACAGCGCTTTCTGCCCACAGGGGAAAGTCGCAGTTGATAGCCCACTCGAAACCGCCACCGACGGCCCATCCGTTGATTGCCCCGACGACGGGTGCGCGTCCGAAGATGATTGCCTCGGTGGCGCGTTGTATAGCGTCGACGAGGTCGCGGGCTTCGGCCTCGTCGGCAGGATGGGTGTGTTCTTTGCGATCGTCACCAGCACAGAAGGCACGCCCGACTCCCGTGAACACGATCGCACGGGTGGACACATCTCGGTTGGCATCGTCGAAGGCGCTGGCCACGTCGTCGATCAACTGGCGATTCATGGCATTGAGGTTGTGGGGTCGGTTGAGGGAAATCGTGCGAACGCCGTGGTCATCGAGCTCGGAACGCACGGTGTCGTAGCTGTACGAATGGCCTGCCTCGTCATTGCTGCGCACCGTCGGAGCGTAGTAGACCATGGGCCATGCAGCCGTCTACGGCGCTCGGCCCGACGATCGACGGATTGCTCACCAGGCGTGCTCGCACTCACACGAATCACGTGTTCCTGCGGTTCGCAACGGGAGACCTGACGTTCGGCGAGGTCGATGATCAAACGTCGCGGTTGGCAGCCGGGCTGGCATCGATCGGCGTCGAGTCTGGCGCAACCGTCCCCGTCCTCATGGCCAACAGTCCCGAGTTCGTCGTCTCGTTGATGGCCTTGTCGCGCCTCGGTGCCGTCGCTTGTCTGGTCAACACGACATTCAAAGGGCCGGCGCTGGCTCACGCGATAGGCGCAACCCAAGCACGAACGGTGCTGCTCGACGAGACGACCGTCGCGAATTTCGACGAGATCTCGAGCAGCTTGACCAACGAACCGCGGCGCATCGTCGTCGGTGACCGTTGGGATGATCTTGCGGCGACAGCACCGGTCGTCACCAAGGCGACCCACTCGGCGACCGACCCGGCAATGGTGTTGTTCACGTCGGGAACGACGGGGACATCCAAGGGGTGCGTGTTGTCGCATCGTTACGTGGTTCGCCAAGCCGAATTGATGTCGACACACCTCGGATTTGTCGAGACCGATGTCTTCTACTGCCCGTTTCCTCTGTTCCACATCGACGCCGCCGTGTTGACGGTCGGTCCTGCGCTCGTGCTCGGAGCCACCGCCGCAATCGGCGAGCGGTTCTCGGTGTCGGGGTTCTGGCCCGAGGTCCGGCGATTCGGCGCGACCGTGTTCGATTTCATGGGAGCGACCCTCACCATGTTGCACAAAGCTTGTGCGTCCGCCGACGATGCGGACAACCAGGTTCGGTTGGCGTGGGGTGTGCCCGTGCCCGATGCGATCGCGCACGACTTCGAGCGACGCTTCGGACTGCAGCTCGTCGAGCTGTACGGAAGTACCGACTCGGGAATCCCGATGTATCACCCGATCGACCAAACCCGTCGGCCCGGGTCGTGTGGCGTCGTGATCGATGCCTATGAGGCGCAACTGCATGACGACGACGGCTTCGAGGTCGCCGACGGCGAGGTAGGTGAGCTAGTGGTTCGGCCCAAGGAACCGTCACTCATGGCTGACGGCTACCTCGGTCTTCCAGAAGCGACGCTGAGTGCCAGACGAAACCTGTGGTTTCACACTGGTGATCGCCTCCGGCGGGACACCGACGGATTCCACTATTTCATCGGACGCAGCGCGGACACCATCCGTCGGCGAGGAGAAAACATTTCGGCGTTCGAGGTGGAAGAGGTGGTGAAGCTGCATCCCGACGTGCTCGATGCAGCGGCATTCGGCGTCCCGAGCGAACTCACCGAGGACGACCTAATGGTGGCGGTGGTCCTGCGCCCCGGCTGCACTATCGAGCCAGCAGCATTGATCGAGTTCTGCGCGTCGCTTTCCGCCCGCCACATGGTGCCGCGGTTCTTAGATTTTGTCGACGACCTACCTCGAACGCCGACCGAGAAGGTCCGCAAAGATGTACTGCGCGACCGGGGGATCACGCCAACGACATGGGATGCCCTGCCGAGCGAGCAGTGATGGCGGTTTGCTTCAGCCGACCTTTGTTGGAAACAGTTGGACGAACTCGGCAAAGACGATCAGATTGCTGAGGTACGACCGTGCGTCATAGTCGAACTCGCCACCGCACGTGATGAGTCGCAGCGTTGGCTCTTCGGTGGCGTCATAGACCTTGGCGGTCGGGAATTCGTCCTTGGTTGTCTGATCGGTGGTCACAACGGCGAAGCGAGCTGTCCTCCCATCAGATCGGTCGATGTCAACCAGGTCGCCGGCCTCGAGCTCACGGAGGTTGTAGAAAACTGCGGGTCCGTCTTGTGAGTCGACATGGCCAACGATGATGGCCGGACCGTCGTTCCCAGGAGCCGCACGACCGTCGTACCACCCCGTCTCGGCGAAGTTGGTCGGAACTTCGAGACGGCCGGTTTCGGTGAGTCCGAGCAGTCCGACAGTTGTGTCGATCTCGATCGATGGAATCCGGATCCGAAGCGGTCTGACGTGTGAAATGACCGTCGGTGCACTTGCGGTTTCCGGTGTGGTGACACTTGTGCGTTCAGCCTCGACGACTTCGCCGGGACCGGACGTGCGGGTCAGTGTGCCCGTCATTTGGACGTTGGCTGGCGCACCTGCGCCGATTCCTGCTTCCGACACGACGTCCGAACCGCAAGCAGCGAGTGCGTACGTGAGCGCAAGGAACATGATCACCACCACGATGAAATGGTGATTGGGCCGTCCTCGTTGTGCACCTGAGGGGAAGCGCGTCATCGCGTCGCCCACCCAGGTGCAATCCTGCTCATCTGTTTTTGATGAGTGCGAATGCCGAGCCGATCGTCACGAGTGCGAAGGTCGACACTGCAACGAGGATCCACGAGCTCGATCCGCTCTGGGCCGTACCGCCTGCGCCAGCGTCTACCGGCCCGATTGGTGCAGCTGCCACTGTGGTGGTCGTTTCTGGTGTGGTTGTTTCTGGTGTCGTTGTCGTTGTTGTTGCCTGGGCTGAAATCACTGCGGGTTCGCAGTCGAAGGTGAGGGTGATCCCGCCGCTCGTGGCGCCGTCGGGGCCGAACTGCATGCTGATCGTGATGTTCTCGGTCATGATGACACTTTTCGACGCCTCGATCGTCTCACCAGGAGTCTCTTCGACGCCCGGCAAGGTCGCCGAACCCGTGTCGGACGAGATGATGATGTCATTGCCGGGGTATACCGATGAGTTGTTCTGTGTCCGGGCTGTGCCCGTGCATGCTGCGCCAACAAGATCGGCGGGAACGGCTTGACTCGTGAGTACGACCGTTTCGCCAGCGCTGCCGGTAGCGACGCCCTCGAGTTCGATCGTGAACGCGTCTGTTTGGGCTCCGACCGGGCCAGCAAAGGCGATCAAGGCGATGAGGGCGACGGGTATGGACCACAGTTTTTTCGTCATGTTTTCACCATACCCAGGACAACTGACGCCACCCCTCGCCATAGGTCCCGAACGTGACGTGGCGTTGGGCACGTCGGCACCGTGAACGAAGGGCTGGGCGCTAGCTTGGCAACATGCTGTCGACATCAGAGGTTTGGCCATGTTCGTCGCGTTGAGGGATCTACGCTACGCCAAGGGGCGTTTCGCGCTCGTTGGTCTTGTCATCGGCCTGGTCGCGTTGATGGCGACGCTGCTGTCGGGATTGGCCAACGGTTTGGTCGATGATGGAATCTCTGGTTTGCGTCGATTGCCAGCAAGCGACCTCGCCTTTCAAGACGGAGCGAACAGCACGTTCTCACGTTCGACACTGAGACCAGACTCACTCGAGGTATTCGACGGAGTCGACGGCGTTGAGGCGACACCGATTGGCGTCTCGTTCCTGAACGCCCGCCGACCCGACGGGAAGACGATCGACATCGCGTTGTTCGGGGTCGCGCCCGACAGCTTTCTGGCCGTGACCGAAGAAGCGCGGCTGGCACTCGTTGGTGAACCTGGACTCATCTTGAGCGATCGTTTCGAAACCGAAGGACTACGTGTTGGCGACGAATTGACGATCGTTGGTGGTGAAGAAGTACTGCCCGTCCTCGGGTTCACATTCTCGGGGTCATACGGTCACGTCGACATCGCATTCTCTTCGCTCGCGACGTGGCAGGACCTGCACTTCGGCTCGAACGCCGACGGCCGATTCTCGGCGATTGCGCTGCGTAGCGACGGCGAGACCGACCTCAACGCCCTTACCGGACCCGACATTTCGGTCGAGTCCAAAGAGGATGCCTATCAAGGTTCGCCTGGGTTTGCGGGCGAGACACAGACCATGAGCTTGATCCGAGGGTTCTTGCTGGCGATCTCTGCGCTCATCGTTGGTGCATTCTTCACCGTCTGGACCGTGCAACGTGCTGGTGAAATCGGAACGCTGAAGGCGCTGGGTGCCTCGGCGTCCTACGTCGTCAAAGATGCCGTCGGTCAGATGACCATCGTGCTTCTGATTTCCACATTTGCTGGTGCCGTCATCGCCGTCGGACTCGGACAATTCGTGGGTGGGGCGGTTCCGTTCAGGCTCGAAGCTGTCCCGATCATGACGTCGATGCTGTTGTTGATAGTTCTCGGCATCGCTGGCTGTTTGATCGCCGTCCGCCGTATCACCTCTGTTGATCCCATCGTCGCCCTCCGGGCAAAGAACTGAGAAGAACGCTGTGAGCCTCCATCTTGAACACATCCACATGAGCTTTGCCGACGGCAGCGAGAAACGAACGATTCTTCACGACGTGAGCCTCTCGATCGACGTCGGCGAGGTTGTCGCGCTCAACGGAGCGTCTGGCTCGGGCAAGTCGACACTGCTCGCAATTGCGGCACTTCTGCAAAAACCCGACGGCGGGAGGGTGATCGTCGCCGGAAACGACGCGCTAACGGCAAACGAGACAGCGCGCACGGCGCTGCGTCGAGATCACATCGGCGTGGTCTACCAGTCGGCCAACCTTCTCCCGTCGCTCACCGCCCTCGAACAACTCGAGTTGGTCGCCCACATCGCTGGTCATCTCGACGAACGAGCCAAAGCACGCGCTCGGGAGCTGCTCGTCACCGTGGGTCTCGAGCATCGTCTCGGCGCCAGACCCTCCGAACTCTCCGGTGGTGAACGTCAACGGGTCGGGATCGCCCGTGCGCTCATGAACGAGCCGGACGTACTTCTCGCCGACGAACCCACCGCTTCGCTTGACGCCGAGCGCGGGCGCGCGATCATGGACCTCCTGACCCAACAGGCGATCGAACACAACACGGCGACGCTCGTGGTCACGCACGCCGTCGACCAGATCCACGCAGATCGACGTCTCGTTATCGAAAACGGCGAACTTCACGAACACGCCGCTGTGTGACATGCCCAAGATCACCGGGCCCAACATTGCCGAACACGTCGCGGAACAAGAGGCAGCCATCTTCGCCGCTGCCACTCGCCTGTTCGCCGAACATGGCGTCAACGGCGTCGGCATGGGCGCCATCGCCGAGGCGGTGGGCCTTGCCCGGCCGTCGCTTTATCGTTATTTCCCGACGAAAGGCGCAATTGTCTTTCGTTGGTTTGACCAGGCGATGACCCCACTCATCGCTGACAGCAACCACGTTGCGCAGGCCGTGCTTCCAGCCGCTGAGCGATTCGACCGCTGGATCGACGTGCAACTCGACTTTCTTACCAACCCTGGCAACCAAGCGATGATCAGCGCCTCGCTGGAAAGTTCGGAGCTGGCAGACGAGGAGCGCCTCGCCATCGGGGCTCGGCACCACGACCTGTACGCATCGCTCGACACCATCTTGAATGAACAGACCGAGAGGCGTGATAAAGAAGTACAACACGCAAAGGTGCTGCTCATCGTTGGCCTACTACGTCACTTCGCCGATCTCGGCAGGGGTGGAGTTTCGGACTCGGTTGCTCGCTCGGAGTTGTTGCGAGCTGCCCGGCTCATCGGATCGGTCGATCCAACCTGAGTTTGCCGGACAGAGTCTTTCAGGAGCACGCTCGGCAGGTCGATATTTGAGGGAGCGCCTCGAGCCGTTCTTCGCCGATTGGCTGACCGCACTTCGCACAGATCCCGTACACGCCTGCGTCATGGCGATCGAGGGCATCGGTCGCTTTCGTCAAGGTGGTCCGGGCGCGGTCGACCATCTGTCGGACAGCATCGCGGTCCTCTTGGATGACGCCGTCGTCGGTCACTGCCATCTCGTACTCGTCGTTGAGGCGAGCGAGTGACTCACGTGCGTTGCCGACCTCCTTGGCGAGTCGCAATCGAGCTTCGTCACTGTTGGTGGGCGCGAGCGTGCCCGATTCTGATTGCGAGTTGTTCATGGTCAAGCCTTTATTTCATTCGTCTTCGTCGTCGGACGTGTAGGTGAAGACAGTGAGTTGGTGATCTGTCATCTGCTGTCCTCCCCGGGTGATGATCGGGGCCAGCGCAGGCGCCGACTGATCTACCTTCACCATGGCATCTAGATCCCATTTGTGCTTCGTTTGTTTCGGCCAAAAATGTGATCGAATACTGTGAGATTCATACAGCGCTGAACCGACGTCATCGAATCGCGAGATGGTGAGGTTCGGCTTCCTGCAAAAGCGGGCGTCGTTCAGTCACCCGTCGCGAGGTGCTGGTATGAAGGGGTGGTGAAACAGTCGACTGCGTTCGTTCTCGGGGGTGGCGGGCATTTGGGAGCTCACGAGGTCGGCATGTTGAGCGCTCTCGTCGACTCTGGAATCGAGCCGGATCTCATCATCGGCACGTCGATAGGCGCCGTCAACGGGGCCGTTTTTGCCTCAGACCCCAGCAAAGCCGGGGTTGAAAAACTGGCCCACCTGTGGACCGGACTTCAGGCGTCGGACGTTCTCAGCGGCTCGATGTTCGCCAAGGTCAAAACGCTCGCACGCACGAGGACTCATGTGGGGGACGATCGACTTCTGAGGACGCTGTTAAGTGAAGTTCTGCCCGTTGCGCGGGTCGAGGACTTGGCGGTCACCTTCGAATGTGTCGCGGCCAGCATCGAGCTCGCCACTGTCCATTACTTTTCGAAGGGTCCGCTGGTTGATGCGATCATGGCTTCGTCTGCCGTGCCCGGTTTGTTGCCGCCGGTCGAGATCGACAACGAGCACTACCTGGACGGGGGTCTGGTCGCATCGATTCCACTCGACCGAGCGGTCGACCTCGGTGCGACGACGATCTACGTGCTGCAGGTCGGCCGCATCGAAGCGCCGCTGGTCGCACCGTCCAACCCCTGGGAGGTTGCGATGGTGGCCTTCGAGATTTCCCGGCGTCACCGATTCTCCGAGGCGTTGCGATCTCTACCAGCGGGACTCGACGTTCATGTGCTGCCGACCGGCGATCCGAAGTTGTTCAACGATCTCCGTCAGTACCGCACCGGCGACGCCGACACGGTCGCGCAACGTATTGCCCAGTCTCGCCAGGCGTCGCTCGACTACTTCGACGGCCTGTCGCAGTGAAACTGCTGCCGCGCGGTGTGCGGCGGTTCGTGCTCTGGCCGCTCCCGGTGCTTGCGGTGGTGTTGTACGTGACGACGGTGCCGCTGCTCGTGATCGGTGCGCTCATCATTTCGTACCGCATCCCGGGCAAGTGGCGGGCGGTTCGAGTGCTGGGTCTGGCCACCTGCTATCTGTTTGTTGAAGCCGCAGTCACGGTGGCGGCCCTCGCAACGTGGCTGATTTCCGGTCTCGGATGGAAGCAATCATCTCCGAGGTTCGTGGCGATTCACTACGCCTTTCTTCGGTGGGCGCTGCGAGTGCTCGTCGTGGCAACGACGCGACTGTTCTCGCTCGAAATCGAGGCTCCGCCAGGCCAACCAACGGTTGTCGGTGACGACGAGTCAGGGCCGAGCGTCGCTCCGTTGATTGTGTTGTCTCGCCACGCTGGGCCAGCCGATTCGCTGCTGCTGCTCGACGAAGTGATGTCGTGGGAGGGCCGCCGACCTCGCATCGTCGCCTACGACGCTCTCCAGCT
>RCMY010005216.1_pt1 | contig 11077 bp, 8 predicted proteins | sample 2041341 | NCBI WGS metagenome assembly RCMY01 (sample SAMN09708234, study PRJNA481090) | Marine sediment metagenome, whole genome shotgun sequencing project.
TCCGCATTGAAGCCGATGCCGCCGCTTTGGCGCGTTTGCCCGAGCAAGTGGCCGCGGCCGCTGCCGTGTTTTGGGTGAGCCCGAGCGCGGTGGATATTGGCGCGGGTGTGCTGGATTTTTCAAGCCGCACGCCGCTGCACATCACCGTGGGGCAGGCCAGCGCCCAAGCGTTGGCGGCATTTTGCAGCCAGCCGGTTTACGCGCCGCAAGAGGGCAACGACAGCGAAGCCGTGTTGCAGCTGCCGCTGTGGCAAAGCCTGCCGCGCGGCGCGGAAATATTGATTATCCGCGGCCGCGGCGGGCGCGGCTTTTTAGCGCAATCGCTGCGGCAGCAAGGCTTCAAGGTGCAAATCGCCGAAGTGTATTTCAGACGGCCTCAGCCGCTCGATTGGGCATTGTTTGCGCAAGAAAAGCCCGAGGCCGCTTATGTGACTTCATCCGAAATTGTGCACGAATTGTTTACACAAGCGCCGCCCGAGTTGGCGCAAAATCTGAAAAACTTGCTATACTTTACCCATCATGAGCGCATAGCCGCCGCATTGCGCGCCGCCGGAGCAGAAAATATCCGGCTGGTGGCGCGGCTGGATATGCACACCCTACAGCGTGAAACGGAGTAAGCAATGAAGCCCGACGAGACGCCGCCGGAAGCAAACGAAGCTTCTGCCAACCAAACCATCACGGTATCATCCGACGGCACCGCCACGCCGCCGCAAAATGGCGATAAGCCGGAGCAATCCTCCCCCGCGCCCGTCGCACTCCCAAAGCCCGCCCCCGAATCTGTCGATACAGGAAACCCCATGTCTGAACAAAAAAACAGCCAAACGAGCGCCGTGGCGCCCGTTGCCCCCGTTGTCATCAAACAATCTTCCGGCAAAGGCCTGGCCGCCGGCGCGCTGGTGTTGGCGCTGTTGGGCTTGGGCGCGAGCGGCTTTCTGTTTGTGCAGGGGCAGAATATTCTGAAAACCCAGCAGCTGAGCTTTGATCAAAAAATCGACAAAGCCGCCTTGGGCGAGAGCCAAAACGCCAATCTGCTGCAAGACAATATCCGCAAGCAGGCCGAAGTGCAGGCCGCGTTGGCGCAGCTTTCAGACGGCCAAAAGCAAAATGCCGAGCAAATCGCTACCGCCAACCGCGCTTATCAAGAGCTGCTCAAAGGCCGCGCCAATTGGGTGGTGGATGAAACCGAAGCCACGCTGAACCTGGCTTCGCAGCAGCTCTTGCTCTCGGGCAATGTGCCGGTGGCGGTGAACACGCTGGAAAACATCGAAAGCCGCCTGAGCCGCTTCGATCAGCCCGAATTGCTGCCCATCAAGCAAGCCGTGAGCAGCGATATTGCCGCCTTGAAAAACCGCCCCTATCTGGATATTTCCGGCACCTCGCTCAGGCTCGACCGCCTCGAAACCGCCGTGGCCGGGCTGCCGTTGGTGTTGGACGGCACTTTGCAGCCGGGCAAAAACACCGCCCAAGCCGTTGATACCTCGGCCATGCCGTGGTGGCAGGCAGCTTGGGAAAAAACCTTGGCCAGCCTGCAAGGCATGGTGGAAGTGCGCCGGCTCAATAATAACGACGCCATGCTGATGGCGCCCGAGCAAACCTATTTCGTGCGCGAAAACCTGCGCCTGCGCCTGCTTGATGCGCGTGTGGCCTTGCTGCAACACAACGGCGAAGTGTATCAAAGCGATTTAAACAGCGCCGAGGCTGCGGTGAAACAATATTTCGATGCGCGCTCACCGGCCACGCAATCGTGGCTGAAAGAATTGGCCGAGCTCAAAAGCCTCGATATCCGCATGATTTCCGATGATGTGCTGCGCGCCAGCCAAACCGCCGTGCGCGCTTATCAAGACAGCGTGCGCACCGCCATGCCGCAAGCCCTGCCCGAAGCGGCAAGCAGCGCGGCCGCCAGCCAGCCGGCCGCTGCATCGGCACCGGCTGCTGCACCCGCAGCGCCGGCACAAGATGCACACGAGGCCGCCAGCCAGCCTGAAGCGGCCAAGCCCGCCGCGCCGGCACCTGCCGTGAAAGGGGAGCAAGCATGAGAGGCCTGATTTGGATTATCGTGTTGTTTGCCGTGGCCGTGGCCATTGCCATGGGTGCAAGCCTGTATAACGGCAATGTCTATGTGGTGGTGGAACAAACCATGTTGCGCATCAATCTGCATGCCTTTATCTTGGGCTTGCTGGCGCTGGTGATTGTGCTTTATCTGCTGGTGCGCCTGATTGCCGGCATTTTGCATGTGCCCGGCCGCATGCAGCGTTTCGGCGTGGCGCGGCAAGGGCGGCAGGCAGCGGCGGCGCTCAATAATGCCGGCTTGGCGTTTTTTGAGGGCAAATTTCAAAAGGCCGAGCAAGAAGCCGCTAAAGTGCTGGCCAACAAAGAAGCCGGCGACAACCGCACGCTGGCCTTGATGCTGGGTGCACACGCGGCCGATCAGATGGACGATACCGCGCTGCGCGACCGTTATCTGAAAGACATCGAAACCCTGCCCGCGAAAAAGCAGCTTTCCCGCTATCTGCTGCTGGCCGAATCGGCGCTGGGTCGGCGCGATTATCCGGCTGCCGAAAACCACCTCAACGCCGCCGCACAAATCAACCCCAGCCTCACCCGCTTGGTGCGTTTGCAGCTGCGTTATGCGTTTGACCACGGCAATGCGCTGGAGGTGCTCGACAAAACCGCCAAGCTGCAAAAAGCCGGTGCCATCAATGATTACGAAGCCGGCCAATACCAAAGCTGGGCTTACCGCCGCCTGCTGGCGTTGGTGCGCGACGGCGGCGGCCTCAAAGCCTGCCTCAAGCGCATACCCGATGAGCAGAAAGCGGGCGAATTGTGCGCCGTGATTGCCGAAAAATATGTGCATTTGGGGCTTTACAGCCAAGCGGTGAAATGGGTGGCGCATTATTATCCGCACACCCGCCAAGCCGAATTGCTGGAGCCGTTTGTGCAAAGCGTGCGCTATCTCGACGACAAAGCGCAGCGTAAAGCCATCGATTTGGCCGACGGCTGGTTGCAAGCGCAGCCCAATGATGCGCAATTGCTGATGTTTCTCGGCGAGCTGGCCTACAGCAAGCAGCTTTGGGGCAAGGCGCAAGGCTATCTCGAAGCCAGCTTGGCCATCAGCCCGAGCGTACAGGCGCGTTTGGCCTTGGCCAAGGTGTTTGACGAAACCGAGCAAAGCGCCAAAGCCGAATCACAGCGCCTGCTCGCGCTCGAAGGCGCCACCCACGATGAAAACGAAGCCTTGCTGGCGCTGGAAAACAAATAATTTTCAAATAATTTGAAAGCATGTTGGCAAGGCCGTCTGAAAAAACCGAACTGCACCCCAAAAGTGGTCTTGTTGCATTGGTTTACCATTTGTAAGCTTGCTTTTTTGAATGGGTATTACTTGTTTGAATGGGTGTTAAGGGTTGTATAAATTTGAGGCCGTCTGAAACTTTTCAGACGGCCTCAAATGTTTGGCGTAAAACTTATTGGTTAGCTTCAATCTGCTGCTGCAATTGCGGCAGCGGGCTGTAGCCGCTTTGGCTGCGGCCGTTGGGGAAAACCAGCGTGGGTGTGCCGTTGAAGCCGAGCTGCTCGCCCAGCGACACGGTTTCGGCCACAGGGTTATCGCAAGCGGGGGCGGCAGGCGGCACTTTGCCTTGGCGCATCCATTGCGTCCAAGCGGCGGTGCGGTCGGGCTGGCACCAAATCAGCTCGGCTTTGCGCTGGGCATCGGGGTGCAGGCTGGCAATCGGCAGCATGAAGTTATAAATGGTGATGTCGGTCATCTTGGCGAATTCATGCTCCAGGCGTTTGCAAAACGGGCAATCGGGGTCGGAAAACACCGCCACTTTCAGCTTGCCGTTGCCGCGCACTTCTTTAATCGCCATATCCAGCGGCAGGGTGGAAAAATCGATTTTATTCAATTCGGCGCTGCGCTCGTCGGTGAGGCTTTGGCGGGTGTTGACATCAATCAGGTCGCCCACCAGCATGTAATTGGCGCTGCCATCGACATAAACCACTTGATTGCCGCTCACCACCACTTCATAAAGGCCGGCAATCGGCGTGTTGCGCACGCTTTGCACTTTCAGGTTTTGGCCTTGGTAGGTTTGTTCCAATTTGGCCGTCAGCGTTTGCGCCAACTTGCTGTCTACATTGCCGCTTGCCGTTGTTGCGCTCTTGGCTGCGGCGGGGGCAGATGCGGCGCTGTTGTGGGATACCGGCGTTTGGCCGCAGGCGGCCAGCGGCAACAGCGCCAGCGGCAATAAAGAATGGAGCAGGTGTTTGTTCATGCAAAGCCTCGTGTGGGGGTGCGCGCCGGGCGCAATCAAAATAAAATATGGGGGCGCACGCGCGCCGGTGCGCCATTGTACCAACTATCCCGCAGGCGGGCAAAAGCGTGCGCAAGCTTGGCGCAAGCGCCACTTCGTGCCACAATGCAGCATCTGTGGAGAACCAGCCGATGACCCCGATTTTAGCTTTCGATATCGAAACCGTGCCCGATGTGGCCGGTATCCGCTTGCTGCACGATTTGCCCAAAAGCGTGCCTGATGCCGATGTGGTGGCATTTGCACAGCAAAAGCGCCGGGCGCAAACCGGCGGCGATTTTATGCAGCACCACCTGCACCAAGTGGTGGCGATTTCCTGCTGCATGCGTTGGGGGCAAGATAAAATCCATGTCGGCACCATCGGCGAAATCAACGACAGCGAAGAAACCATGATTGCCAAATTTTTCGATTTGGTGGAAACCCACACGCCGCAATTGGTGAGCTGGAACGGCGGCGGCTTTGATTTGCCGGTGCTGCATTACCGCGCGCTCATACACGGCGTGGCTGCCGCGCGCTATTGGGACATGGGCGAGGGCGATTTCGGCGACAGCCGCGATTTTAAATGGAATAATTACATCAGCCGCTACCACAGCCGCCATTGCGATTTGATGGATTTGCTCGCCCTTTACCAGCCGCGTGCCAGCGTGCCGCTGGATGACATGGCCAAGCTGTGCGGCTTTCCCGGCAAGCTCGGCATGGATGGCAGCAAAGTGTGGGATGCTTATCACGCCGGCGATTTGAAAGACATCCGCGATTATTGCGAAACCGATGCGGCCAACACTTATTTAATGTATTTGCGTTTCCGCCTACTCGGTGGTGCGCTTGATGCGGATGAATACGAGCAGGAAATCAAACGCTTGAGGCATTATCTGCATTCGTTGGCCGAAGAAAAGCCGCATTGGGCGGAATTTGTGGCGGCTTGGTCTTAATCAATAAGCAAGGCCGTCTGAAAGTTGAATGTGCTTTCAGACGGCCTGTGCGACAATTTTCATTTCCCATTATTTTTCATCCGTTCAGACGGCCTCTTTATGATCCAAACACCGGCACTCAAACAAATCACCCTGATCGGCGTCGGCCTGATCGGCGGCTCGTTTGTGCTCGATTTAAAACGGCAGGGTTTGGTGGAAAAAGTGGTCGGCATCGATTTGGATGCCGACAATCTGGCGCGCGCACTCGAGCGCAAAGTCATCGATGAAGCTTTTGAAGAGATTAACACCCAAAGCGTGGGCGGCGCCGATTGGGTGCTGATTGCCACGCCCGTGGCCACGCTGCCGCACATCTGCCGCCAATTGGCACCGCTTTTAAGCGCCCCCACCATTGTGAGCGATGTGGGCAGCACCAAGCAATCTGCGCTTGCCGCCTTTGCCGAACACTTGGGCGCACATCTGCCGCGCTGCGTGGCCGCCCACCCGATTGCCGGCTCCGACCGACACGGCGCGCTGGCGGCGCAATTCGGCCTTTATCAAGATAAAAAGCTGATTATCTGCCCGCATGCGCAGCAAGATGCGGGCGCGCTCGAAACTGTTGAAACCCTATGGCAGGCCGTGGGCGCGCGCACCTACCGCATGAGCGCCGCCACCCACGATGCCATTTTCGCGGCGGTATCGCATATGCCGCACATGCTGGCTTATGCTTATGTGCACCAAATCGCCGAGCACCCCGACGGCCAAACCTATCTCGATTTCGCTGCTTCCGGTTTCCGCGATTTCACCCGTATCGCATCGAGCCACCCGGCTATTTGGACCGACATTTGTATAGCCAATAAAGACAGCCTGCTCGATTTGCTCGCCGGCCAGCAGCAAGCGCTGGCTTATCTACAAAATTTGCTGCAAAGCAACGATGCCGATGCGCTTTACCGCTATTTCGAAGAAGCGCAACACACGCGCGATGATTGGCAGGCGCGGCAATAGAGGCAAATCAAACAGGCCGTCTGAAAGCCTGTAGGTCGGATTCTCGAATCCGACACTTGTTCGCAGAACAAGGCACGCACATCGCTTTGGCCGTTGGCCAAATGTTGGATTCAAGAATCCGACCTACGCGGATGATGCTGCCGAACTGCTTTTATTTTGTAAGGTTATTTTTTAGAATTGGTATAAAACAGGCCGTCTGAAAGGTTTTCAGACGGCCTTTGCATGCAATATTTATAAGGGTTTATTTGAATCGGTATGAGCGGCAGCTTGCAGGCGTTCGGTGAAATTGTTCAAATCCACGCCGGCTTGCTGTGCGGCGGCGATAATTTCGGCCACCGGCATGCCGGCGGCGGCTTGCTCCAGCCCCCACAGCAATGCGCTGCGGGTGCCGGTGCGGCAATAGGCGAGCACGGGGGCGGCGCTGTTTTCGCGCAACTGTTTGAAGCGGGCTGCGTCATCGGCCTGTATGGCGGGTGCCACCACGGGCTGATGCTGCATATCATCGATGCCTTGGGCGGCCAGCCATTGCTGCACTTGGGCAAAATCGGGCTGGCCGGGCTCTTCGCCATCGGGGCGGTTGCAAATCACGCTGCGGATGCCGAGCCGTGCGGCTTCGGCGGTATCGGCCTGGGTGAGCTGCGGGGCGATATAAAGGTTGTCGGTGAGTTTTAAAATGCTCATATTGCTTCCTTGTGTGCGGGGTGGTTTCAAACGGCTTGATTATAGGCCGTCTGAAAGAAAACGGGGCAAGGTTTATCTCTTCCTTAATCTGCAGTTGCGGCTTCTGCCTGCAAAGCTTGCAGCAGCGGCACCAGCAAATCTTCGAGCAGGTTCCAAAATAGCGGCGTGTCAATCGGCTCGACGCTGTCGCGGCCAAACACCAAATCCACTTCGATATAGTCGCGCTGGCCGGTGCTTTTTTTGCTGCCGTGATATTCGCTGCGGGCGCTTTGCTGCGCGCGCTCGAGGCTGTCGGCTTTGTTGCTGCTGAGCACTTCGGCCACGGCAAGGCCGGTTTTGGCGAAAAAAGGCAGCGGACGGCTTTGGCCGAGCCGGAAATAGGCCAGCCATTGCGCCAATTGCGCCCGCGCGGCGGCCTGAGGAATGTCGGCCAGGGTTTGGCTTTGGCCGGGCAGCAGCAGATGGGTGCGGTATTCGGGGTGTTCGTGCGGGCGCACCGCGCAGAAAATCAGGTGTTGCAGCAAATAGGCGAGCATGTCAGGCGCGGAAGGTGTGCGGTTGAGGAAATAAATCTGGCCGTGTTGGTGCAGGTGGCCGAGGCTGCCTTCGAGCGTGTTTTCACCCAAGCTGAGGCGGTAGGGCTGCGGCGGCAGCTTGGGGCTGGCCAATAATTCGCCGTCGAGCGATTTGGCGGCGGCTTGGAATTGCTGCTGCCACAAGTGGCCGAGCTCGCCTTCGGGCAGCAGGCTCTCGGCGTTTAGGCGGCTGGCGGTTTGGCTGAAATCTTGGTGCGTGCGCCGCGCTTGGGTGTAGGCTTCGGTGATGCGGCTGCTGTGCGGTGGGTCGAAAGGCTCGGCGGCATCCCAGGCTTCATCTGCATAGGGCGCGTGCCAGCTGAGGGTGTGTTGCAGCCAATGGCGCACGGGATTGCGCCAGAAGCGCAGAAAGTTTTCTTGCGCAATCACGGCATCGCCGGCGGCTTCGTTTAGCGGCGTGCTGAAAAAGGCGGCCGTTTCGGCTTGGGGCTGATTGAGGGCGGCGGCGTAATCGCTGCGGCTGCTGATGAGACCGTCTGAAAGGGCGGCGGCGCCGAAATAGCGGGGCGAAAAAGCTTGCAGCGGGTGTTGCACCACATGTTTGGCCGCCCATTCGCTGCTGCGTTGCCCGCCCATGGCGGCCAGTGTGTCGATAAGCTCGCTGAGCAGGGCGGAGGGGGCAAGCGGCTCGTCGTTGCTGATGTTGCGGCCGAGATAGGATAAATAAAGCACTTCGCGCGCGCTGATGATGGCTTCGAGAAACAGATAGCGGTCGTCGTCGCGGCGGGCGCGGTCGCCTTTTTGCGGGTGGCGGGCAATCAGGTCGAAGGCGGCGGCTTTGGTGTTGCGCGGGAAATCGCCATCGTTGAGGCCGAGCAGGCAAATCACTTTAAAAGGCAGGCTGCGCATGGGCACCATGCTGCAAAAAGTGATGCCGCCGCGCAAAAATCCGGCCTGGCTTTGGCCGGCGAGAAAGTGTTGCAGGTGCTCGATAACGATGTGTTGCGGCAGATGGCCGCCAAATTGCGCCAATTCGGCTTCGGCCTGCCAGCGTGCCAGCGCCTGCTCGATTTGTTGCAAGGCATGCTGGTCGTTGCTGTCGGGGGCAAATAAATCGGCCAACAGGCAGCGCACGCGTTCGCACCAAGCGGCAATATCCGCCGGCTGCTGCCAGCGCTTTTGTGTGTCGGCAAGGGTGCGGATCAGCGCGGTGAAGCGGCTGAACACGGCGATTTGATTGGGGTCGCCGTGCCAGGCGCTGATGTTTTGCCACACGGGGTGCGCGCTTTCGGGCAGCATCCAGCCCAAAATCAGCCGCTCCAGCGCCTGCTGCCAGGTAAAGAGGCTGCTGGCTGCGCCGAATTCGCCGCGCATGGTGCTGTCTAAACCCCAATGCACGTTGAGCGCGGCGATGGTGTCGTGCAAAAGCGGCAAATCGTCGCGGCTGAGGGCAAAGCGGCGCAGCACCAAATCGTTTTCCAGCAGCGGCAGCAAATAATCCACTTCGAAGCGGCTTTCCAATAAGGCGAGGGTTTGCGCCAAGGCGTGCAAAAGCGGCTGGCGGCGGCTGAGCTTCACATCGGAAATAGAATAGGGCAACGCCTGCGCGCCGCCTTGCACCTGCCCGAACACGGCTTCGATATAGGGGCTGTAGGGCTCGATATTGGGGGTGAGCACGGCAATATCGTGCGGCTGCCAATCGGGGTTTTCGGCCAAAAGCGCGAGCAATTGGTCTTTCAAAATGTGCAACTCACGCAAGGGGCTGTGGGCGGCGTGAATGCGGATGGAATCATCGGCCGGCGCATCATCCGAATGGGCGGCGGGCAAGTTGAGGATTTGGATATCGTGTTGCAAGCGTTGCAGCAAAGTGGGCGCGGTTTGCGCTTCATCGCTGAAATAGCTGCGCTCTTCGCTGATGCGGGCTTCGGCGAGCGCATCGAAAAAATCGCGCCCCTGCTTGCCCAGCGAAGCGAGTAGCGGGTGGCCGCTCTGGCTCAAATCAATGTCGTCATCACTTTGCAGGATTTGCGCCGCTTCAATCACATTGCCCCAATATTCGCTGCTGGGGTTGAGCGCGAAAATGTGCACATCGCAATGCTCGGCCACGGCTTCTAAAAGTTGCAAATACATCGGCGCCATGGTGGCGATGCCGAACACAAAAAAGCGCTGCGGCAATTTATCGGCACTCAATGCGGCCAAAAGCTGCTGCCACATGGCCACACGGTGCGGCGCGTTGCTGCTGCCGTCATCAAGAAAACGCCACAATTCGGTCTGCCAGATTTCATCTTCACCCAGCCCCAGCAAGCGGCCTTGCTGCCAGGCGCTGATCCATTGCGGCCGGTAAACCAGATATTGGTCGAAAATATCGGCCAGCTGCCCCGATAGCTGATAAGCCGCCGCTTGGCCGCCGGCCAAATAGCTTTGCAACGCGGCGCGGGCGGCTGCGTATTCAGCGGCCGTCTGAAACGCTTGGCTTTGAAACAAATCCAGCAGCCGCCAACGCATCACTTCGGGCGCAAACGGGCTCAGCTCGGGCAGGCCGGGCAGGCATTCGCGCATCAGCCGCCAGGTGAGGCCGGCGGGCAGGCTGAATTTCAAATTGGCCGCCACGCCCAATTCTTTGGCCAGATGCAGGTTTAAAAAGCGACGCATGCCTTGGCTTTGCACCACGATTTCTTCTGCTGCCAGCGGGTTTTCAGGCGGCATCAGCTTTTGCAGCCCGGTAAACACACGGGCGAGGTTTTCAAGGCGGTTGGATTGGTAAAGATAGAGCATGGCGGCAGGCGGATAAGGAAATAGGCCGATTATGCGCGATTTGGCGGGTGGGGGCAAAGCTGGATTTCAGCCGCTTTCACCGATACAATCATCAGAGCGCTTGAATTGCGGCTTGTGAATAAAATGAAGTTTTGCAGTGTGCTTTGTGCCATGATTCGAAACGGCCGCACCCACCACACCCAAAAAGCCTAAGGCAGAGGAAACCAACATGGATAAAATTGAAAAAAGCAGCGAAGAATGGCGCGCCGAGCTGGCGCCCGATGTATATCACATCACCCGCGAAGCGGGCACCGAGCGTCCGTTTAGCGGGCAATACAACCATTTCGATGCGGCGGGCGATTATCATTGCGCCTGCTGCGGTGCTTTATTGTTTAAATCGCAGCAAAAATTCGACAGCCACTGCGGCTGGCCGGCATTTTTCGAGCAGGCCGAGCCGCAAAGCACTTACCGCGTGCGCGATTTGAGCCACGGCATGGTGCGCGAAGAAGTGCGCTGCCGCCGCTGCGATGCGCATTTGGGGCATGTGTTTCCCGACGGCCCCAAGCCCACCGGCGAGCGCTATTGCATCAATTCGCTGGCGATGGCATTTGAAGCCGAATCGAAATAAAGCTTTCAGACGGCCTGCGTGTTTCCATGCAGAGGCCGTCTGAAAACATTATAGAAATGTAGTTCAAAAAACAAAAAGGCATATTTCGGCTTTGTGGCTCAACACTGTGCCCAGCTGAAGGCCGTCTGATACCAATCCGAAAAAATAACCTAACTTCGTTGTCTTGCCTTGCCGTACTATAGTGGAATGCACGAAAAAGTGATACGGCAGGTAGGTTGGGTTGTAAACCCAACAAATCCACAGGCCGTCTGAAACGTTGGGTTT
>RCMY010005217.1_pt1 | contig 11076 bp, 12 predicted proteins | sample 2041341 | NCBI WGS metagenome assembly RCMY01 (sample SAMN09708234, study PRJNA481090) | Marine sediment metagenome, whole genome shotgun sequencing project.
GCGTCGGCGGCGCTCACGTCGGCGCTGAACTTCTCGCCGGCCTCACGACCCTCCATCGCCTTCTCCAGGCCCGGAATGATGTTGCCGTGACCCACCAGGATGACCAGCGGCTCGCGGCCCTCGGAGGTTTCGATCACGTCGTTTCCCTGCTCGGCAACGGAGTAATGGAAGCTGACAATGCGGTCTTTCTCGATTTTCATGGCGACACTCGTTGGTAGGCAGGACAGTAGGCGGGTTGCCGTAACGGTCAGAAGCGGCGAAGCTTCGTGCCGTGACGAAAGCCGCGCATTATCCCGCCATCACCGCCCTCGCGCCAGCAACGCTCCTTCGGGCGGCCATGCCGTGGGTGCTGTTTCTGATCCTGGCCAGTGTCTTGGCAGGCTGCGGTGGCAAGCGGAAAACGGTCAAGCCCTCGCCACCGGCGCCAACAAAAGACTGGGCACGCAATACTCCAACCGACCCGACTGCTTCGAATTCGGTGCTGATGCGCGCAATCGGGCTGGTCGGCACTCCCTACCGGTATGGCGGAAACACGCCGGAGTCAGGCTTCGATTGCAGCGGCCTGGTCAACTTTGTCTACGACGACATGCTGGCAAAAAAGCTGCCCCGGTCGTCTGCCGCTCTGGCCGCCTACCAGGGTCCGCGGATCACACCGCAGCAGTTGGCGGCCGGTGATCTGGTGTTTTTCGGCAGCCGCGGGCAGGTCAGCCACGTCGGGATCTATGTTGGCGAGGGGCGGTTTGTCCACGCGCCCACCAGCGGTGGAACGGTGCGTCTGGATTATCTGGACGGGCCGTACTGGCGTGACCACTACTCCGGTGCAACCCGTGTGATTAACTGACTGAATGCGCAGTTTTCGCACAACCTTCACATGACTTAACGAAATTTTTACGCTTTTTGAACGCCCTGACAGCGTTTGCAGTGCATGATCGGCCCGTCTTGATTCAGTGATGACCGCGTGACGACAATTTCAGCAAGCCGCCAAGAGCGCATCAAACTTCCTGCCACCCGCCATCGGCCGGTGCGTTTTTCCTTCTTTCTCGCAGCACTGCTGGCGCTACCCGCGCTGCCGGCGTTCGCGACAGAGGCCTCGCAGGCATCCATGCCTTCGATGGCCGATATGCCAGTGATGATGCCGGATGCCATGAGCATGCCGGACCGGGCCCTGAGCCTGGCGAGCGACATCAGCGGCATGTTGGCTTCAGGCAAGGCCGCCGCCGTCTCCGAGGGTTACAAGCCGCCCGAAAGCAGCGGTCGCACGATCCTGCAGCGCGCGCTGACCCTGCTGGGCACCCCGTACCGCTGGGGTGGCACGACGCCTGACAACGGGTTCGATTGCAGCGGACTGGTCAGCTACGTATTCCGCAACGCGATGGGTATCGACCTGCCGCGCGTGTCGCGCGATCAGGCCAACTCCGGTGAACTCATTGCCGACAAGGCAGAGCTGGCGGAAGGCGACCTGGTGTTCTTCGGCAAGAAAGGTCGGATCGACCACGTCGGCATCTACGTGGGCGAAGGCCGCTTCGTCCATGCGCCCAGCACTGGCAAGGACGTCATGGTCTCCAGCCTGGAAAAGGGCTACTGGAGCGGAAAATACATGCAGGCGCGTCGCCTCGCCGGCACCTGATCGACCGCGCTACGCCATATGATCCAATGACAGCCGCCTCCGGGCGGCTGTCCTGTATCCGGAGATGTAAAACTGCTCAGCCATCGTGACCGGCGCGATAGCGGTCAATGGTCTGCTCGATCCCCTTGCTCAGGGCCATCACCTGCTGTGCGTACTCGGCCAGCTCCCGGTCGTCATCACTGACCGGCTCCCACGCGGGGACCGCGCTCGGCCTTCCTTCCACGCCATCCAGGGCGACAAACACGATCACGCAGTGCGTGCACAGCCTTGGCTCGCCCCCCATCGGGTCGCGCGCGGCCACCTCCACGGAGAAATGCATGCTGCTGGTGCCGGTATGCACCAGCTTGGTACGCACGGTCACCAGATCGCTGATCCGGATGGGCGCCATGAACCGGATCCCGCCGACCGCCACGGTCACGCTGTAGTTCCCGCTCCAGCCGACGGCCGCCGCGTAACCCGCCTGATCGATCCACTTCATGACCACGCCGCCATGGACCTTGCCGCCGTAGTTCACGTCCGCCGGCTCGGCGAGAAACCGCAACGTCAATTCGCGCTGTTTGCCAATCATGAAACCATGCGCTCCCGAGACGATGGCGAAACGCCAGGCAATCGATCAGGAAACAACGGGCAGGCAACGGGTTGCATGAATACGCTCCACGGTGATGGCGACAGGACTGAGGCCCGCACCTTGGCACACATGCGATCATGTGGGCTGTGTCCGCCGTTGCCCCGCTCGAACCATGCCCATCGCGCTGCCCCTGATCACAATGCACGCAGCGCCCCGGCGCCACGCCGGCTGTCCACACGGGTCCGTCTGATGCCGTACACGCCGATCGCCGCGACTTTGGGCTACGTGCTTTCCCACGACGGCAGCGAAGTGTTGCTGATCCACCGCAACGCCCGCGCCGACGACGAACACCTGGGCAAGTACAACGGTCTGGGGGGCAAGTTGGAGAGCCAGGAGGACATCGCGGCAGGAATGCGTCGCGAGATCTTCGAAGAGGCGGGTATCCAGTGCGAGCAGATGCAGTTGCGCGGCACCATCAATTGGCCGGGGTTTGGCAAACACGGTGAGGACTGGCTGGGATTCGTGTTCCTGATCACGCGCTACAGCGGCATTGCGTTCACGAGCAACCACGAAGGCAGCCTGGAATGGGTTCCCCTGGACCGCCTGGACGACGTGCCGATGTGGGAAGGCGACCGCGAATTCCTGCCGATGGTGTTTGACGACGATCCGCGCCCGTTCCACGGCGTGATGCCTTACAAGGATGGCCGCATGGTCTCCTGGCAGTGCTCGCGCGCCTGAGAACCAGGCGTCCCCGGCGGCCGCACCGCACCGCGTGATCGCGACAGCAACGGTGCCGGATCTCGCCTATCTCAACTCGTCGCCTTCGATCATGCCGATGTTGGACGAGGCTTCGTTGTAGACCTGCATATCGATCATGCCGGTCTCCTTGGCGACCAGCACCGGCACCAGCATCTGCCCGGTCACGTTGGTCATGGTGCGCGCCATATCCAGCACCCGGTCGATCGCGACGAGATAGCCGATGCCCTCCAGCGGCAAGCCGGCTGCCGAGAGCACCAGCGTCACCATCACGATCGCGGTACCGGGAACCCCGGCAGTGCCGAAGCTGCCCAGCACCGAGGCCAGCATGATCACCAGGTACTGCGTGGGCGCCAGCTCCAGACCGAAGTACTGCGCCACAAACAGACTGGTCAACGCCGGGTAGATCGCCCCGCAGCCGTCCATCTTGATGCTCGCGCCAAGCGGCACCGCGAAGGAGGTGTAGTCCTTGTCCACGCCGAGGTTGTGGGTCACCGCGCGCATGGCAGCGGGCATCGAGGCGAAACTCGATGACGTCGCAAACGCCACCTGCATCGCCGGTGCCGCCCCGCGGAAAAAACGTATGGGATTGAGCCCGTGGGTGAGCAGCAGGCCGCCGTATACGAACACGATGTGCAATGCGCAGGCCAGGTAGAGCGCGAACACGAACATCCCGAGCGGCAGCAACTTCTCGAAGCCATACGAGCCCACCAGCGCGGCGATCAGACCGAAGGTTCCCAACGGCGTCATCTCCAGCACGAACCGGGTGACCTGGATCATCGTCTCGCTGGCTTCCCCGGCCAGCTTGCGCAGCGCGGGGGTGCGATCGCCCAGCTTGACCAGCGCAAAGCCGACAAGGCCGGCGAACACGATGACCTGGAGAATCTTGCCCTCCGCCAGCGCTGCGAAGGGATTGCCCGGCACGACATCCAACAGGACCTGGACAACGGAGGGGATTTCACGCACCTCGTAATCCGCGGCAATGGTCAGGCCCGTGACGCCAGCCCCCGGCTGCAAGACCCAACCCACGCCCAAGCCGACACACACGGCCAGCGAAGCGGTGATGGCGAACCAGGCAAACGTCCGGCCACCGAGTGCGGCCACCGATTTCTGACCGTGCAAGGACGCGACGGCGTTGATCACCGCGAATAACACCAGCGGCACTGCGATCATGCGGATCAGGGTCACATACACGTCGCCCAGCGGACCGAACCAGGTCTCAGCAGCCGGCCCGGCCAGCCAGCCAGCCAACGCGCCAAACACAAAACCCGCGAGCACCCTCTTCCAGAAGGGGATCGACAGCCACCAGGAAACGATCGTCATCGCGTTGCCAATTGAATGTTGAAACGCAAGATAGCGGAGCCGGGGCGGCGCCGCACGCGCACCAACGAAACAACGGGGTCCGGCTGGCGTGACAGTGGGGCGCCATAATGAACCGGCCCACAGCCGCCAGGTACCGACTCCATGCGTTCACACTTCCCGATGCGTTCCGTGATCCTCGTGCTTGCCCCGACCCTGCTCATTGCCGCGTGTGCGACCACGACACCATCGACGGCGTCACAACCGGCGCCCGCCGCCGACAGCCGCGTCGTCAAGGTTGCTGTGCCGACCATTCAGCGGCCCGGGGGCGAGAGCGCGCAATGGTGGTTTCGCGATGGTGCGGCGCAGGCCGCCGAGCGCGGGGCACCGGGTGGTCAGGCCAAAAACGTCATCCTGTTCGTGGGTGATGGAATGAGCCTGCCGACGGTCGCTGCCGCGCGGATCCTGGAAGGTCAGCTCAAAGGCGGCGCGGGTGAAGAGAACCGCCTGAGCTGGGAGCACTTCCCCGCTACCGCGCTGGGCAAGACCTACAACACCGACCTGCAGACCCCCGACTCGGCCGGGACGATGAGCGCCATGGCAACCGGGGTGAAGACCCGGGCGGGCGTCATCAGCATCGGCCAGTCCGCTGGGTACGGCGACTGCCGGGGTGCGCTGGCGGTGCCCATGATCACTTTGTGGCAACTCGCGGCAGGAAGTGGCATGGCCACCGGCGTCGTCACGACGACACGTGTCACCCACGCCACCCCTGCGGCGACCTTCAGCCACTCGGCCAAGCGCGGCTGGGAAGCTGATGACTCGATGCCTGCCGAGGCGCTGGCAGACGGCTGCATCGATATCGCGCGGCAGATGATCGAATCGCCGTACGGCACCGGGCCTGATGTGCTGATGGGAGGCGGCCGCACCAACTTCATGCCTGCCGACCAGACCGACCCGGAGTATCCGGACCAGTCGGGTCGCCGCGCTGATGGGCGCGACCTGATCGCGACCTGGAAGCAACGTCATCCAGGCGGGAGCTACGTGTGGAACGCCAAAGAATTTGCCGCGGCGCCGGCCGACGCGCCGCTGCTGGGGTTGTTCGAACCCGGCCACATGCAGTACGAGCATGACCGCGCGAAGGACGCCGCAGGCGAGCCGAGCATTGCGGAGATGACCCGCGCAGCCATCACCCGTCTGGCCCGCAATGCGAACGGTTATGTCCTGCTGGTCGAAGGCGGCCGCATCGACCATGCACACCACGACGGGAATGCCTACCGCGCACTGACCGACACCATTGCGATGAGCGATGCGGTGGAGGTGGCCAATCAGCTGACCTCGGCCGACGACACCCTGATCCTGGTGACCGCCGACCACGCCCACACGTTGAGCTTTGTCGGTTATCCGGCGCGCGGCAATCCGATCCTCGACAAGGTTCGTGAGGAAAAGGACGGCAAGCTGGCACTCGCGCTGGACGCCCGTGACATGCCTTACACCACACTCAGCTACTCGAACGGCCCCGGCTACACCGGCGCCAGCGACAGCCAGCCAGTGGGACCCAAGAATTTTCCCCACAAGACCAGGGGCTACAAGGCCGCCAATGGGCGCCCCGACCTGACCATGGTGGACACGATGACACCCGGGTACATGCAGGAAGCGCTGGTACCCACGTCCGCCGAGTCACACGGCGGCGATGACGTCGGCATATGGGCACGCGGCCCAGGCAGCAGCGCGGTGCGCGGCAGCGTGGAGCAGAACGCGATCTTCCACTTCATGCTGCAATCGACGCCGTATCTGCGTCAGGCCGTGTGTGCTGCAGGCGCCTGCAACGCCCACGGCATTCCGGTGGAACTGCCCACGCAGAAGCACTTCCAGCGCACCTCATCCCAATAAACGCGACCGCCGGGGCACGGCCACGGCGCGCGCAGTCCGCGCGCCGGTCCGCAAGCACTCAGAAAGGTCGGGCCAACACCAGCCAGACGATCACCACGAGCACCAGCACCGGAATCTCATTGAACCACCGCAATACCTTTGACGACGGCAAGGAGTTGCCCGCGTGGACGCCTTTCAGCCAGCGGCCACTGAAGATGTAATAGGCGAGCAACAGGCCCACCAGCAACAGCTTGGCGTGCAGCCAGCCGGTACCCGGGGCGACAAGCCGCGGGTAGTCGGGCAGGATGCGGTAACCCAGCCAAAGCACCATCCCCAGCGCGAACGCCACACCGAACATCACGTGCCCGAACCTGTACAGACGCTTGCCCATCAGCACCAACCGCGCACGCACAGCCGGTTCGTCCCCCGCCTCCGCCAGATTGACCAGGATCCGCGGCAGGTAGAACACCGCCGCCATCCAGGCGATCACGAACACGAGGTGCAGGGTCTTGGTCCACAGGTATGCGTTCATGCAGCGGGAAGCTCCGTCAAAGTAGTGGGGGCGCGCTAGGATGGCACGCCATGCGCCGAGGGTGGGTACCCCACTCGTGCGAGCAGCGACCTTCATGACCAAGCAATACGACCAAGCCTATTTCGATCAGTGGTATCGCGATCCGGCCGCGCGCGGCGCCGCCATCGGTGGTCCCGCCCGTCTGGCACGCAAGGTGGCGCTGGCCGTGGCGACGGCGGAATATCACCTGGAACGACCCATCCGCAGCGTGCTCGACATCGGCTGCGGCGAGGGCGCCTGGCGCGCGCCGCTGCTCAAGCTGCGTCCCAGGCTGCACTACCTCGGCTTTGACAGCAGCGAATACGCGGTCACCCGCTTCGGTCCGCGACGCAATCTGCATTTGGCGCATTTTGGCGATTTCGAGTACCTGCGTCCGTGCGCGCCGGTCGACCTGCTGGTGTGCAGCGACGTGCTGCATTATCTGCCGACGCGCGAACTCCAACGTGGTCTGCCAGCATTGGCCGAGCTTTGCGCCGGCGTCGCGTTTCTGGAGACCTTTACCCGCAGCGACGGCATCACCGGCGACACCGCTGGTTTCCAGGCCCGACCGGCATCGTTTTACCGCGAGCGATTCGCACGGATCGGCTTGCATCCACTTGGCTCGCACCTGTGGCTGTCGCCCGGGCTCAAAGAGGGACTGACGGCACTGGAAGGTGTTGACTGACCGGTAGTGATACGGGTTCACGGTGCACTGTTCGGTAATCCGTTACGCTGCAACGCACCATTACGATGCAAGGCTAAAAATGCTGCTTTACCAGATGCACGAGTTCGGTCGCGCGTGGATGGCCCCTATGACCTATTGGGCAGACGCCAGCGCGAAAATATTCGGCGGTACGAACACGTGGCTGGGCAAACTGCCTGGCGCGGACAAGTTCGCGGCCAGTTGCGAGCTGATGTACCGCGTGGGAAAGGACTACGAAAAGCCCGAGTTCGGTATCCACTCGCTCGAGATAGACGGCTTTTGCTACCCGGTGATCGAGCGCGAGATGCTCACCAAGACGTTCTGTCGACTGCTGCGCTTCAAACGATACGCCGACGACGCCGGCAACATCACCGAGATGAAGGGCCAGCCGCCGGTACTGATCGTGGCTCCACTTTCGGGCCATCACAGCACGCTCCTGCGCGACACCGTCAGCACCATGCTGCGCAACCACAAGGTCTACATCACCGACTGGACAGACTCGCGCATGATTCCCGCCAGCGAGGGCGAGTTCACCCTGGATGACTACGTCGAGTACATCCAGGAGTTCATACGCTTCATCGGTGCCGAGAACCTGCATGTGGTCAGCGTATGCCAGCCCACCGTACCGGTGATGGCGGCGATCTCGCTGATGGCCTCGCGCGGCGAGCAGACACCGCGCTCGATGGTGATGATGGGCGGGCCGATCGATACCCGCGAAAGCCCTACCCAGGTCAACGACCTGGCGACCGACAAGCCCCTGTCCTGGTTCAGCGAAAACCTGATCCACGATGTCCCGAGCAACTACCCTGGCCATGGTCGTCCCGTCTATCCGGGCTTCCTGCAGCACAGTGGTTTCATGGCGATGAATCCAGAGCGCCACGCCAAATCGCACGTGAAGTTCTACGAGGACGTGCTCAACGGGGAACTCGACGACGCCCAGTCGCACCGCACGTTCTACGACGAATACAACGCCGTCCTCGACATGCCCGCGGCGTACTACCTGGACACCATCAAGGTGGTTTTCCAGGAACACCTGCTGCCGCTTGGCCTGTGGGATGTGAACGGCGAACGTGTCGATCCAGCCGCGATCACCACCACGGCGCTGATGACCATCGAAGGTGAGCTGGACGACATCTCTGGCCAGGGCCAGACCCGCGCCGCGCACGATCTTTGCAGCGGCATCGCCGACACGCATCGCCATCACCTGACGGTCAAAGGCGCCGGGCATTACGGTATTTTCAGTGGCCGTCGCTGGCGCGGTCAGGTCTATCCAGAGCTGCGCGATTTCATCGCCAAGTACGCGGACTGAGAACCGCCGCTCGCGTGCGGGCGAGCATCGGTTGGCCGCGGCAGGCCGATTCCTCCAGAATCGGCCGATCCTGCCGAACTGGAGCCGCCCGTGCCGAATCCGCGTCTGCTGTCATTTTCCCTGCTCGGTTGGGCGCTGCTGGCCACACTGATGGCCACTTCGTGCGCACATGCCGCACCTCCAGCCACGGCGGCGTCTGCATCCCGTCCGTCGGACGAGCCAGCCAAGCCGCTTTCGCCCGGCGAAATCCTCGCGGGATCACCTGATTCGGACTGGCGCACCCCGGATCCAGCCAACACCCTGTATCTGGATCTGCCGGCCGGCCGGGTGCTGATCGAACTGGCCCCGCAATTCGCGCCGGAACACGTGGCCAATATCCGCACCCTCGCCCGCGAGCACTTCTGGGATGCGCTGAGTATCTATCGCGCGCAGGACAACTTCGTGGTCCAGTTCGGGGATCCTGATGCAGGCGAACCCGGAGCGAGATCCCTCGGCAATGCCAAGGGCCATCTCCCGGCGGAGTTCGAGCGTCCTTCCGCCGGTCTTGCATTCAGCACCCTGCCCGATGCGGACGGCTGGGCCCGCACGGTTGGATTTGTCGATGGATTTCCCGCAGCACGCGATACCGCCGCCGCGAACGCCTGGATGACCCATTGCTACGGCGCGCTGGGTGCTGGCCGCGACATGGCCGCGGACTCCAGTAACGGGGCCGAACTGTATGTGGTGATTGGCCAATCACCGCGCCAGCTCGATCGCAACATCACGCTGGTCGGCCGCGTCATCCGTGGCATGGAACTGCTGTCGGCGACGCCTCGTGGCCCCGAGCCGATGGGCGTTTACGCGAACCCGGAACAGCGGACACCCATCGTGTCGATCCGCATGGCGAGTGACGTCCCGGCCCACATGCGCGAGCGCGTCCAGCTGCTCCGGACCGACAGCGGCACCTTCGCGGCGGTGACGGAAGCCCGTCGCAACCGTCGCGACGACTGGTACAAGTCCAGTGTTGGCCACATCGATCTGTGCAACGTCCCGCTACCTGTTCGTCGGACGCCCGCCAGCCAGCCCTGACCGGCACTGTGGGAAACGGCCACCAGCCGGACACCGCGGATGAACGCCCGCATGCCAGAGGTGCCTCCGTCACGTGCTTTTGCCCGTCGCGTGCCTAGCCTGAACCTCCGTCCCCCGAGGTTCCGTTTATGCCCCAGATACGAATCAGGATCACTGGCAACGAGGCCGCCAGTCGCGCCATCCGCGACTCGCTGACCCGCATTCCCGGCATCGAGCACGTAGAGGAAATCGCCGACCTCATGACGCACATGGACGACCCGGATTCCAGCTCCGCCGGGCTCAGTGAAAACGAACAGGGCCCCGGAATGCACTTAATCGAGGTCCAGGCACCTGACGACGCTGCAGCTCAACGCGTGCGGGAAACGGTCGAGGCGATGGCCTTCGATCTGGACGTCCTGGCCGAATTTGAACACCGCGACGCGAGCGCCCCGGAGTAGTGCCATGGGCAACAGCACGATCATCCCGTGCCTGCGATACCGCAATGCCCATGTAGCCATTGACTGGCTATGCGAGGCGTTCGGTTTCCAGCGCATGCTCATCCACGCCGATGAACGCATCGTTCACCACGCGCAGCTGGTTCTGGAGGGCGGGATGGTGATGCTCGGTTCGGCTGCCGACGAGTCTGTTGCAGACCATCATGTGCACGGTTCGGATGCATACGTTTTAGACCGGCACCTGATACAGCCGGACCAGATAGGCGGCTGCGAAACCCAGACCAACAGCGTCATCGTTCTTGATCCTGACGCGCACTACGCGCGCGCGGTAGCAGCGGGCGCGGAAGTACTGATCGATATCGCCGACCAGGAGTACGGTGGACGGGGCTACAGCTGTCTCGACATCGAGGGGCACATGTGGTGGTTTGGCAGTTACGACCCCTGGCATCCCGAGGCACCTCCATCCTCCGAAACAGGTCAGGATCGCCATTAGCAGCAATGGGCGTGGAGTCTTGCCGGAGAGGGCGGTGTCCGCCCGTCGAAACATCCCGGGATAGAAGCGCTCGCCTTTCCACTGGCGCAGTGCCCACAATGGGTGGCTAGCCAGGCCGACCACGATGACCCAGACCAGCAAAGCCTACCTGCAGATCCATTTCTGCGTCGTGTTGTGGGGTTTCACTGCCATCCTCGGCAAGATGATCACGCTGCCGGCTCTGCCGCTGGTGTGGTGGCGCATGCTGATCGTTACCGTGGCGCTGGCGCTGGTGCCACGCGTCTGGCGAGGCCTGCGCGCGATGCCGGCGCGACTGCTGTGGGCGTATGCAGGCATTGGTGTGCTGGTGGCACTGCACTGGCTGACGTTCTACGCGGCAATCAAACTGTCCAATGCATCC
>RCMY010005218.1_pt1 | contig 11075 bp, 10 predicted proteins | sample 2041341 | NCBI WGS metagenome assembly RCMY01 (sample SAMN09708234, study PRJNA481090) | Marine sediment metagenome, whole genome shotgun sequencing project.
CGTCACCCTCGGTCGTGATCTCCTCGATCGAGGCCACGATCGGACCGGCGGCCGAGGTCGAATCCGCGCCGCGGTGGAACCGGATAGAGGCCGCGACATCGTCGACCGTCACGGGCTTACCCGAGTGGAACATCACGCCCTGGCGCAGCTTGATCCGCCAGGTTGCGGCATCTTCGGACGCTTCCCAGCTTTCGGCCACTTCCGGCCCGGCCGTGCCGTCGGCCAGCACTTCGGTCAGGTGGCCGTCCTTGGCGAAGGTCATCGCGATTACGTAGCCGTTGGTCCACTGGCCCGGGTTCAGCGTGTCGGAGGTGTTGCCGTGGCCTTTACCGACGCGCAGATGGCCGCCCTTCTTGGGCGTGGCGGCCATGGCGCCGCCCATGGGCAGCGATGCGGCTATGGCACCTGCGGCTGTGGTTTTCAGAAATCCGCGTCGATCGAGGCGGCCGTTGGTGATTAGCGACATGAGTGTCTCCCTTTTGTCGTTTCATTGACGGATTGGCTGCCGCGCCAGCGACGTGTTTGCATGGACGGCTTTGTTCCGGCTTGGCTGGCATTGGTGCCAGCGGCGCGATCTGCTCCTTGCTGCGAACTGCACAATGCGTAGTGCAGCGGCGGCGAAGCGCGCGGCTCTGAGCGTATGATAAGGCCGCGCCCAGTTGCAACCTCTATATCCAGCAGTCTTACGCGCCGCGATTGACGCGGCTTGGCATTTTCCATAGCCGTGAGGGGTGGCGATCCGCACGCGGCCCACCGCCTGACCCAGTAGGAGCCAGCCCGATATGAGCCGCCCGAATATCCTGATTTTCATGGTCGACCAGTTGAATGGCACCCTCTTTCCCGACGGCCCCGCCGACTGGCTGCACGCGCCAAATCTCAAGCGTCTCGCGGCACGTTCGACCCGGTTCGCCAACGCCTATACCGCCAGCCCGCTCTGTGCGCCGGGGCGGGCCAGCTTCATGTCCGGGCTGCTGCCCTCGCGCAGCCGGGTCTATGACAATGCCGCCGAATTCGCCGCCGATATCCCGACCTACGCGCATCATTTGCGCCGCGCGGGCTACCTCACGTGCCTCTCGGGCAAGATGCATTTCGTCGGTCCCGACCAGATGCACGGGTTCGAAGAGCGCCTGACGACCGATATTTACCCCGCCGACTTCGGCTGGACGCCGGACTATCGCAAGCCGGGCGAGCGGATTGAGTGGTGGTACCATAACATGGGCAGCGTCACCGGCGCGGGCGTCGCCGAGATTTCCAATCAGATGGAATATGACGACGAGGTTGCCTACAACGCCACACGCAAGGTCTATGATCTGGCGCGGGGGCAGGACGCCCGGCCCTGGTGCCTGACGGTCAGTTTCACGCACCCGCATGATCCCTACGTCGCGCGGCGCAAATACTGGGATCTCTACGAGGATTGCGAACATTTGCTGCCCGACGTGCCGGCGATGAACTACGAGGATCACGATCCCCATTCGCAGCGCATTTTTGACGCCAACGACTGGCGAAGCTACGACATCACCGACGATCACATCCGTTGCGCCCGGCGCGCGTATTTTGCCAATATCAGCTATCTCGACGACAAGATCGGCGAAGTGATGGAGGCGCTGGACGGCACGCGGCAGGCCGAGGATACCATCATCCTGTTCGTGTCGGACCACGGCGACATGCTGGGCGAGCGGGGCCTGTGGTTCAAGATGTCCTTCTACGAGGGATCGTCCCGCGTGCCGATGATGATCGCCGCACCGGGGATGGCACCGGGGCGTGTGGACGCGCCCGTCAGCAATATCGACGTCTGCCCGACGCTGTGCGATCTGGCGGGCGTTTCGATGGACGAAGTCGCGCCGTGGATCGCGGGGCAGTCGCTGGTGCCGCTGGGGCAGGGGCAGACGCGCGAGGCGCCGGTGGCGATGGAATACGCGGCCGAGGCGTCATATGCGCCGCTGGTTTCGCTCAGGCAGGGCAGGTGGAAGTTCAACCGCTGCGCGCTGGACCCCGATCAGCTGTTTGATCTGGAGGCCGATCCGCATGAGCTGAACGATCTGGCAGGCGATCCGAACCATGCTGAAACGATCGAGCGTTTCAGCGATATGGCAGCGGCGCGTTGGGATTTGAATGCGTTCGATGCGGCAGTGCGCGAAAGTCAGGCGCGCCGCTGGGTGGTTTATGAGGCGTTGCGCGAGGGTGGTTATTACCCGTGGGACTACCAGCCGCTGAAAAAGGCGTCCGAGCGCTATATGCGCAACCATATGGACCTGAACGAGGTCGAGGAAAACGCGCGCTTTCCGCGCGGGGAATAGCGGCTACCCCACCTCATAGGGCAGCACGCCGCGCGCGTCGGGGCGGATGGTCAGCCGTCGTTCCAGCGGCGGGATGGACCGCTGGTGGCAGTCGGTCCGCTCACAAATTCGGCACGAAATGCCGATGGGTTCGAACGCGGCGGGACTGCTGAGGTCCAGCGTGTCGGCATAGACCAGCGCGGGCGCGTGTTTCACCTCGCACCCCAGAGCGATGGCAAAGCGGCGCACCGGCGCACCGAAATGCCCGCCGGGTTTCGAGACGTCCCGCGCGAGGTTGATGTAGCGCACCCCGTCCGGCGTTTCGGCCAGTTGGCGCAGGAAGCGGCCGGGGGTTTCGAACGCGCGGTGGACATTCCAGAGCGGGCAGGCGCCCCCGTAGCGGGCGAACTGCATCCGGGTGGCCGAGTGGCGTTTGGTGATCGTGCCGGCCTGATCGACGCGCACGAAAAAGAACGGGATACCCTTGGCACCGGGGCGTTGCAGGGTGGATAGGCGGTGGCACACCTGCTCGATCGACGCGCCAAAACGATGGGCGAGGATTTCCAGATCGTGGCGATGCTCGCGCGCCGCTTGCAGGAAGACCGTGTAGGGCATCAGGGCCGCGCCGGCGTAATAGTTGGCCAGCCCGATTTTCGCGATGGCGCGCGCCTCATCCGATTGGAAGCGGGCCAGATCCAGCGTTGCCTCTAGCAGCTTGTCCTGCGTCAGCAGCGCCAGTTGCAGCAGCATTTGAAAGCCGCGCGTCTCGGGTGCGGCGCGCGCGCTGAGATAAAGGATGCCGCTGGCCCGGTCCAGCCGCCGCAGCGGGCCGTCATCAGTATTGACCACGGTGATCCCGATACGCGTCAATGCCTCTACCGCACGCTCCTGCGCGGTGCCGCTGCCTGCGTCAAATCGCTCGGCAGCGCGGTCTACGGCGTCGATGTAATTGTCGCAATAATGGAAAAAATCGCGCACTTCGTTCCATGGACTTTGTTGGGTTTGCGCATCGTCGCGCCCCAGCGCCTCGTCCAGCGACGCCAGCCGCTCATGCGTCTGGCGATACGCGCTGTGCAGCTCAAGAAACGCGCGCGCAAGGGCAGGGGCGTTGGCCGCAGTCAGCCGCAGATCAGCTAGATCGGGGATGGCGGAAAACACCGGATCGGCCAGCGCCTCGCGCATGTCGCTGACCATGCGGTCGGCCTCGCCCGAGCCCAGCTCGGTCACGTCAAAGCCGAATTCCTGCGCCAGCGCCAGCACAACGGTGGTGCTGACGGGCCGGTTGTTGTTCTCCATCTGGTTGAGATAGGGCAGGGACACGCCAAGGCGGGCGGCGAAATCCTTTTGCGTGAGGCCGATGCGCTGGCGCGTTTCGCGCAGCTTGGCCCCGGCATAGAGTTTTTGTGCGCGCATGGCGGCCCCGCTTTGCAGATTAGCTTGGCCTCCAGACTAGATTTGCAAAGCGGCGCGCACAAGCGCCTTAGGCCATTGCCAGTCGCGCCTCGCGCCGCATGACCAGCAGGATTGTAAGGACCGCACCCAGCGATACGGCCAACATGATCCACAATAGCGGGAACGCGCCCGATTCCTCGGTCAGCCAGGCGCCAGCCAGCGCAGACAGCCCCGCGCCGCCGCCGATTTGGAGCGCGCCGGTCAGTCCGCTTGCCGTGCCAGCCAGTTCGGCGCGTACTGACAGCGCGCCTGCCGTGGCGTTGGGGATCGTCATGCCGTTGCCCAGCCCCATCAGCGTCATCAGGCCAAAGAAGCTGGCCGCGCTGCCAAGGCCCGCATATAGGAGCGCCAAGTTGATCGCGAGGCCCCCGGCGGTGATGAGCGTGCCCCAATAAACCATGCGGTTGACGCCCACACTGACCGAAAACCGCCCCGAGATGAAATTGCCTGCAAAATACCCCAGCGCGGGTGCGCCAAAATATAGACCGACCTGCGCCGGCTCCAACCCAAAGACGATTTCGCCCACGTAGGGCGCGCCACCGAGATAGGCAAAGAATGCGCCCGACGACAGCGCCGCCGCTATCGCATAGCCCCAGAACCTCCGGCTGCGGAAAAGCACCGGATACTCGCTGAATTGCTGGCGCAAGGTCAGGCCCGAATGGCCTGCTGTCTCGCCCAGATCGGCCCATGCGACGTAGAAAACCAGCCCGGCCACAACCAGCAGTGCCCAGAAATTGGCCTGCCAGCCAAACGCCTCATCCAGCAGCCCGCCGAATACCGGGCCAACCATCGGCACCACCGCCATGCCCATCGTGACATAGCCGATCATGCTGGCCGCCTGATCCTGTGGAAACATGTCGCGCACGATCGCGCGGCTCAGGACCATCGCGGCGACGATCGCCGCCTGCATCATGCGGAAAAAGAGGAACACGGCGACCGATTGCGACAGCGCGCAGCCGATGGTTGCCAGCAGAAATATCACCAGACCGGCGAGGATCACGGGCCTGCGCCCCAGCTTGTCCGAAACGGGGCCGATAAAGATTTGCAGTACCGCGTTGACCGCCAGATACAGCGCCACGGACAATTGCATTAGCCGGTAAGGCGCATCGAAGTATTCGGACATGCCGGGCAGGGATGGCAGAAAGATGTTCATCGCCAGCGCCGACACGCCTGCCATCAGGATGAGCGTGACGATATGCGGCGGCGTGCTACGATCGAGGAATATGGCGCGGGTCTGTCTAGGCATGGGCCTAGGGCTAGGCCCGCGCCCGGGCAAAGTCCAGCGGGCAAAACCCATCCGGGTGCGGCGCGATATTCAAGTTTGCAAAACAGACGCTGCAATGATGCGTTGATTTGCAAATTTGCCGAAAATCGCTGTTGCGTGGCGCGTCATCAGGTATAGCCTGCGGCAAACCGGAACGTAGAGGGCGCCATGAAGGATATCTTGCAGGAACTCGAAGACCGCCGCGTCGAGGCGCGCATGGGTGGCGGCGAACGCCGCGTCGCCGCGCAGCACTCCAAGGGCAAGCTGACCGCGCGCGAGCGGGTCGAGCTGTTGCTCGACGAGGACAGCTTTGAGGAGTTCGACATGTTCGTCGCTCATCGCTGCATCGATTTCGGCATGGAAAAGGACCGGCCCTACGGCGACGGCGTCGTGACCGGCTGGGGCACGATCAACGGGCGGCTGGTCTATGTGTTCTCTCAGGACTTTACCGTTCTCGGCGGCTCGGTTTCGGAAACGCACGCAAAGAAGATCTGCAAGATCATGGACATGGCCGTGCAGAACGGTGCGCCTGTGATTGGCATCAATGACTCGGGTGGCGCGCGTATTCAGGAAGGCGTCGACAGCCTGGCTGGCTATGGCGAAGTGTTCCAGCGCAATATCACCGCGTCGGGCGTCGTGCCGCAGATCAGCGTCATAATGGGGCCCTGCGCGGGTGGCGCTGTCTATAGCCCCGCGATGACCGATTTTATATTCATGGTCAAAGACAGCTCCTACATGTTCGTGACCGGCCCCGACGTGGTCAAAACCGTGACCAATGAGCAGGTCACGGCAGAGGAACTGGGCGGCGCCAGTACGCATACCCGCAAGTCGTCCGTCGCCGATGCCGCGTTCGAGAATGACGTCGAGGCGTTGGCCGAGGTCCGTCGCCTCGTCGATTTCCTACCCTCCAGCAATCGCGAAAAGCCGCCCGTGCGCCCGTTTTTTGATCAGCCGGATCGTATCGAAGAGTCGTTGGATACCCTCGTGCCGGACAATCCCAACATGCCCTACGACATGAAGGAATTGATCACGAAACTCGCCGACGAGGGCGATTTTTATGAGATTCAGGAAGAATTCGCCAAGAACATGATCACCGGATTCATCCGGCTCGAGGGGCAGACCGTTGGCGTCGTCGCTAACCAGCCGATGGTGCTGGCCGGGTGCCTTGATATCGACAGCTCGCGCAAGGCCGCGCGGTTCGTGCGGTTCTGCGACTGCTTTGAAATTCCTTTGCTGACGCTGGTCGATGTCCCCGGCTTCCTGCCCGGCGTCACGCAGGAATATAACGGCGTGATCAAGCATGGTGCCAAACTGCTCTTTGCCTATGGTGAGGCGACGGTGCCGAAGGTCACGGTCATCACGCGCAAGGCCTATGGCGGCGCTTATGTGGTGATGGCGTCCAAGCATCTGAGTGCCGATTTCAATTATGCATGGCCGACGTCGGAAATCGCCGTGATGGGCGCCAAGGGCGCTACCGAGATCATCCATCGTGCCGACCGGGGCAACGCCGAAAAGCTGGCATCGCACGCCAAGGACTACGAGGACCGCTTTGCCAGCCCCTTCGTGGCCGCCGAGCGCGGGTTCATCGACGAGGTCATCATGCCCCATTCCACCCGCAAGCGCGTCGCGCGCGCGTTCGCGTCCCTCAGGGGCAAAAAGGCGCAGATGCCGTGGAAGAAGCACGACAATATCCCGCTGTGACGCGGCGCAGGCCGTGCATCAGGGGGCAGGAGTGATCATGACCATCAGCTTGGCTATCATCGGGCGCAGTGCCCACGCGGGAACTACCCGCTGGATGGGGGCGTTTTGCGTCCAAAAGGAGGCATGTCATGGCCAAATCGCACGACACCAGCAAGAGCAACCCCAGCATCAAGGACGCGGATACCTACGAGGCGCTGCGCGATCAGGGCGCGTCCAAGGAGAAGGCGGCGCGTATCGCCAATGCGCAGGCGAAACCGGATATGAATCCGTCCCGCAAGGGCGGCAAAGCATCGCCTTACGAGGGGTGGTCGAAGGACGATATGTACCAGCGGGCGCAGGACATCGGCATCGACGGGCGCTCGGGCATGAGCAAAGATCAGCTTATAGAGGCGCTGCGCGCGCACTGACCTGCTGCATCACCGCCTGCCTCGCGCTGGCTGCGCCGCAAGCGGCTGTGGCGCAGGCCGGTTTGCAGCTGCCCTCGGGGGCGCAGGCCCATTTGTATGAGGTGATTGGGCAAGGCACGGCGGAGTTGCGCTTGCGCTATGTTTCGGCCGGGTTCGACCCGCGCGGCGCTGATACTGAAATGCTTTTGGCGGACGTGACGTTTATTTGCGAAACCAACGTCTTGGCGGGGGCGTCGGAGTACAACACGCCTCAGAGCGTGATCGTGTCGCTGGCCGACAGACCGTCGGAATTCGGCGTGCTGAATACCGAAGTGCAGCAAATATTTGAGGCATTTACTGTCCACGGAAACACCTGCATCTGGGAGGCATTTTGATGCATCCACAATATCTTGGGCGGCGATGCTCACCTTCACGGTCTTGTGAGGCTTTGCGGCCACAGGGCCGCCGCATTCGCGCAGTGGCGTATCGCTTTGCAAAAAACTGCTCTATTCTCACTCGGGATTGCACCCAAGCAATCCACACCTCGAAGATCCGGCGGGGGCTGGACGTGAGTCCGAGCCCGCTTTCAATAAGTGACAGGAGAATTCAATGTCGAATGCTATCAAAGGTCTTATGGCCCTCGGTCTGCTCGTTGCCGTTTCGGCTTGCCAGCAGGCGCCCCAAGATGATTACGTTGTTGTTGAGCCGATCACGGTCGAGCCCGTTTCGACCGGCAAGTACGGCGGCAAGTACTAATCCGCACCGCCGGATTGTAATACTGGGGCAGGCCGCGAGGCCTGCCTCGACTCCGCAGCCGCGCCCCATATCGGAGGGCACGGCATGATCAAGCATCGCGGGTTCCCCGGCAGATTGCCGAGTTCCGATTTTCAATTCACCATTCGCCGCGCCAACCCCAAGGGCGCCACGCCGCTCATTCGGCGCGATCGGTTCGCCGACCGGCGCACGCCCGATCGGCGGGCTGATACCGGGTTCGTGCGGGCGCTCTACAATAGTTTCGGCGATCAGCCATTCGAGCGGGGCAATCTGGACGCCGGGCGGCTGTCGTGGCTGCTGGGACGCGAAGTGCTGACCGTGTCGGACCCGTTCGATCCCACCGATTACGAGGCGCTCATGGTGCTGGACGTCGATGCGGCGCGCCGCGCCTTTCCCGCTGCCTTCGGCGACGACGAGGAGGACGCGTGAGCGCGTCCGTGCAGCGCGACCAGCGGGCTGTTGGCATGAATTTGCCCACAGGCTTCGTTGGTGCGCGGAATACAGCCGATAATTGTGCGACCTCACAAATCCTCTTGGCCGCTCGCGTCGATACTGTCAGCGTTGGGACAGTAGTGGCGGGCCTTCCCCAAGGGTCCGGGGCACTTTGTCCACACCGTTACCCTTCCCCTGATGGGCGGCGTTGCGCAGTAATGTGCACGCCGCCTCTTTTTTCTTCGTTACCAATATGTTGCACGCATCGGCAAGAGCTCGCGCAAACCCGTCACGACGGTGCTGATCGCTTTGACGCGGGTGTGAATATACCCTCTGATACCCGCGCGCGACACGCGAATAACAAGAGAGGCAGCAAGACATGCTCGGAGCAATCAAAACACAACCCAAGGCTGTATTGGCCGTCCTCGCTCTGTTGGCCGTTTCGGCCTGTGGCGACACGATCGGCAAGCAGGGCCTCATCGGCGCGGGGGCGGGTGTGGCCGGATCGGCCGTACTGGGCGGCAACCTGTTGGCGGGCGCTGCAGTCGGTGCAGCGGGCAACGTTGCCTATTGCCAGACCTTCCCGGATCGCTGCAACTAACAACCGCCGCCGCGAGGCGAGCGTATGTCTTCATCAGACCATCCGTGCCACCGGGCGCGGGTGGTCTTTTTCGTTTTTGGCCCACACATAAGGGGACACGCCCATGTTCAAGAAAATCCTGATCGCCAACCGGGGCGAAATCGCCTGCCGCGTCATCAAGACCGCGCGCGCCATGGGCATCAAGACGGTTGCGATCTATTCCGACGCCGACCGCAACGCGCTGCATGTGCGCATGGCCGACGAAGCCGTGCGTATCGGCCCGCCGCCTGCCAACGAGAGCTACATCGTCATCGACAAGGTGATGGAGGCCGTCCGCCAGACCGGCGCCGAGGCGGTGCATCCGGGCTATGGCTTTCTTAGTGAAAACGCCAAGTTTGCCGAGGCGCTCGAGGCCGCAGGCGTCGCCTTTATCGGGCCGCCGAAAAAGGCCATCGAGGCGATGGGCGACAAGATTACATCCAAGAAGATCGCGCAGGAGGCGGATGTTTCGACAGTGCCGGGCTACATGGACCTGATCGAGGATGCCGAGGACGCGGTTAAGATCTCGAACCAGGTTGGTTATCCGGTGATGATCAAGGCCAGCGCCGGGGGCGGTGGCAAGGGGATGCGGATCGCCTGGAATGACGACGAGGCACGCGAAGGATTTCAAAGCTCGAAAAACGAGGCGGCCAGCAGCTTTGGCGATGACCGGATTTTCATCGAAAAGTTCGTCACGCAGCCGCGCCATATCGAAATTCAGGTTCTGTGCGACGCGCACGGCAACGGCATCTATCTGGGCGAGCGGGAATGCAGCATCCAGCGCCGGAACCAGAAGGTGATCGAAGAGGCACCTAGTCCTTTCTTGGACGAGGAAACCCGCAAGGCAATGGGCGAGCAATCCGTCGCGTTGGCGCAGGCTGTCGGCTACACCAGTGCCGGCACGGTCGAATTCATCGTCGATGGGGACCGCAAATTTTACTTTCTCGAGATGAACACGCGCCTTCAGGTCGAACATCCGGTGACCGAACTGATCACCGGCGTCGATCTGGTCGAGCAGATGATCCGCATTGCTTATGGTGAAAAGCTGAAGATTACACAAAAGGACGTGAAACTGAATGGCTGGGCGATGGAATGCCGCCTTTATGCAGAAGATCCTTACCGTAATTTCCTGCCCTCAATTGGCCGTCTGACCCGCTATCGCCCGCCCGAAGAGGTGAAGGTCGAAGGCGCTATCGTGCGCAACGATACCGGCGTCTATGAGGGCGGCGAGATCAGCATGTATTACGACCCGATGATCGCCAAGCTGTGCACATGGGGGCCGGACCGGATGGCCGCGATCGAGGGGATGCGCGCCGCGCTCGACGGTTTCGAGGTCGAGGGGATCGGGCATAACCTGCCTTTCCTGAGCGCGGTCATGGATCATCCGAAATTTGTGTCAGGCGACATCACCACTGCCTTCATCGCCGAGGAATATCCCGACGGCTTTGACGGGGCCGAGCTGGACGATGCCACCCTGCGCCGCATTGCCGCCTCCTGCGCCGCGATGCACCGCGTGGCCGAGATCAGGCGCACGCGCATTTCGGGTCGCATGGACAATCACGAACGCAAGATCGGTGACGACTGGAACGTGGCGCTTCAGGGTCAGAGCCATGATGTGCGCATCACCGCGCGCCGTGGTGGCGCAACTGTGACCTTTGCAGATGGTGGCGCGGTGGAGGTCGTCAGCGGCTGGACACCGGGCAATCAACTGGCGCGGCTCGACGTGGACGGTGTGCCATTGGTGCTGAAGGTCGGCAAGATTTCTGGCGGCTTTCGCATCCGCTGCCGGGGTGCGGACCTCAAGGTGCATGTGCGCACGCCGCGTCAGGCCGAGCTGGCCGCGCGTATGCCCGAAAAGCAGCCGCCGGATACGTCGAAAATGCTGCTGTGCCCGATGCCGGGCCTCGTGGTCAAAATGAACGTCGAGGTCGGCGACGAGGTGCAGGATGGGCAGGCCCTTTGCACTATCGAGGCGATGAAGATGGAGAACATCCTGCGCGCCGAGCGGCAAGGGATCGTCAGCGTGGTCAATGCAGGGCCGGGTGATAGTCTGGCCGTGGATGAGATCATCATGGAGTTTGAATAACCCGCTATGCGCCCCTCTGCATCCGCCCGTCTGCGCCTTGGCGCACTGTCCTGCGCCATGCTGGTGCTGCTGGCGGGGTGCAAAC
>RCMY010005219.1_pt1 | contig 11074 bp, 12 predicted proteins | sample 2041341 | NCBI WGS metagenome assembly RCMY01 (sample SAMN09708234, study PRJNA481090) | Marine sediment metagenome, whole genome shotgun sequencing project.
CGAATCGCTGGGGGTCTGCACCTCGAAATCACTGCCGTGCCCGTTCGATTCTGTTCGTCACGATATTCACAACCAAGGTCAGGGACCGGCTTGAACGGCCCACTCCTGCCGCTAACTGGTGACTTCGATGCCGCGGTGCAGCTTCACCGACCGGCCATTCGCGGCATCTGCGAAGCCGTCAATCATTTGAAGGCCAATCACGTCGGACATTGCGTCAATGTCGCAAAGCTCGGGCAATCAGACACCCAATCCTTGCCACGCAGGCCTGACCGAGGCACTTATTGGGGCAACAGTTCAAAATTGAGACCTGCCCATGGCCCGCAAACCTGTCCTCTCCACTGACAAGCTGAAAGATCTCGGCACCGACAAACTCGCACAACTGGTGCTGGACGAGGCTGAGCGCAACGCGGGGTTCCGGCGGCAGGTCAAAGCAGCGCTGGCCGGGAAATCCGGTCCCGAAGGCATTGGCAAGCTGATCGACAGGCGGCTGTCCGGGCTGGCCCGAGCAAAGAGTTTTATCGAGTGGGACAAGGCTCGTGCCTTTGCCGAGGACCTGCGCAGCCTGACCGATACGATCACCTCTGAGCTCGGCCCTGCTGCCCCGACATTGGCCATAGACCGGCTACTGCGCTTCATCGCCACCCATGAATTGGTATTCGAACGCGTCGACGATTCCTCAGGCCGCGTTCAGGACGTCTATTATCAGGCGATCCATGCGACCGGTGATTTGGCACAGGGTCTGCCCTGGCCTGAAGCGGATCTGTTGCCCGAGAAGATTATGACCGCCCTTGGTGAGAGCACGCATGGCTATCTTGCTAACGTGACCGAGGCCGTGGCTCCGCATCTGCCGCAAGACAGCTTGGCGCGATGGGACCGCCATCTCAAAGACGCCATATCCGAGCGGCAAGCCGAAGAAGCAGCGCGCACATTGGATGGCTGGTTTTACTCTATGACCTCGCAATGGGCCGGGATGCGGCAGATCCTCGCCTCGGCGCGGGGCGATCTCGATTTGCTCATCGCGCTGGAGGTCAAGAAGAAGCCGCAGATGCAGGATACGCTGGGAATTGCTGCAAAGCTTCTGGAGGCCGGTCGCAGCGCCGAGGCGCTGGAGTGGGTACGTAAGCCTGGGCGGCGTACTTTTGGCAAAACCGATGATGGCCTGGCACCAGAACAGGTCAGCCTGGAGGCAAGCATCCTGGACGCCACCGGCGACAGTTCGACGGCGCAGGCCCTGCGTTGGCGCTGTTTCGAAGCGCGCCTGTCCGCCGAAATCCTACGGGAGTATTTGAAACAGCTGCCGGATTTTGAGGATATCGAGGCCGAAGACCGCGCTCATGCCTTTGCGCTGACACAGTCAGAACCCGAAGTGGCGTTGCAATTCTTCCTCGACTGGCCACGACTTGATTTGGCAACAGAACTGATCACGACGCATCCGCACCGCTGGGACGGGGGAGATTGGCACATCTTGCCAAAAGTTGCAGACCTTCTGGAACACGATCATCCGTTGGCGGCGACGATCCTCTACCGGGCACTTCTGGATAACATCCTCGACCGCGCACGCTCGAAGGCCTATGGGCATGGCGCAAAATACCTCGGGAAGCTCGGCCAGCTGGCGGGTGACGCGGACGCAATCCGACCAAGCGAAATGGTCGACCATGCGACCTATCTTGCCATGCTCAAAACAGCACATCCCCGCAAAACAGGATTCTGGGCACGTGTCGGTGACGGTGAACCGAAAGCACCACAAGCAAGCGGGGCCCGTCGCCCTGTGTGGATCAAAGATGGTGGGTAACGGCCCACAGCGGACATTGCTGGTTGCGATAGTGCGGCGGCACAGCGCGACGAAAGCGGTCATACGAGTGCAACATTTCTATCGGTGTGATGGATACCACCTTGAACGGATCCGTTGGCGTAGGTAAGTGCGGTCGCACCATGCCTTAAATTGATCACAAGGCGTCTTTCGTCACCGAAAATAACGCGATGATCCAACTGTTCCGCGCCCGTGTACCATTATTGCGCGACGCTTAACGGTCCGAGACCGCCTTTCTATTGAGGCCGGACGCCGCTTTATGAACGGCGCTAAGCTTCTGGTGAGACGCGGGGGGGTCTTGGCTTCAAATGAGCACCCGAATTTCGTGTAGGGCCAAACCCTCCTGCGACGCGCTTTCGCCGCGATGATCGGCAAGGGCGCGTTCAGGGCTGCGGAATTTATATTCCCCAGTTGGACAATGCTTTGGCAGTCATCAGGTCAAGATGCGCCCCGCCGCCGTTTTTGAAAACGGTGATGGTGTCAGGTGCGCTCCGACCGGTCGCGCGCTGTGTCAGATCATAGAGATCGCCGCGCACATCGGACCTGCTAATGGTGCCTTCTTTCAATGGGATCAGCAATTCGCCGATATGCCCAAGCGTGGTCTCAAAACTATCAACAAAGATCTCTGCTCGCGTCAGTAATGCGTCGTTGGCTTCACGCATGTCAGCTTTGAAGGCACCGATTAGGTCGACATGGGTACCGGGCGCGACCCACTTTCCGTCAAGAATGGGCTGTTTGCTCATTGTCGCTGTTGAAATGATATCAGCCTGTTTTACGCCCGCTTCAAGATCCTCAATTGCCTCAACGGCAGCTTCCTGATGAGAGTGTAGCCCTACCAGCGCGCGGCTTTTTTCCGGATTTCGACCCCATATCAAAATGCGCTCCAAACTCGGAAAAAGCGCAGAATATGCGCCGACCAAACTGTTCGCCACGATGCCCGACCCCAAAATCAAAAGTGTCTTACTATCAGGGCGGGCCAAAAGAGATGCGCCATAAACGGAATCCGCGGCCGTTTTCCAATAGGTTACCAAGCCACTGTCGACGACGGCCAGCGGCGCTCCTGTTTGATCATCAAAGATCAGCATCGCGCCCTGCACGGATGGCCTTTGATGATGCACATTGTCGGGAAAAACGGTGAAGGATTTCACCCCAACGCCGAACCCCTCAATCCATGCGGCGCGGTTTACAAAGCTGTCTTCTCCACGGTTCAGGAATTGATCGGTGATTTGCGCGGGGGCACGGGTGTGCCCCTTTGCAATCGCGTCAACGGCGTCTGTCCAGCCAAAGCCGGACGGCAGGGATGCCGCGTCAATGAAGGGTATACCGGCGGGCATTACTTACGCGCAGCAATCAAAATGACCTCGACCTTGTATTCCGGCGTGGCAAGCCGGGCCTCGCCGCAAGCACGGGTCGGGGCATGACCCTCGGGCACCCACGCATCCCAGACCGCGTTCATCTCGGCGAAATCGGCCATGTCCGCCAGCCAGATTGTTGCCTGAAGCATGTGATCTTTATCGGATCCGGCCTCTGCCAGCAGTTTTTCGACCGACGCAAGGCAATCGCGTGTTTGTTGTTCTACGCTGTCGCCGGGGTTTCCGACCTGTCCGGCCAGATAAATCGTATCGCCGTGCGTGACGATCTGAGACATGCGCGTGCCGGTGTGTTTTCGGGAAATCGAAGTTGTCATTGTATAGTCCTTTTCATTGGTCAGGTGGTTGAGACGAGTTTCAGGCCGACAATCCCCGAAAGGATGAGCAACACGCAAAACATCCGCGCAGCGGTCGCTGGTTCAGCAAAATAGACGATTCCGAAAATCACCGTGCCGATGGTGCCGATGCCAGTCCAGATCGCATAGCCTGTACCAAGGGGGATGCTGCGCAACGCGAGCCCCAAAAGGACAAGGCTGACAATCATTGAAGCCGCCGTCAGCACGGTGGGCCAGGGCCGCGTAAAACCTTCGGTGTATTTTAACCCGACGGCCCAGCCCACTTCGAACAGGCCTGCGAGAACAAGGAGAAACCAAGCCATTTACCGATCCTTTGCTGCCAGAGCTTATTGGTTCGCGCGTTCGAACATGCCGAACAGGTCGCGGGGGTCGTCGGGGTCCGCAACCATATCAAGGTTGGAGAACCACGGTGTGCCCTTGATCGCCTTTAGCACATAGCGCAGTGCGCTGAAATCCTCGATCGCAAAACCAACGCTGTCGAACAGCGTGATCTGTTTTGCGTCAGTGCGGCCCTTGGCCTTTCCAGAAATCACCTCCCACAATTCGGTCACGGGATGGTCGTCCTCCAGCTGCTGGATCTCGCCTTCGATCCGGGTTTGTGGCGGATATTCAACGAAAATTTCAGAGCGCAACAGGATGTCGCGGTGCAACTCTGTTTTGCCCGGGCAATCGCCGCCAATCGCATTGATATGCACGCCGCTGCCGACCATGTTGTCTGTTAGGATTGTGGCATTCTGCTTGTCCGCAGTACAGGTCGTGATGATCTCTGCCTCCTCCATGGCCTCTTGGCCCGATGTGCAGGACACCACGTTCAACCCGTGCCGTTTCAGATTGGCCGCGCAACGCTCCGTGGCAGACGGGTCGATATCATAAAGGCGCACGGTGTCGATGCCGCAGATTGCCTTGAATGCGAGGCACTGGAACTCCGACTGCGCACCATTGCCGATCATCGCCATGATACGTGCGCCTTTGGGTGCAAGGTGGCGCGCGGCCATTGCCGAAGAAGCGGCCGTGCGTAATGCGGTCAGCAAGGTCATTTCCGACAGGAGTTTCGGATAGCCTGTGTCCACATCCGCCAGAAGGCCAAATGCGGTGACCGTCTGCAACCCCTCCTTGGTGTTTTTGGGGTGGCCGTTCACGTATTTGAAGCCGTACATCTCTCCATCAGATGTCGGCATCAATTCGATAACGCCCACTGCAGAATGGCTGGCGACGCGCGGTGTCTTGTCGAATAACTCCCAGCGTTTGAAGTCGGCCTCAATAGCATCGGCAAGATCGCACAGGACCTTTTCGATTCCGATCTGGTGGACAAGGCCCATCATGTTTTCGACGGACACAAAGGGCACATAGGCGAGTTCAGACGGCAATGGGGGCATTTGCTTTTTCTTTCTGGCTGAGGGCCATCATGATGCCAGAGAGCAGGATTACAGCGATCCCCGCCCAGGCGAGTGGATTGGTTGCCGTGCCCCAAAGCAGAAATGCCCAGAGGCTGGCAAAAATCAGGAACGAATATTCGAATACGGCGACCACAGCCGGATTTCCAATCCGGTAGGCCTGGGCAATCAATGTAACCGCGATTACAGCGCCCACGGCTTGGAATAAGGTGAGCCAAAGGAAGCGAGCACTCGGGGCAGTCCAGGGCGCGGTTATGAACGTATCGCCGGGCCAGATCGTGACCCACCCCATCATGATCAGGGCAGCCGCCCCGATGGTGACGAATATGCCAATGGCCAGTGCAATTGCGCTTTCGTCACTGCACCAGTGACGCGTCAGCATCATCCCTAAACCATAGAACAACCCGGCTGCCAGTGGCATCATGGACAGCGGGGTCAGGTTCGCAAAGTCGGGCTGCAGCAGCATCAAAGCGCCAGCGAAACCGATGACGACGGCGAAGGCCCCGATTGGGCCGATCCTGTGACGGAACAAAAGGGCGGACAACAATACCACCCAAAGTGGCGCGCTAAACAGACCAGCCCCCGCTTGTGACACGGGCAAGGTTCCGAGTGCGGAAAAGTAGATCAATAACCCGACCGACACCGCAAGGCTGCGTCCCGCGAGCCGAGGCAGGTTGACCGGGCGTATCACACGCCCCGACATCCGCGCCGCCACCAGCAATAGTGGGACGGCGAATAGGGTACGAAACACTTGAAACTGCCACAGGCCTGCCTCTTGGCTGACGGGGGCAACGAAGTTGTCTATGAAGCTGAGGACCGCTGAGGCGGTTAGCGCAAGGCCGACCGCCATAAACGTTTTGTCAGGCAGCATCGGTTGCCACGCTGGTTTGCATCGCGTCCAGCACCTCATCCAACGACCGCACTGCGCCGTGTTGCAGGTACTCTACCGCTTTGAGCGAGGCGTCATGAGCCTCGCGGCTTGAGCCTGCGACGCAATCCTCGATCACGCGGCAGAAGTAGTCACCCTGATGCGCATCAACAAAGGTGTAGTGTACGCACACATCGGTCAAGCCGCCGACAAGGATCAGAGTCTCGGCCTTGAGACCCTTCAACAGGATTTCCAGATCGGTGCCGTAGAATGCTGAATAGCGCCGTTTGGAAATGCGATAATCATCCGGGCGCATACCCAACTCCTCTTCGGCAAAGGCAGTCAGCGGGTTGCTATCAAGGCAATGCACGTCCTCGTCGCCATCGGTTTCGCGGCCCATGTCGATCAGGTTGGCGCGGTGAATTTCCTGAATGAAGACCACCGGAATGCCGACCTCGCGCGCCTTGTCGATAGCTATTTTCGACCGGGCCATGCGCTCTGCATAGTCCGGCATATGAGCGATGGCACGTTTGTCGTCGGGAATTGGCGCGAAGGTCGATTTCTGGATGTCGATGACGATCAGCGCCGCGCGCCCTTCGATCAAGTCTCGTTTTTTTGAAGTTGTCATTGTTTTGCCTCTTACAGGAAGTGATATGGGTTTTTGTGGATCGAGGAGTGGGACGCGCCGGTCATGCAGCCACTTTGGCGCTGCCGGGCGCGGGCGTTTCACGGGGCCGCAAGTGCCCAAGGAAGCGTTTTTCGGCCATTCGGAAAACAAAGGTGATCAGGAAGACGATTGCCATGTAGAACACCATCGCCGTTAAAAACCCCTCATAGGCCAGATAGTAACGGCCATTCAGCCAGCGCCCCACACCCAACAGATCCTGCAATGTGACAGTGCTGGCGATGACAGACCCGTGCAGCGTGAAGATGACCTCGTTGGAATAGGCCGGCAGGGCGCGGCGGAACGCATTGGGCAAAACCACCAACCGCATCCGGGTGAAGGGCGACATGCCACAAGCTTTGGCTGCTTCTACTTCACCGCGGGGTGTCGCCTCAATCGCTCCGCGCAGAAATTCGGTGGTATAGGCGGCGGTATTCAGTGTGAAGGCGATGATCACGCACCACCACGGATTGCTGAGGATCGGATCCCACAGGAAGCTTTCCTGAACGGCAGTGAATTGTCCGAGGCCAAAATAAAAGAGATAGACCTGAACCAAGAGCGGCGTGCCGCAGAAGACATAGGTATAGACACGGATCGCCGGGCTTAGGAACGGCTTGCGATAGGCGCGCGCGATGGCCAGTGGCACAGCGACCAATCCGCCCACAAGCAGAGCGAGGAACGTCAGTTGAAGCGTGACCAAGGCACCATCAAAGAACCGCGGCAGGTTGTCATAGATCAGCACGAAATCAATCGGTGATCGCGTCTCGCTGAAGCTTTGAAGGTATTCGTAAAAGCTGCGCTCGGATTCCATCGTCTTACGCCTTTCTCACGCCGGCGGCGTATTTCCGGTCAACCGCCCGCAGAATGAGGTCCGAGATGCCCGTGATAATCAGATAAACAACCATGACCGCAATCATGAAGCTGAAAAGCTGATGGGTGGAGCGACCTGCGGAAAAGGCATTCCAGACCAGATCATGCAGGCCGATCACAGAAACAAGCGCTGTGGATTTAACCAAAACCAGCCAGTTATTGGTGAAGCTGGGCAAAGCGAAACGCACCATTTGCGGCCATGTTACGATGCGAAAAATCTGGCCAGGTGTCATGCCAACCGCCATCGCCGCCTCGATTTGCCCGCGCGGAATGGCAAGAATCGCCCCCCGAAAGGTCTCAGCCATATAGGCCCCGAAAATGAACCCAAGAGTCAGCACCCCGGCAAGGAACTGGTTGATTTCAACGTAACCCCAAAACCCCGTCGCTTTGCCAATCTGGTTCAGAAGGGTTTGGCCGCCGAAAAAAATGAGCATCATCAACACAAGATCAGGCACGCTGCGTACAAAAAGGGTATAGACACTTCCCGCACGACGGATGCTCGGTTTGGCAGACAGTTTGGCAAAGGCGCCAATCAAGCCCATGATGATGGACAGAAGCAGCGACAGGACCGCAAGCGAGACTGTGACCAAAGTACCCTCGATCAGGATCTGTCTGTATTCAAAGATCACGTCCATGCGCTGAACCCGTTGGATAAATGGAGGGGACGTCAGGGAAACCAGATGGTCCCCCTGACTTTGGAGATAGGCGGATCACTTGCCGTAGATATCAACGTCGAAATATTTGTCGTTAATGGTGGCGTAGGTGCCATCGGCCCGGATTGCGGCGATCGCCTCGCTCAACTCGGCGGCCAGCGGGTCGCCTTTGCGCACCGCAATGCCTGTGCCTTCGCCAAGGCATTCTGGGTCATCCACGTCCTCACCATAGAACGCGAAACCTTCGCCCTGTTCGGTGTTCAGGAAACCGTCCAAAGCACCCAGTGTGTTGTTCAGCTGTAGGTCCAGCCGCCCAATTGCAAGGTCAGCGAAAACATCTTCCTGCGTGTTGTATAGGCGCAGGTCGGCCTTCGGGAAAGCCTTCTCGACGTGGCATTGCAGGGTCGTTCCGCGCAGAACGCCGATCTTGACGCCTTCTGTGCCTTCTTCGGTCATCTCAAAGGAGGCTCCCTCTTTGGCGATAAACCGCGACGGTGTAAAATAGTATTTCTCCGAGAAATCGACGCGTTTCTTGCGATCCTCGGTGATCGACAAAGACGCGACAATCGCGTCGTATTTGCCTGCGATCAAGGCGGGGATCATACCGTCCCACTCCTGCTCGACCAGCTCGCATTCCCGCTCCAGTTCTGCGCACAGGGCCATTGCCATATCAATGTCAAAGCCTGACAATGTGCCATCAGCGCCTTTTTGCGAGAACGGCGGGTAAGCGCCCTCAACCCCGATACGCAATGTGTCTGCCGCGGCCATACCAGCCGTCAATGCAACAACCCCAACGGCGGTGGCAAGCAATGTGTTCTTGAGTGTCATTTTAATACTCCCTTGTTTTCATTTATGTTTGTGAAGGCACCCTGCGCGCCCCTTGCTTTACTGCCGTGTTGTCGACAGGAATTCCTTGAAACGCGCGGTTTCGGGGTCGTTGAACATCTGTGCGGGGGCACCCTGTTCTTCGATCAGGCCTTGGTGCAGAAAAACAACCTGTGACGATACATCCCGCGCAAAGGCCATTTCATGGGTGACAACAACCATCGTCCGCCCTTCTTGGGCAAGCGACCGGATGACTTTCAGCACCTCACCCACAAGTTCTGGATCAAGTGCAGAGGTTGGTTCATCAAACAGCATGACTTCGGGTTTCATGGCCAAGGCACGCGCAATGGCTGCCCGCTGTTGCTGACCGCCAGAGATATGGGCGGGGTAGTAGTCGCGGCGCTCATACATGCCAACGCGTTCCAACACCTCTTTGGCGTGTTCAATCGCCTCGGCCCGTGACTGTTTCAGAACATGGATCGGCCCCGCGATGACATTTTCCAGCACCGTCATGTGCGACCACAGATTGAAGGATTGAAACACCATAGCCAGACGGGCGCGGATCCGTTCGACCTGCCTTGGATCGGTCGGATGTGACGCGCCGTGGCGATCCTTTGACATCTTGATGTCTTCCCCATGTACCGTAATCAAACCGGATGTAGGTGTCTCCAACAGATTGATGCAGCGTAGGAAGGTGCTTTTACCAGAACCGGACGAACCCAGAAGGGAAATCACATCGCCGTCACAGGCTTTGAGGGAAACTCCTTTGAGCACCTCGTGCGCCCCAAATGATTTATGCAGATCCGTCACGCTTAACGAAACATTTGTATTATGAACGGACGAGGCAACGATCATGAGGATTTCCGTTCTTCGTTAGAGTGCAATTCGTTGAATGAAGGCTACCCATCATCATCCACAAACCAAAAGCGCGTTTAACTTGCTCTCAGCGAAGGTTTTAACTACGGTACCCCGATGAAGAACACACTCCGCCATCTAAATGCGCTCAGGGTTTTTGAGGCCGCCGCACGGCATTGCAATTTTGCTAAAGCGGCCAGTGAATTGAATGTCAGCCACAGCGTTGTCAGCCAGCACATCAAAAATCTGGAGGCATGGTTCGGAACCGATCTATTCATCAGGCATCGCAACCGGGTCGAGCTCAGCGAGAACGGGCGAGACTTGCTGCCGCAAGTCGCGAGCGGCCTTCAAACGCTTACTGACGCCAGTGAAACCCTTTTGCGCAAAACCCGTTCTGGTGCCGTCGTGGTCAGCGCGGAACCTGCGATTGCGTCCCTGTGGCTGCGCAAGCGGATCACAGAGTTTTGCAGTCTTTTTCCACGTATCGAAGTGGATTTAAGGCCAGCGTGGAGCCCCGCGCAGATCGGCGAAGGACATGCGGATATCGCTATTCACTTCGAAACCAGAATGCCAGGAAGCGGGATTACCAAAGACCGTCTGTTTCCGATAGATGGCTTTCCCGCAGCGTCCCCACACCTCAATGCCCAACTCACGTCGCAAAATGCCCCTTTGGACTGGAGCAACGCCACTCTCATTCACGACAATGGCAAAGAGACATGGCACAAATGGTACGCGGCGCATGAACCGCAAAACCTTGGCTGGAAAACCGGCAAGGTCTATTCCGACCTATCGCTCGCGATTGATGCTGCAATAGATGGTGAAGGCGTGATCCTCGCAGATAATATACTATGCGAGCGCGAGTTATCTTCGGGCCAGCTTGTCGCGGTGGATCAACGGGCGATAAGGTGTATCTGGTACGAAATTGGTCTGGACAAGAACACATCTGGATCGTCCGCTCCGGCGTTTTTCAAGAATTGGTTATTGGAACATGCTAAATATTTGAGGACCTAAATTGTTGCGGGTCTGCGCCGATCAGAAAAACGATAGGTTCAATTCTGAAAACCAGTAATAGCCGAGACATCGCATCAAGCCAGCCTAATTTCAAAAATTGATGAATAGCGGCCTGGTCGAAAGTTTCGAAGGCTTAGAAACGCGCTCTATTTGTATCAAGATGCTTAGTCTTTGGTTTCAATTCTTAATATCCACCTGACATCGATCAAATATTGGAGCTGAGATGGTCCCTTAATAGAAGAACCTACAATCCTTGAATGGCCGCTTTTCCGGTTCGAAGACATACAGCTGCAATTGCAGCGAAGGTCCTGTGTGGATGGCTCCTGCATAGCAAGACATTTTTGATCCGATTTGTGCATTTGTCAGAAGCAGTCATGTGTCCGGCCTGTTTGCGCGGT
>RCMY010013406.1_pt1 | contig 11074 bp, 28 predicted proteins | sample 2041341 | NCBI WGS metagenome assembly RCMY01 (sample SAMN09708234, study PRJNA481090) | Marine sediment metagenome, whole genome shotgun sequencing project.
TGAACAATTGCCGACTCTCCGCCATGTTCAACACAGAAACACCTAGATTTCACTTCCAACTTCTAACATGAACGACAACATCTAGATTTCAATTCCACCTTACAACACCCCTCCCAGATATTCCCCGAAGAGGAGTCTCCTATTCCAAATAAGAAACACCTCCCGAAAAATTTCCCAAAAAAGATATAGTCTCAAATATTTACTCTATGTATTATCTGCAAGTGTATTATCTGCAAGTTATGTTACCCCTCTTGACAAGTACACCTTGACATCGGCTCTTTACATCAGGGTCGTACACTAACTTAACCCTGCACACTTTGTTGGCATCCTCTGACAAACTCTTAGGTATCATGTTTTTCATTATATAGTTATTCACCTCCCACTCTATTCTTTCAGTGGAGAGGTACTTCCCTAGGATTGTCAACACCACAAACTTAAAACCTGTCACTGCATCCTCATAAGCTAAGTAGTACTTATATGTCTTTGATAGTAACTCTGGAGAATAGTCGGTAACACTCTCACATTTCACAAAGACATCTACAATATCTTCACCGTATTTGTTTTTAGAGATAGACAGGAAACTATGGGCATGGTCATAGGCTTCTTTTGCAGTATAATCCCCTTGCTTGAAGAAATATAAAGCTAACTCTCTTAACTCAGAAGACCTCACTCCCTCGTCAGTTTTATTCACTCTATTCATCAATAACCTCCAAGTTCATTATGATACGCACTTTAAGAGCCTCCTCATATTCAGAATCACACTCTTCGCAGTACATATAAATATTTTCAAATCTACCTACAGATGGATAACTTAAGTAGTCACTCTCCAAATCGACAGACATCTCCTCACCACATACAGGGCAATCTTTCTTTAAGACAACCCCCTCTAAACAAGTTCTCTTTGCTAACTCAGTACCTACAGCTATATTCTCTAATATCTTAGTAGTCATATCTTTTCCTTGTTTGATTATTTTCACCACTTAACTTTTACAACACCCCTGTACTCTTCTACGGTGTACCCTTCATCAATGAACTTCTGGATTGCTATGTCTATAACCTCATTATCCTCCTTGCATGTATCTATATCAAAAGAGTGTACATAATACCTCTTCCCTCTGTTGGCTTGCTCATATATGCCATCAGTAATATCACTTACTAGGTTGTCAACCAACTCTGAGTACAGGGCACTGGTAGACATAACTCTAACTTCTTTAATACATGGAACTTCCATCACTATCCTCCAACACTATCCAACGATATAAGTTACAAGCTACAATAGTTAAAAAAGCGAATACTGCTGCATCTGATTGTCCAGAGGTTATTGTATTCCCTATTATACCTTGCCAGATTAGCCATAGTAACATAGTTAGGTTGAACAGTGCCACTAACTTCAGTATAGTTTTTGTACTCACTACATACTCCAAGAAATACCCTATCCCATACCACTTCATGGTACTCTCCTACCAACTAATTTTTATGCCAGTAACCGAAACATATCCAACTCCAAAACACGTACTCTCTGCCTCTGAGCCTTCATGTGCATTTACATTATAACCACTTTCAATTAACTTATCACAGGCGATTTTCAGTGCAATGTCATCATCCGAAGTACAGTACCTAGCACCAGACATAATGACACTGCTATCCCCTTTCTTAGCTGACTCAGTTATCTTATGTATGATTACCTCTAAGATGCCATCGACACGGTTACTAATTATAGCCTTCTTACGTAACTCTTGAGTCTCTTTTACATTTTGTATTTTCAACTTATTACTCCTTATGGGTACAGTGGGTCTAATCCCACCTCTATACAGTATAATTGCATCTCACGTTTTGCTTCTGCTTCTGTGAGACCTGAACCAATAGCCATTTCGTATAGGGTGTAAGGATTCATAATCTCCCCACCTTGATTCTGGATGGCTCTTGACATCCTCTCCTCTCTCTGCTTTTGAATATCAATATCCTCCGTTAGTACCCTGCTGCAAATACGAATGGTTCAAAACTTTCAGATTTGTTATACATCTTTAATAACTCAGAATAGGAGGTCTCAGTAAGTTTAATATCCCTATCTACCAAAGTATCATCCTCCAATAAAGCTTTAGCAATGCTCCTTAGGTCTTTCAATCTTGTTATCAAACCACAGTCCCTATAAGCCCACCTAGGGTAATCATAGACATCATACACAACATATCGCATACGAAGGAGTGAAAACCTTTTTTCCTTGTACACTGGCACTTTATCCCCTACAAACTCTTCATGCTCCTTTATGCAAAAATTACATATCCCAATTAGTCTTTCAGGGGAGATATGTGCATAGCTCTTATGACTCATTCATGCCTCCAATAGCCTTTAAAGCTTTGATATATCTCTTACGTCTACGAGAACTCTTTACGGTTAGGAATGGCTCCTCTAAAGTCTGTGTTAGGTTAAAAAGAATATCATGGAACTTTATTATTCTTGCTATTGGGTTTTCAGAAGTCCTTTTGATGTACTGTTGGTAACTCTCACAATCTCTATGAGTTATAGCATCTACCGATGCTGCTACCTCATCTCCAAATACAAAGGCAATCTCATCTAAGGTTGTGTCTGTATCTTCCACAACATCGTGTAAATATGCAACAGTTAGGAGGAGTTTTATTGTTTGGTAATCTACACCCATACGAGATTTCGCTTCCTCGTTAACACTCTCAACAACCCCCTCTATGTGGAAGTCAAAGTAGTTATGCTCCCCGTACTTCTGCCCTTCGTGTCTTTCCTTTGCAAACTCTTTTGCCATTCTGATTTTTGACATTTTAATCTCCTTAGTACAACATCTGAGACACTCTATAGTGACCCTTACCAAATAAGTTATCTACTACATATTGTGCCTCTCCTTGCGTTTTTGAGGCGACTGAGAATATCTTACCATCGGCAGTTTTAACTCTGAATTTTAATAGCTTATCACACTCTCTGGAGGTCTTAGCTACCCGATACTTTGCTTTGTACGGACTTCCTTCAGAATTTAATAGTTTTTCTGGGTATGTTGGGGAATAATAACTTACTCCTCCAACCTCTAGGATTTCAGAATCCCAACGCTTTTTCTTGTACATCAACTCTTTTATAGACAGTTTGAAATTAGCATCTGTTAGACACTCCAGTTGACGGTATGTTTTTTCATCCTTAGATGCTAAATCTAGCAAGAACAGTTTCTGTTCGTTACTCAAATCTACTGGCATACGGAAAGATGGGCTATCGACTGCTTCTTTCATTCTCTCTAAATTAAACATAGTACAATCTCTTATATGAACCAATTAGTGAAACTTATTATAACAATAATATTCTTCTATTGCAAGTAAAATTAACCCTGTCACACCTATAAAAACTCCAAACAAAAAAAAAGAGCAACCTACCCGTAAGTAAGCTGCTCTTTATTAGAAATATAAGCTAGTTGCTACTAGGACAACTAAGTACCCAACCCAAGGGGCTAGGAACGAAGTGATTAATAATCCAAACGCAACCTTAAACCCTTCCTCTGGACTCTCTTCCCGTTTCAGGTGGGTAAGTGGGTGTATTGTCGAGAGTAGTGAAGAGAGGGCTATTGCCAACAGAATTGGGAGTGCAGGTAACCCAAACATCTGGGGCACAAACATATTCCACATCAAACTTACGGCAAAACCCCTACTAATAATTACCCCTACAGCAGCAGATAAAATTAGAAATACCTTACTAAAAGTATCCACTACCACCCCCCTCCAGAGCCACTACCTCCAAAATCTCCTCCTCCTCCAGAGTAAGAGTTGTCAGAACTACTGGAGCTACCACTGTCCCCAGAACCCGAAGAGCCTCCTGAGCCACCGCTGCGTTCACCATTATCAAAATCTATATTAGGCAAGTCTGCAAAACAGGAGAAATCTGTGGTTGGTGGAGTTATAAACTTCATATTTTCTGTTGTAGGCATTCTCGGTTTGACAATAGGCTTACGGGTCATCTTGTTAAGCCCAACAACCACACCATTTCCATTTGAATCCTTAACCACTTTCATATTACTGAAAGCAAGTGCACCTTTTATAAAGGACAACTCCTTTTCCATATCTCTGTAGTCTTTTGATAGGACTTCGTTAGCTGACTCTAGGTTACGTTTTTTAGCGTGTAAAAAAACTAAAATCCAGAACAGGGCTACATAGAGCATAACTGCCACGTATTTTACTTCCATGCTACCTCTCCTGTAGAACCAAAGCCACTCTCACCTCTCCCTGTCTCGCTATCGTAACTCTCCACAAGCTCAAACCTAGGCGTAACCACAGGAACTACTGTGTACTGTGCAAATCTTGTTGCAGGTTCTAGGACATAATCTTCCCAACTACGGTTCCATACACTTACCATAAGCTCTCCTTGGTAGTCTGAGTCGATTAGACCTACTAGATTTCCTAGGACAATTCCATGTTTACTTCCAAGACCAGAGCGAGGCAATATTAAACCTGCATATTTAGGGTCTTTAATGTAGATAGAGATGCCAGTACCAACCAACACAGACTCACCTGCTTTAATTAGGATAGGCTCCTCAATGCAAGCCTGTAAATCAATACCTGCACTACCTTCTGTGGCTCGTGTTGGAGTAGAGAATCTGTCATCTGTTGTGATAAGGTCATTAACAACCTTAATCTGTACTGACTGAAGGTCTAGCCCACTGTCACCCTTATTATCTTGCAATTCTTCTTTTGTTTCTTGTGAGTCAACCCTCTTAGTGAGCCAATTTACATAAAACAGAAGAAACAACGAAACTGCCAGTGAGATTGCCACTAAAAAATAAACTTCCATACTTACTCCTTAAATTTCTTGTTTGTGCTGAATAGACCTTTCATACTTGTACTTGTCTAAACTGAGTATAAACCTTACAGCCATAGTCGCTGTTTGAATGGCTTCCATTCTAATCTCTTCTTGACTGGTCTTGTGAGGTTCATATGTGTACTGTAGTACAGCCTTGTTAAGCTCCCCATACTCCTCACCTAATATTGCTAATGCGTGTAGTGGGTCAGTTGGGAACTCAGGGAACTTTAATACTGCTACCTCTAGTTCCTCAGTTATAGAATTGTATACACTTAGGATACTGCTGTCACAATACTCTGATGAATCACCACCTAACTCCTCAAAAATCTCTTCCATACTTCCCCCTCAAAAAACTGTTTCCTAGATACTGTCAATATCAAATGGTGGTATTGGACGCTTCTTTCTCTTTGGTTGTTCTTTTTCTTTAGGTTGGAAGCATTCCATAGTTAAGAAGACATCGACAATCTTCACTGCCAATATAGCCATCCTGAACCTTTTAGATTTATACATACCCTCCTCCAAAGAAGTGTGGACAGTGCCTAAACACTGCCCTAAGCAAAAAGATTAACGGAATGTTTTGGTTAGACCTACAGTGTAGATTTCACCTTTAACATCTGAACTGTCGAAACTTCGGTTTGCAAGTGCTACACCCTCTAGTCGTACTGAGTCGGTAATCTTGTACTCAACACCAAGACCAACTCCACCAGTCGTCTCTTCTAGGTCAAAGTAACGCTCTACACGAATCTGAGGAACAAGTGCTAAGTTAGTATTCTGTACATAGATAGGGATGCCTACATACCCACCTAAACTCTCAACACGGTTATCTGTAGTGAAGCTGTTTAAACCTAGACGGAACTTGTTGACTTCTGTGCCAACTTTAACCTCTACGCCTTCCTCATCAATAATACTATTATTTGCATACCCAACACCTAAATCTACAGGTAGAGCTGCTTCCGCCTGTGCACAACCAAAGATTGCCAATGTTGATGTTAGTGCTAACACTGTTAGTGCTTTAAAGTTTTTCATATTTTTTACCTTTATTTAATATTGCCACTATTGGCGTTTAGTTAATACACACTACTTTCGTAATGTCTTGGTTCTCATACATTCCCATCATTACTTCTTTGGGGTCTAACATTTCTAAATAGTAGTCGTTAATATTTTCTGTGTACTTGATAGACCCACACCAAGAGACACTGTGAAAATCGTTGCACTCATCATCTGATGAATACACTGCGGGGATGTCCCCATGCTCATCTAGAATGCTTTGTAGGTTGCTTATCACCTCTGACAACTTCAATACTCTCTCCTTGTTCATAGAATTTCTCTATTATCTCTACTTTTTCGTAGACCTCCTGCTTCTCTTCAGGAGACCAACCACTCATTCTTAACTCCAACTCAGTCACAGCCTCTCCTTAATGTCTACGATGTATACCTCTCCCTCGCCCAGACAGGTACATCCAAATCCTCTCCATTTAGGTTACTATACTCGACTAAATCATCCCAGATAAACATCTTATCTTCTGGGATATAGTACTTGTTACCTTCCCAATCACTTGTAAAAATAACTCCTCTGGCTATCATAACTTACTCCTTACTCTCAGCTATTAGACCAGTAAACCTTAGTAGGTTATGGGCTTGTTCACATAGGTTCTCTATTCCAGAACTATTGTCAATATAGAGGTCTCCTAGTTTAAAGGCAACTCCATCTTCAGAGTCGTGCTTTGACTCTATGCCACCTCTTCCGTCTATATGGATTAGTATGCCGTTCTCCCTGATAAAATTAGCTTCATTTTCATACCTAACATCAGAAACAATTACAACCTCTTCACCTAGACACATCTGACTTAGTGAAGTAATCCAAACATCAGCTCCCATCACTTGCTTTCCCCAGTCACCTAAGGTCTGCATCAACTCTCTTGAGGTTACCCCAAATAAAGGGTGTGGCAGGGTTTTGTACTTTTCAATATCTTCTATTCCGAGAGTTGTAATCATCTCTTTGATTGGGTCTGCAAACGCCCTTTTAGCAATAGACTCTGTTCCTGATTCAGAGTACAGTTCCTTCGCCAAGGTGTCCTTCCCAGACCGAGCCTTACCAGATATACCTATGTAGAAAGGCTGTTTTCCTAATTCTTTATTTGTCTGCTCTGCGCTTACAACATCACCCGTCAAACTTACCTCCTCCATATCATAATCATCCAATCGTAGATTCTTTAATCTGTAGGATATAGGTAAGTAAACTAGAATATAAGCCTTTAGAACATATGTGGAACTAAAGTACCTTTCCACTACTTCCCCTGTTTCTGTGTTCAGTATTGAGAGTCGAACATCCAAGATTTCACCCTCATTCTCTGCCTCCACTACAGTTGCAATGAAATTTTTAAAGTACCTACCTTGCCATTTACTCCCAACAACCAGACTCTCTTCTGTACCTGTTCCAATCAATACCTTCCCCTTTTATCATTATAGAAGAGGGCGCAACTAAGTACGCCCCACCACCTTAGACATTAACTTAAGGACTAATCCTATTTTTTTGTTGTTGCAACTTTTTTAACTGTTGTTTTCTTGCTTGTCGCAGGTTCTTCTGTTTTTCCTTCAGCCACTGGAACTTCACTCTTGACTTTCTCATCAATACTGTCATCCTGTGCAGTTGAACGCTCTAAAAGAACTTCAAAGTTTAGTATTGTTGGTGTAACTCTAACAACAGCCCAACCATTAGATGAGTTGTATTCAGTGACTAACTGACTTACAACATCGTGCATGTTTCGACCTCTTAAGCGTTTCTGCTCTACTTTCTTTGTCTTAGCTTCACTCATAAAAACCTCTTCTATTGTTGTACACTTAAGGTGCACTCTTAGGGCTATACTCCACGTACTCCCTTAGTTGAATATTAATTATAACCCCTATACTTGATTCAGTCAAGCGGATAAGTTTAGAGATTTGTAACTTCACCAAATTTCAAGTCGAACTTTTCAACTTTAACACCATAATTTTTCAGATGGTCTAAACCTTTGGTGCATCTATATTCGTCACGGTAGTAAACTTCAGTAATTCCTGCATCAACAATATCAATAGCACAAAACTCACAACAAGCATGAGTAACAAACATTACTGCGCCTACAGCACTCTCATTTGAGCGTATAAGCCCCATTAATCCGTTCTTTTCTGCATGACGTACTCTTGGGTCAGTTGTTCCATCTCCAAGCTGATTAGGTGCATCTATATGTTTAGTGTGCCCATTATAACCTGTTGATATGATGTTGTTATTCTTAACAATGACACAGCCAACCTGAAGTCTTTTATCTTTTGACTCTTCAGCCAGTACTTGTGCCATTTTCATGTACATCCGTTTATGCTTGTACTTCACAAGTACCCTCTCCCAATTTGTACATGCGACTTACACTGGTTACAGCACTATTATCACTTAAGTGCCATTTAGTCCTATTAGGTGTAACCTCCACTCTCAGTACAGTTACTACATATACATCAGAACGGTAAGTATTCCGTCTGTTATCTGCAACAACGACCTCATCACCCACTTTAATGCTATTCATCTAAATCTCCATTTGTTTTAATCTGTTATTGTACCACCACCTGTTGTGGAAGTCAAATCCCACCTCTTTGTTGCATAGTCGAATCTAGGTAATGCTAACCCAGTTCCAAAGTTGACAACGTACTTATCATAAATCCTATGGTTATAACTGCCGACTTCGATTCCATTAATCTCTAAATCAAGCCCTTCAATTAGTGCACCACCAGATACTACTACATCCTCACCCATAGCTTCATAAAAATCATAGGCATCTTTAGCTATGTTTACATAAGATTTTTTGGTGGAGATTAGTTCCAGTTTCAAGAAAATCTCTAGGTGACTTTCATCTAAATCCTCATCCCTTTGGCAGGGTGTGAGCATCATATAACCACCTTCAGGTACTAACCCATCCTTAATCAGTTGGTAGAAGGATTGCTCAGCACTTCCTACGTAATACTTACCTAGATGCTTCTTGGCAACCTTACCCTCTGGTAAGGTCAACTTCACAATATCCTCATCAACCAGTAGGGGTGCAGATAAAGGTTTATACCCTTTTCTTTGATAGAACTCGTAAGCGTCATGTAGGAGCTTCACATCGATATTATACATTTAAGCACTCCTCCACCATATTCCAACACTCCTCTGTAGTTAAGGAGTTTAACACCTCCGACTCACGAGGGGCTATGACAAAAGCATTAACCTTGTCTCCGTACTTCGTAACCATAGTCACAGTACCATGTATAGCCTTAACAGAATGATACTCCTCCTTCATTCTCAGGTATAAATCTCCAGACTTGTAATTGCTCATCTCTTTTATGGAGTAGTCCAACAGCTTAGGATTTGCCAACAAGTTTCCACAAGAACAGTAAGCCTCCTTACTCCCATCTGTCACATCGAAAACAATCTCGCATACTTCACCTTTAATTACCTCACTCACGAAGTCTCTCTGGTGGCTATGTGGGGCGTAGCACGTTTCAAATTTAGGCAGGTCTTCATGGTAGAAGTTGTAATTGATGTCTCCACACTTCACTTGAATAAACCCTAACCCGTAATTGTAAATCTCTTCATGCTCTCTTTTTAAATATTCTAGTAACCCCTCATTTACTCTAGTTCCTGATTCAAAGACCTTCTTAGTTAAGTCTGACATAACCTTTAAATCATCAACAGACATACCTAACTTCATTACTTCACTTTCTAGGCATCCATATAGGTCTGAAAGCTCTTGTATAGCCATCACTTTATTACCTGTGGCAAGTGCATCGATATACTCTAAGAACTCTTCCTGTATCTTATAAGGGCTTCCTACAAGATGCTTTTGAATCTTAAGTTTATGGTAGCTCATCTATCTCACCTCGACATTTTGTAGTGGTAGAATCGAAATAGGTTTAAACACTATCTTATAGTGATACGGTGAAGCTTTGTTACTATCCAACTGCTCTAAGGTATATGGAGTATTATCAGAGTACCCGTAGATATGTTTCTGGTACACATCCTTGCCAGTTTTACAAACAACCTCTAGTTGTCGGTGGGCAGCATATGCTTGAACTGAACAGAATCCTGTAACCTCTAGTATGTAGTTGTCAGTGATTGCATTATACAATACTATACGTCTTAACACTTTGAAGTTATCTGCATCTGTAGAAATATTCTTTGATACAAAAGCTTTATCACTTGGTTGTTGACAACCTGATAGAGCTACTACTCCAACTAAAACAGTTAAAAAGAGTTTTTTCATGTTTATTCCTTTCCTAAGTATTTGAAAATCTTGTTTGTACTACGAACAATCCCACCATCATCAAATATATAGCTCTTCATCTTCGGTGTGGTTTTAATATCTACAATAGTCCTAATCTCAAGGTCAGGTCGATAATTCTGCTTATTATCTTGTGCGACAATAACCTTATCTCCTATTTTAAAATCTACATCTTTCATAGTTTCAATAACTCCTTCTAGTAAAATTGTTTAGCTCTCTTAGCTAATTCTTTGTTCATAAATGATGTGTTAAGTCTTAACTCGGATACAGGGTTTCCCCTTTCTTTGTGGACATCTTATTGTACCTAATTGATATACCTCCCTGTATCAGTATTTTCGGTAATCTTCATTGTCTATCTCTAACCACTCATCCAGAGGAACAAACCTATCAATTTCCTCTATCTCGTCTAGTATGGTTCCCTCATCATCGTACATAACACTTAAGTCTGTTGCACTAAATAACTCTTCTTCAGTTAAATCATCATATCTCATATCTTACCCCACAAATATTTCTCTTATATCATCAGTTAATCTGAGTTTATCTGCTACTATCAGTACACCCAAATCCTTAGTATAGATTTTATCACACACCTCTTTGAAGTGCAAGGGTATTCTGGTATAATTGTAACTGTTATTATTAGCTTTTATACTCAACAGTCTACCCATTGCCTTGTAGTTATTTACTTCATCCTCTATTTTCCTGAAATCGTCATAAGAAGTATTAACTGATAGGTTTTTTACTTCTTCTAGTAGATGTACTCCCCACTCTTCAAAAAGATTTATAGTATCCTCTAATGAAATTAGAAATTCTTTTTTTCCTTTGCACATAACTGCTCCCCTTTGTTTGTATGGCTTATGATAGCACACCTAAAAAATAATATCAACCCAGTTACACAATTACATCTTGACAGATTTGTAACTGATGATAAAATAGTATTTAAGGGGTAAGGGGTTTACGGTAGCGGTTAGCTACAAAGTGTTTCA
>RCMY010005220.1_pt1 | contig 11071 bp, 8 predicted proteins | sample 2041341 | NCBI WGS metagenome assembly RCMY01 (sample SAMN09708234, study PRJNA481090) | Marine sediment metagenome, whole genome shotgun sequencing project.
GGGCAGGATGCGGTGGGCGTCGTAGACGGCTTCGATCCGACGGAGCCGGCGGAGCAGTGTTTCCAAGTGGCCCGGGTCCGCAAACTCGAACTCGAATTGCAGTCGGGCGATGCGGTCGGTTCCGGTAACCGTGCTAGATCCGACGATATTGATCTGGTGTTCGGCGAAGACCGAAGAAAGGTCGCTCAGCAAGTGTGAACGGTCATAGGCCTTGATCTCGATGGCGGCCACGTAGAGGTCCTCGGCCCGTTCGTTGGACCAATCAACATCGATCACACGATCGTTCTGGGACTGCGTGAGTGATACCGCGTTTGCACAGTCGGATCGATGAACCGAAACACCCCGTCCGCGGGTGACGAAACCTTGGATCTCGTCGCCGGGAACAGGTGTACAGCACCTACTAAGCCGAATAAGGACGTCATCAAGGCCCTCGACGTGAACGCCCGTGCTGTTGCCCTTGCGTCGGGATCGTCGAGCCGTGATCGGTTGGACTAGATCAGCTGTCTCCTCAGCGGGACCCTCCAGAAGGCGTTGGATGCGCTGCACCACAGCCTCCGCCGACGTGTGGTGCTCGCCGACTGCGGCATATAGCGCAGCTAGGTCGTCGTGATTCAGGTCAACCGCCGCTTGATCCAGCGTCCCATCGTCAACCAGCTTTCGAACCGGGAGGTTCTCGCGCCGTAGCGCTTTGGCAACGGCCTCGGTTCCCGCTGCGATGGCATCGGAGCGGCGCTCTTTCGAGAAGTGCTGCTTGATCTTGGAGATCGCCCGGGGGGTCGTCGCGAAGTTGAGCCAATCACGGCTGGGTGAGGCGCCCTCGGCCTTGGAGGTGAGCACCTCGACCGTTTGGCCACTTTCCAGCGGTTCAGACAACGGCAGTAGTCGCCCATCGATTTTGGCGCCGATTGTCTTGTGGCCCACATCAGTGTGGATCGCATACGCAAAATCGATGGCGGTAGCGCCGCCATGCAGCGTCATCACGTCGCCCGCGGGAGTGAAGATGTAGATCTCGTCGGAGTCGAGGTCTGTCTTCAGGTTGGTCATGAAGGCCGAGGGATCCGAGGTGTCGGTGTCCCAGTCAATGATTCTTTCCAGCCACGGAGATGCGCTGGCGTCGGCACGGTCCTTATAGGCAAAGTGCGCCGCCACTCCCTTTTCAGCCCGATCATGCATCTCCAGCGTCCGGATCTGCACTTCGATGGGCTTTCCGAGAGGGCCGATCACCGTGGTATGCAACGACTGGTAGAGGTTGAACTTGGGCATCGCGATGTAATCCTTGAACCTCCCCTGCACCGGTTTCCAGGTGGCGTGGATTGATCCCAGGGCTGCGTAGCAGTCGCGAATGGATTCCACCACAACGCGGATTCCTATCAGGTCGTGGATCTCGGCGAAGGCCCGGTCCTTCAGCATCATCTTCTCGTAAATGCTGTAGAGGTGTTTTTCCCGGCCACTCACATCGCCCCGGATGCTCAGCTCCTGGAGCTTCATCTCGACCTCGCCGATTAATTGCGTGAGAAGTAGATCTCGCTCAGGTGCCCGAACGGCCACCATGTCCTCGATTTCGGCGTACCGCTTAGGATGGAGGGCAGCAAAGGACAGGTCCTCCAGCTGCGTTTTCACTTCCTGCATGCCCAGCCGGTGCGCCAGGGGTGCATAGACCTCCAGCGTCTCACGAGCCGTTCGTTCCTGCTTCCACTCCGGCATGGCGCCGATTGTGCGAAGGTTGTGCAGACGATCACAGAGCTTGATGATCAGGACCCGAATGTCCTTGCTCATCGCCACGAGCATCTTGCGGAACGTGGCGGCCTGCTGGGCCTCCTTGGAATCGAAACGGATGCGGTCGAGCTTGGTCACCCCGTCCACAAGGGCCGCCACCTCTGCGCTGAGCTGGCTCTCGATATCGCCCAGCGTCATACCCGTATCCTCCACCGCGTCGTGGAGGAGCGCCGCAGCGACCGTGGCGGCGTCGACGCCGAGGCTGGCCACAATGCGCGCCACGGCGATGGGGTGCGTGATATAGGGCTCTCCGCTTTTGCGACGTTGGGGAGCGTGGGCGTGTGACGCCATCTCAAAAGCTCGCACGATGAGCTCCTGACTAGCCTTGCGGTTGGGTCCACTGAAGGCTTCCAGAACGGGTTCGAGGGCGACTTCGGGCAGCGGACGCTCACGCCGCCAGGGAAGGACCCGCTGAACCGTCATGACCATATTCACAGTGTAGAACAACGTTTGGGGACGTTGGCTCCCTAAGAAGCGCACCATTTGGGACTACCGTTTCCCGACGTTATGGAAACCCTGATTCTCTTCGGTCTTTTTCTCGCGGTCTACGCCGTTCTGGTTCTCCCAGGCCTCAAGCGTCGGAAGGAAGCCAAGAGCCTCTTGGCCGCCCTTACCGAGGGCGATGAGGTCATTCTGGAATCAGGTCTGCATGGCATTATCACGGCGATGGATGAGGGCATCATCTACCTCGAAGTAAGCGACGGAGTTGAGCTCAAATACTCACGTAGTTCCGTTGCCGGACGACTGGCCGATCCGACGGAAGACAGCGAAGACTCGAAATGAAATCCCAGCTCATCCGGGCCATCGGCCTCGTAGTGATCTCGATTGGCCTCTTCGCGGCCACACTGATCTCGGGCAACGCGCCCCTGCTCGGCCTTGACCTGCAGGGCGGCGTCTCGGTGGTTTACCAGCCCACGGGCAACCCGACCGATGAAGCCCTCGACGAAGCGACCAGCATCATCAGGGGCCGGGTTGACGCACTCGGTGTAGCCGAACCCGAGATCAGCCGGCAGGGCAACACGATCGTGGTGGACCTGCCCGGCGTCGAACAACAGCAGCGAGCACTCGATCTTGTCGGCCAAACCGCCGAGCTGCGGTTTCGGCCCGTTTTGGTCGATCTTGGTGTTGTCGGACTGAATTTGGAGGAAGGCGACGGGGACGCAGATCCGACCACCGATACGACGACGACCACGGTGCCTCAGACCGATTCCGGTCAAACAGACACCGGCGACACTGAGGAAGGGCTAGCCCCACTTCGACGCAACCGGCAAACCGACGACGGTGGCGGCGAGGATCCAACGGACCCCGCCGAACCGACTGAAGGCGATCCGGCCGAACCAGTAGCGGAATCGACGACCCTCTCCGCATTACAATTGGAAGTCAGCGAGCGCTGCTTCAGCACCCTTGAGCTGACAGAGCCCGAGGAGGACATTGCGGATCGGGTTGTGCTCCTGCGCGACGAGAGCAATCGTTGGCTTTGCCTAGGCCCTACGCTCCTCACCGGCACGGCCCTCGAAACAGCTTCGGCAGGAACCGGCGCCCAAGGTTGGCAGGTGAATCCCGTATTCCGGGAGGGTCCGGATGGCATCGATCTCTTCAACGCCGCCGCGGCACTCTGCAACGCCGGTGCCGAAGCGTGCCCTCCCACCCAGACATCCTCGGTCGGACGCTTGGCGATCGTGCTGGACGGGATCGTCCAGTCCGCCCCGTCGATCAACTCATCGTTCTTCAGTCGGAACCAGATCGAAATCACCGGCGCCTTCACGCCGGAGGAGGCAACCGACCTGGCCACGGCGCTGAAGTTTGGTGCCTTGCCGGTCGAACTTGAGGCACAGCAGATCCGCACGATCAGCGCCAGCATCGGGACCGACGTCCTGGAATCAGGTCTCATTGCCGGTTTGATCGGCCTCGCCCTGGTCGCCATTTTTCTAATCGCCTATTACCGACTCGCTGGCCTGATCGCCATCGGCGGGCTCCTTATCTCCGCCATGCTCCTGTGGTCGATCGTTGCGTTGCTAGGCCAGAGACTCGGCTTGGCACTCTCCCTTTCCGGGATCGTCGGATTGATAGTCGCTATCGGTGTTTCGGCTGACTCCAACATCGTCTACTTCGAAAACGTCAAGGACGCCGTGGCTTCGGGCAAGCGCGTCACAACGTCAGTGGAGCGGGCCTACCGCAACTCAATCTCCACCATCATCAAGGCGGACGTTGTCAGCCTGATCGCTGCCGTCCTGCTGTACTTCCTTACCGTCGGAGCTGTGAAGGGCTTCGCCCTCTACTTGGGTGTGGCGACGGTCCTGGACCTGCTCATCGCCATGGTCTTCATGAAGCCGATGCTGCTGTGGCTGGCTAACCACCGAGCGGTGCAGAACAACCCTCGACTGCTTGGCCTGCCGGACAATGCGGTGACCGCGGCGCTCATCAAACAGGGCGTCACCCCGAAGGCGGGCCGTCCCAACGCTGAACCCGAGAAGAAACCCGGGGCCCCGATGAAGAAGAAGGCCAAGAAATGAGTCTCTCCTCCGATCTTTACAACTCCCGGTCCCAGATAGATTTCCGCCCCATCTGGAAGCGGACCCTCCCATTGGCGATGGCCCTCATCGTGTTTGGCCTACTAATCCTGCTGGTCCGGCCCCTCAACCAGAGCATCGAGTTCGAGGGAGGCGCCCTCTTCGAGGTTCCGGTCGAAACATCGGTCGAAGTGGCTGATGTTCGAGACGCCATCGGTGTCACCGAGGCGCGTATCCAGCGGGTGGTTCGCAGCGACGACACGGTCAGCATGCGGGTGCAGATCCCCGATGAGCAGTCCGCAGCCTCTGATGATGTTGCCGCTGCCTTGGCGGAGCTCCTCATCCCGGGCGAGACTATAAGCCGTGATCAGGTAGGACCCACGTGGGGCGATCAGATCACCAACTCGGCGCTCCGTGCTCTTGGAGCATTTTTTGTAGTTGTGGCGATCTATCTTGCGATCCGACTTGAGCCGAAAATGGCTGTCGGTGCATTGGTGGCGGTGGTTCATGACCTTGCGGTCACGGTGGCCATTTACGCGGTCTTCGGTTTCGAGGTCAGTCCCGCAACGGTAATCGCCCTCCTGACTATCCTCGGCTACTCGCTCTACGACACCGTCGTCGTCTATGACAAGATCCTCGAGAACTGGAGAGACGTCACCGGCAAGCGACCCGACTACACCGATCTGGTAAACACGTCGATGAATCAAGTGATCATGCGGTCGATCAACACGACCATTACCACCGTGCTGCCGGTGGTATCGATGCTGGTCATTGGAGTGTTTATTCTGGGCGGCGACAGCCTCCGGAGTTTCGCCATCGCACTGCTGATCGGTCTTTTGTTGGGCACCTACTCGTCGATCTTCCTTGCCGCTCCGCTACTGGCGTGGATCAAAGAGCGGTATCCCGATCCGCTCCCCGAGCGGGTCTGATCCCAAAAGCCCAGTCCGGTAGCAGCTCGGCCTGGATGAGGGGTGAACATGGGTACTGCGCTTCCAATCACGGTCCATCACACCGACGGCGCGGCGCGCGCCGGCACAATCCACACGCCTCGGGGCGAACTCCGGACGCCGGTTTTTATGCCGGTCGGCACGCGGGGTGCGGTCAAGACCCTCGATACCGCAGACATGGAGGCGCTCGGCACGCAAATCATGCTGGGCAACACCTATCACCTGATGGAACGTCCAACCGCCGATGTGATCGAGGAATTGGGCGGGCTCCACAGGTTCCTCGATTGGGACGGCCACCTGCTCACTGATTCCGGTGGCTTCCAGGTCTTTTCGCTAAAGCCAAAGGTGACAGAAGACGGCGCCACCTTCAAGAGCATCTACGACGGGTCCATGCAACACCTCACCCCTGAACGCGCAGTGCGGGTGCAGGAACAACTGGGCGCCGATATTGCGATGGTGCTCGACGTTGTCCCGGCGCTTCCTGCTCCTGACGAGTTAGTTCAGGATGCGATGGAACGGACACTGCGGTGGGCCGAACGCAATCGCGCTGCCCACACCCATCCCACGCAGGCGCAGTTCGGCATCGTCCAGGGCGGCACGAACGTGGACCTCCGAGCCCAATCAGCCGCTCGGACGGTGGCGATTGGATTTGACGGCTACGCCGTCGGTGGCCTGAGCGTGGGTGAGCCGCGTAACGTGATGCTCCCAGCGTTGGCCGCGGCCACTGCCGAACTCCCGACGGGCCTCCCCCGGTACTTCATGGGCCTCGGCGATCCAATCGGTCTGATAGAGGCGGTCAACCATGGGATCGACATGTTTGACTGCGTTCTCCCCACCCGTCTGGCCCGACATGGAACCGCCCTCACCTCAAACGGTCGCCTAAACCTGAAGCGGGCAGAGTTCGAAACCGACGATGCTCCAATCGACCCGGGGTTCCAGCACCCGCTTAGCGGTCGCTACAGCCGGGGCTACCTTCGACACCTGCTCAAGGCTGGCGAGCCGACCGCGGGGCGAATCATCACGCTGCACAACCTGGCCTGGCTGGCTGATCTCACCGAGCGGATGCGGACCGCAATTGCGGCGGGGACATTCCAGCAGCTTCGGGCCGAGATCTATTCCGTCTGGGCACCAGGCCAGGCCGTGCCGTAGCAAGGGCTCTCAGCAGTAGGTAGATCTGCCCGGTAGGGTCGGGGAAGTTCGACTTAAGCTCAGCGGTGCTCGCAGTCGATCATCAAGTGTCATGACTTCTCCCTTCCTCCCCCGTAAGATGCTGCGTTCTGCCCTGGTCGCGGTCGCCGTTGGTGTAGCCACCCTCACCGGCTCGGTCACTTCGATCAGTCCTGCCGCTGCCGCCAATCCCCCGGTGGAAGCGACAATCTGCGGCGAACCCGGTGCCGCAATCGTCCGTCTATACAGGGCGTACTTCAACCGTGTACCAGATCAGGGGGGTCTTGAGTACTGGGGCAACATCTATCTCCAAACCGATCTGAACACCGTGGGTTTCTACATGGCCCAGTCGCCGGAGTTCATCCAACGCTGGCAGGGATCGTCTGACCGCGAGTTTGTAGAACAGCTGCTCTATCAGAACCTCCTCAACCGGGATCCCGATAGCGCCGGCTTCGACTACTGGGTCGATTTGATCTCCCAGGTCGAGCGAACCCAGCAGGTCGTTTTTTGGGTCGCCCAGGATGAGTTCATCGCCAACCACCCAGTCGTTGACCCGCCGCTCTGCAACCCGACAAATGCGGGCTTTCGTGCTATCAGCGGCGGACGGGCGATCGAAGTGGATGTCGCCACGGCGAACCTGAAAACCTCCGCCGCTCGCTGTTCGGTCGCGTCGATCAACGCAAACTGGCTCTACGTTTCTGGCTCCAAGTACGGCCAGCCCATTGGCTTCTCCACGATCCAAGGGACGAACGGACCTGGGGCGAACACCGCGGCTCGGGGCATTTTCGGCATGCGCTCCACCCCCAGCGGCGCACAAGCAGAATTCGAATACAGCGGCATGAACATGCTGTCCAACATGATGACTAGCGGAAACTCCACGCTGCAACTGCATTCCAACTGGTGGGAAACCAACCCGGGCCCCTACGACCATCGGGACTGGCTGGACGTCTACCGCTACCGCGACCACACCGAGGGCTGGGAGTGGGCTGCCGGCGGTATCACCTTGGTCAGCCGTGGCCAGGAAGTCCAGAACATCACCCAGGACACGTACACCTTCAACACCCGTGCGCACTCCTTCGTTGCCTTCCGAGCGCCGTCGACGGTGATCTTCGGCTCCACGACCAACATGAACACCCGAGAGCTGATCAACTGGTTGGCCTCTGAGGGCTACACCGACATCATGAAGATGGACGGCGGTGGCTCGGTGGAATTCAACGAGTACGGAACGGCCACTGTCGCGGGTACCGCTCGACCCATCCCGGTCTGGCTCGGAGTCGGCTGCTGATTGACCCCACGCACGGGCAACGAGGACATGCAACGAAGGGGACTGTCCCCTAGCGTTGCAGAAGCATGGCGTCGCCAAAACTCCCGACGTGGTAACCGCGGGTGAGGGCGTCGGTATAAAGCGTTCGCCACTCGGGACCGACGAAGGCTTCTACCAAGACCAGGAGCGTGCTACGTGGCATATGGAAGTTTGTCATCAGGACATCGACCACCTGCCAGCGGTAGCCGGGCCGAATGAAGATGTCCGTCTCACCCGATAGTTCACCAGTTTCTGCCACCGTCTCAAGAGTCCGGACGACGGTGGTCCCTATTGCCACAACTCGCTGCGCCCCACGAATGCGCTCCCATGTGGAAGGCTCGACCGAGTAGCGCTCGGTGTGCATCACATGGTCGTCAAGCAAATCAGCCGTGACCGGAGCGAACGTGCCAAGACCCACCTCGAGGTCCACACTCAGGATGCTCACGCCGGCCTCCCTCAGGCGAGCCATCATTGAATGGGTGATATGCAGGCCCGCTGTTGGTGCCGCCACCGATCCGACCCGATCTGCATACACCGTCTGATAACGATCTGGATCGTCGGGCCGCTGGTGGATGTAGGGCGGTAGGGGGAGTTCGCCAACGGCGGCTACCAACGCATCGTTCAGGATCCGAACCTGTCGCGATCCCCCAGGATCAACAGCCACAACTTCCACGACCGGTTCGTCACCGGCGTAGAGAACGGTGTGCGGAGGGAGCCGTCGGCCCGGCTTGACCAGGGCAGTCCAAACGCCAGGATCGCCCGTGGGCGAGATCAGGAGCACCTCGGCGGCTCCCCCGGTCTGCTTCTTCAGCAGCAGGCGGGCAGGACGGACCCGAGTGTTGTTCACAACTAGGACATCGCCGGGGCGTAGGAGTTCATCGAGCTCGCTCACGTGGCGATCCACCGGTTCGCTCAGGCGACGGGCGTCCAACAACCGGGCAGAATCTCTCGGTTCCGCCGGGACCTGGGCGATGGACTCCAGCGGCAGGTCGTAGTCGTAGGCCGATATTTCTGCGTTGCCGAGGCGTATGCCCATTACTGGTCGAAGATGGAGATCTCGATGGACCCGCTGGAATCGGTGGTGGGGGCGGTGAGGCCCAGGTGTTCCCACGCCTTCGCGGTCGCCACCCGTCCGGCCGGGGTGCGTACGAGGAAGCCCTGCTGAATGAGGAACGGCTCGATCACGTCCTCGACGGTGTCCTTCGGCTCGCTCACCGAAATGGCCAGATTGGAAAGGCCGACTGGCCCTCCTCCAAATTTGGTGCAAATCGAATCCAGGAGGAGGAGGTCCACCTTGTCCAAGCCACCTTCATCTACCTGGTTCATCCTAAGGCCCTCCTGCGCTGCCAGCAGGTCCACCTTGCCGTTCCCTCGAACCTCTGCCCAGTCTCGAACCCGGCGGAGGAGACGATTGGCGATGCGGGGCGTACGACGGCTTCGCATGGCGATCTCCGTGGCTGCCTCAGGAGTGATCTCTACTTCGAGGATGGACGCCGTTCGTTCCACAATGGCTCGCAGGTCATCTGTATCGTAGAAGTCAAGTCGAAAGACGTCACCGAATCGATCCCGAAGCGGCCCGGCGATCATGCCGGCCCGTGTGGTGGCCCCGATCAGGGTGAAAGGTTCAACGGCCATCCGGATGGAGCGCGCCGCTGGTCCCTGCCCGATCACAACATCGATCATCAGGTCCTCCATGGCGGGGTAGAGAACCTCCTCCACCTGAGTTGGAACACGGTGGATCTCGTCAACGAAAAGCACGTCCCCCGCCTGGACCTTGGAGAGGATGGCTGCGACATCGCCGGGCTTGACCAAGGCCGGCCCGCTGGTGATCTGCATCTCTGCGCCCATCTCGTTGGCGACGATTCCGGCCAGAGTTGTCTTACCGAGCCCGGGCGGTCCGACGAATAGGAGATGATCGGCGGGTTCGTTTCGTAGGCTGGCCGCCTCCAGGATGATGCTAAGACGCTCTTTGAGTTGGGCCTGTCCGACGAATTCGTCCATGCTCTTGGGACGGATCCGGGTTTCGTCGAAAACTTCGGGCTCCTCCTCAGGACCCTCGCCGGGAACCAGAACGAGGTCATCGCGGGCCATCAGCTGCCGGGCTCCATGTATTGCAGCGCCCGCTTGAGGAGCCGACCCGAATCACCCTCGTCGAGAAGGTCCGTGGGCAGTTCTTTCACCGCCGCCCGGGCAGCAGCAACGGTGTAGCCCAGCGCCAGGAGCGCATCGGTGACGTCGTTGGCTGAGGTGGTTGCCGAGTTGGTCTCCGCGGAACCGATTCGACCAGCGTTGGGGTTGGTCAAATCAACCACCAGTTTTTTCTTCATCTCCAGTAGAAGCCGCTGGGCCGTGGTTTTTCCTACGCCGCTCACGTCGCAGAGGGCGTCTACATCGTCGGTACTGATGATGACGGCAAGTTCGGAGGGTCCGTAGCTGTTGAGGATGGCGAGCGCCATAGACGGCCCTACCTTTGGCGCGCCGACGAGCGTTGTCAGCGTGACGACTTCGTCCCTGGTGAGGACGCCGAACAGCCGCTGATCTCCATCTCGTCCGAACGCGTGATGGGTGTAAAGCAGCGTCTCTACGCCCATATCGATCTGACTAATCGTTCGCTCGTTGACGACCACCCGGTAGGCCATGCCGGAGGGCAGTTCGATCAAAGCCTCCTGGCGCGTGCGATCGATGTGGACCACCCGCCCACGCAGCGAGCCAATCACAACACGACTCCGGCGGTAGCCGCATCAGTCATTTCGCGCTGACCAAGAAGTGCGCCGGTCGGATCGAAGGCCAGATGACAGAGGGCCACTGCAGCGGCATCGGCGACATCCGCCGGTTCCGGGCGAGTAGTCAATCCCAGCAATTGTTGCACCATTGTCTGCACCATCTCCTTGTCCGCCCGGCCGTGACCCGCTACAGCCGATTTCACTTCATTGGGAGAATACTCCCGGACGTGGCACCCCATTGCGGCGGCCTCGGTAATGATGATGCCCGCCGCCTGGGCGACGCGAATGCCGGTTCGGGTGTTCTTTTGCAGGAACAACCGCTCCACAGCAACGATCTTTGGCGTGAACTCCTCGATCAAGGCACGAATCTCGATTTGCAGTTCTGCTAGGCGGAATGCCGCCTGCGTGGTGGGTTCTGTTCGAATCACGCCCATGACGACTGGGCGAACCGAACGGCCTCGGCCGGGTTCCAGGATTGCGAATCCGCACCGGGTCAAGCCGGGGTCAACCCCCATCACGAACATACGTTTGATGCTAGTTGACCTCACGCTGTGGTGGGGTGACACTGAAGCGTCGAGCTCGCTGCGCTGCGCTCCCGGGAAATGCTGCGCTCCCGGGAAATGCTGCGCTCCCGGGAAATGCTGC
>RCMY010005221.1_pt1 | contig 11071 bp, 10 predicted proteins | sample 2041341 | NCBI WGS metagenome assembly RCMY01 (sample SAMN09708234, study PRJNA481090) | Marine sediment metagenome, whole genome shotgun sequencing project.
AGTTTATTATACTCCTTTTAGTTTATCAGCATCTGGCAATAAACCAATTAATTCTTGTGGATTATGGATTAAAACCGGAATGTGTTGCGGACAAATATAAAATTCAGAATCTTTGTGATAAAATTTCGTTACCGGAATTTCTTCGGAAGATTTTTTACAAACCAAGCATGTTTTTTCAGTACTCATATCAAATTAATTTTAATGAAAGACAAATTTATCTTTTTAAAATAAAATAAGAACTAATAAATATCATGCTTTGTAAAAATCAGAAAATTATTCTTTTCGATTTACTTTTTTGGCTTGTGTTTTATTGGTTTGTATTTTAATGGTATATGAACCACTTTTTTTGTTTCAAAAAACTCCTCTTTAAAATAATCAGACAAATTATAAATACTTGCTCTCGGAAAATTTTGTAGCTCCTCGGTTAAATCACCGCCCTTTAAATATAAAATTCCGTTTGCCAACGTATGATTTTGCTTCTTCGCAATTTTATTTTTGGTCCATTTCGTAAAATCATCCATTTTCGTAACGGCTCTACTCACAATAAAATCATATTCGCCCTTCACTTTTTCTGCCCGAATATGTTCCGCTTTTACATTTTTCAATCCCAAGACATTGGAAACTTCTTGCACCACCTTAATTTTTTTAGCAATAGAATCTACCAAGTAAAAGTTACTTTCAGGAAATAAAATCGCTAAAGGAATTCCGGGAAAACCGCCACCAGTACCAATATCTAAAATTTCTGATTTTGGCTGAAATGGCTGCACTTTTGCAATTCCTAAAGAATGTAAAACATGGTGGGTATAAAAAGCCTCCATATCTTTTCTTGAAATAACATTTATTTTAGCGTTCCAGTCTTGATACAAATCTTGCAAATCTCGAAACTGAGCCTTTTGAGTTTCTGTCAATTCTTCAAAATAAGGCAACAAAATCTTCATGAATTATTTATATTTTTGACAAAAATACGATAAAAACAATAGTATAATTTTAACAAATAAATTTATTTTTCAATAAAAAAACAAGTAAATTTGCATTCTATTAAGGTTTAATCAACACTTTAAAAACAATTTGATGCAAGCAGTAAAATTTATTACTCGGGATAAAACGAAATTTTTCCGAACATTAAACAAAAATGTAAACGCTTATTTTAAAGAAAATCATATCAAAAAAACAGGTAATTGGAAATTATATACCAAAGCAATTATTATGTTCGCCATATTTCTTGTTCCGCTAGTTATTTTATTAACCGTTAGCATGCCGATTTGGGCACAGTTATTATTGACTGTTGTTATTGGAATTGGTATGGCTGGAGTTGGAATGAACGTGATGCACGATGCGAATCACGAATCATTTTCAAGTAAAAAATGGGTCAATAAATTAATGGGGAGCAGTATTTATATCCTTGCCGGAAATGTGTATAATTGGAAAGTGCAACACAACGTTTTACATCATACCTACACCAATATTCAAGGTATGGATGAGGATATTGACGCCGGCAGAATTATTCGATTTTCGCAACATAGCAAATGGTTTCCGATCCATAAATTTCAAAAATTTTATTCTATTTTTTTATACGGGTTGTTAACGATTAACTGGGCAATTACCACCGATTTCAAACAAATGCGCAGTTATTTAAAACGGAAATTATCCTATGGTAAATTTCCAAATCCTGCAAAAGAATGGTCTATTTTGGTCATTACTAAAATTTTATATTATGCCATTTGGATTGCGCTTCCGATTGTAGTAATGGATATCGCGTGGTGGCAAGTTTTAATCGGCTTTTTTGTGATGCATTACACCGCAGGTATGATTTTAAGTGTGGTTTTTCAATTGGCGCACATCGTACCAAAAACAGAAATGCCTTTACCAGATGAAGATGGTAATATGCAACACACTTGGGCAATTCACCAATTGTACACAACCTCAAATTTTGCCATTGATAATCGTTTGGTAAACTTTTATACCGGAGGCTTAAATCATCAAGTAGAACATCATATTTTTCCACATATTTCGCATGTTCATTATAAAAAAATATCTGAAATTGTTCGAAAAACGGCAAAAGAATACAATTTACCTTATCATGAATACAAAACAATGGTAGGTGCTTTTGTCGAGCATTTTAGACAATTAAATACTCTAGGAAAACATCCGGAATTCGCATAATTATATCCACATATTAACCTTATTTTCAATGTCAAATCAACTATCAGACAGAATTAACAATTTGCCCGTTTCAGAAACTTTAGCCATGGCTGCTAAAGCTAGAGAGCTAAAAGATTTAGGAAAAGATATTATTAGTTTAAGTTTGGGTGAGCCAGATTTTAACACTCCTGACTTTATCAAAGATTCTGCAATTCAAGCGATTAACGACAATTACAATTCGTATTCACCAGTAAATGGTTATGCCGATTTACGCGAAGCTGTTTGTAGAAAATTCAAAAGAGATAATAATCTTACCTACACCCCAAATCAAGTTGTGGTTTCTACCGGAGCCAAACAATCGATTGCTAACGTCGCGATGGTTTTATTAAATCCGGGTGATGAAGTTTTATTGCCTGCACCGTATTGGGTGAGTTATTCAGCGATTTCAATTTTAGCAGAAGCAAAATATATTGAAATTCCATCGACTATAGAGACAGATTTTAAAATCACTCCAGAACAGTTGGAAGCTGCAATAACGCCAAAAACAAAAATGGTTTTCTTTAACTCACCAAACAACCCAAGCGGAACGGTTTATACCGAGGCTGAATATAGAGCTTTGGGTAAAGTTTTAGAAAAATACCCGAATATTTACATTCTTTCAGATGAGATTTATGAACATATCAATTACGGCACACCTAACTTTAGTATAGCCGCCATTGAAAATTTATATGACAGAACGATTACCGTAAATGGCGTTGCAAAAGCATTTGCCATGACCGGTTGGAGAATTGGCTATATCGGTGCACCGGAATGGATTGCCAAAGCATGTACTAAAATGCAAGGTCAAATTACATCAGGCGCAAATTGTATCGCACAAAGAGCTACAATTACAGCTTTAGACGCACCAGTTTCGAAAATTCAGTATATGGTTGACGAGTTTAAAATTCGTAGAGATTTAATTGTAGGCTTGATGCAAGAAATTAAAGGAATCAAATGTAATGTACCGGAAGGTGCTTTTTACGTTTTCCCAGATGTTTCTTACTATTTTGGTAAAACCATAAAAGGAAAACAAATTAAAGATTCTTCTGATTTTGCCATGTTTTTATTAGAAGAAGCGAATATTGCAACCGTTACCGGAGATGCTTTCGGTGCCCCGGATTGTATTCGTATTTCTTATGCTGCATCTCAAAAAGATATCAAAGAAGCCGCCAGAAGAATGGCAGAAGCATTAAAATAATTTATAAAACAACATTAGGTCAGTTTTACGATTCGTTTTTTTATGAATCGTAAAACTGACTTCTTTTTTACTATGGTTTATACAGTTACTTTCAAAACAAAATGGGCTGATTTCGACCCAAACAATCATCTACGACATACTGCTTATAACGATTATGCAGCCGAAGCACGAGTTCGCTTTTTAAACGATAACGGATTCTCGATGCTTGATTTTAATCGTTTACAAATTGGTCCGATTTTATTCCAAGAAAATACAAATTTCCGAAAAGAAATTCATATCGGTGAAGATATTACCGTTGAACTTTCTTTAAAAGGGATGTCAGAAAATGGAGAACGTTTTAAATTTCAGCATAAGATTATCAAAGAAAACGGTGTTTTAGCAGCAACTATTGAAGTTTTTGGTGCTTGGATGGATTTAAAAACCAGAAAATTAACGACTCCACCCAAAGAATTATTGACTACTTTTGAACACCTGTCTAAAACCGAAAATTTTGAAATTATTCCTATCAGCAAAAAAATACAAGACTAAATCTTTTATTTTCTCTCTATTTTTAGGATTGTTTCTGTTGAATATTGTAAGTTCTTGCAATTATAGCCAAACCAGTTCCCAGAGAATTTCTGAAGATTTTGACTATTTACCAACTTCAACTACACGAGCCATTGTAACTCATAAGTATTATACGCTTTCCTATCATGAAAAATACGAACAAGCCGAGTGGGTTGCCTACATCCTCAAAAAAGAGCAAATCTCTAATAACAAAATAAAACGGCCTTACTTTAATCAGGATAAAATGGTAAAAACCGGTTCAGCCGATTGGAGAAATTATAAAAAATCAGGCTATACTCGCGGACATCTATTACCTGCCGGAGACAGAAAGTTCAATAAAGAAGCTTATGAAGATACTTTTTTAACATCTAATATTTCTCCACAAAAAGGAGATTTTAATGGTGGTGTTTGGAATCGATTGGAACAAAAAACAAGGTATTGGGCAGAAAAATACGAGGTATTGTATGTCGTTACCGGAGGAGTTTTAACCGATGATTTAAAAACCATTGGCGAAGAAAAAGTCGCTGTACCTAAATATTTCTATAAAATCTTATTGGATTATACCGACCCTGAAGTTAAAGCTATTGCCTTTTTAGTTCCTCATCAAGAAAGTGATTTACCACTATATAAATTTGTCACCTCTATCGATGAAATTGAAAAACTGACGCACATCGATTTTTTTCCGGCTCTACCCGATGAACTTGAAAGTACATTAGAAAGTTCTTCCAGCTATAAAAATTGGAGTTTTCGATAGTTTGGGAACTGGTTGATTGTTGTTCGTTGTTTGGTTGATTGCTGCTGGTTGTTGGTTGTTGGTTGTTGGTAATAAAAACGCTAACTCCTAAGTTATCTCGAGTGAAGTGCAACGGAATCGAGAGATCTCATCCTTATAAAAAGTCATGATTTCGTTATAAAAGAAACAGATTCCTCCACTACGGTCGGAATGACGTGTTCTTTTACAAAAACTTTATTTTCGTGCTCGTCTCTCTATTTCTTAGATTCACATGGATTGCTCTTAAACTGAATATATCATCTAAACATAATCCAAATTATAATAAGCACCTTTATTTTCTTTTCGCACTATAGATTGCTTCACAATTAAATAAGCAATTGCATTTAAATTTCGCAATTCACAAACCTGTGGCGAAAGCTTTGATTTTGCATAGAGCTTTTCGGTATCTTGATAAATATAATCCAAGTGATCTAATGCCATTTGAAGTCGATCATTGGTGCGAACGATGGCTACCAAATCACTCATAATACTTTGTACCGTATGTTTATTATGCGTAATTAAGACCAATTCTTCCGGTACGGTTGTTCCTTCTTCATTCCATTCGGGAATATCTTTATGTACTTCTAACAAGGTGACTTTTTGAGCAATAATTTCTTTTGAAATATGATCGGCATATACCAAAGCTTCCAGTAAAGAATTAGATGCTAGTCTATTCGCGCCATGCAAGCCGGTTCGAGAACATTCTCCGCATGCGAATAAATTAAATATTGATGTTTCTCCTTTTTTCGTAACACTTACACCTCCGCATAAATAATGGCAAGCCGGTACAACCGGAATAAAACTTTTGCGGATATCAATTCCCATACTCAAACATTTATCATTGATATTCGGAAAATGATTTAAAAATGCCTTATAATCTAAATGCGTACAATCTAAATAAACACAGCGTTCACCCGATATATTCAATTCGTTATCTATAGCTCTAGCGACGATATCACGAGGAGCAAGTTCGGCTCGTTCATCCACTTTCAGCATGAATCGTTCTCCTTTTTTATTCCGCAAATATGCGCCAAAACCTCTAACTGCTTCCGAAATTAAAAATGCCGGACTCTCCCCCGGCTCAAATAATGCGGTTGGATGAAATTGTACAAATTCCATTTCTTCAATTATAGCTTTCGCGCGGTACGCCATTGCCACACCATCGCCTGTTGCAATATTCGGATTTGTTGTCGAGGCATACACCTGACCAATTCCTCCAGCGCATAAAATTGTTTTGGAAGCTAAATAAGTATCAATTTGATTGGTTTTCTGATTTAAAATATAAGCCCCAAAACAAGTGAGTTTCTTTTTATTGTATACTTCTCCTTTAATATGGTGATTGGTAATCAAGTCAATAGCAAAATGAAAAGGTAAAACCGTGATATTTTTTAATAAGCTTACTTGATGTAGTAAGGTTCTTTCGATTTCAAAACCTGTAATATCTTTATGATGGATAATGCGATGCGCCGAATGACCACCCTCTTTTCCGAGATCTAATTCGCCCTCTTTATTTTCATCAAAATTTGCACCCCAATCCATTAATTGGTTCATCGCTGCTGGCGCTTCTTCTATCACCATTTTTACCACTTCAGGATCATTCAAAAAATCTCCTGCTATCATGGTATCCGAAATATGATCTTTAAAAGTATCGAGTTCATCCCAAACGGCTGCTACTCCACCTTGCGCATACTTGGTATTTGATTCACTTTCTTCTGCTTTGGTTACTACCCAAACTTTTTTATCCGGTAAGGCTTTTGCAATTTTTATCGCAGATGTTAATCCCGCAACTCCTGATCCTAAAATTAAAATATCAACTTTGAATATACTCATCTTATTTCGCGGATATTTCTAGCATTCGTTGAATTGGCACCAAGGCCTTTTTCCGAATTTCTTCCGGAACGTGAATTTCAGGTAATTCATATTTCATACACAAATACAATTTTTGCATGGTATTCATTTTCATATAGGGGCATTCGCTACAAGCGCAAGTATTATCTTCAACTGCTGGTGCCGGAATTAGCTTTTTATTCGGAACTTCCTTCTGCATTTCATGTAAAATTCCCGCTTCCGTGGCAACTATAAATTCATTGGCCGGACTATTTTTGGCATAATTAATTAATCCAGAAGTAGATCCGACATATTCGGCAGTTTTTAAAATATGATCTTCCGATTCAGGATGCGCTATAATTTTTGCGTTCGGATGTTCTTTGTAAATATGTAATAATTTATCAATTGAAAATGCCTCATGCACGATACAAGCACCATCCCAAAGTAACATTTTTCTTCCGGTTTCTTTTTGAATCCATGCCCCTAAATTTTTATCAGGAGCAAAAATAATGGGTTGGTCTAAAGGTACAGAATCAACTATTTTTTTTGCATTGGAAGAAGTACAACACAAATCACTAATTGCCTTTACCTCTGCCGATGTGTTCACATACGTAATGACAATATGATCGGGATGTTTATCTTTTAAAGCCTGCAAAGCATCTGCCGGACAAGAATCTGCCAACGAACAACCCGCATTTAAATCAGGTAGAACTACTTTCGTTTTCGGATTTAAAATTTTTGCCGTTTCCGCCATAAAATGAACTCCCGCAAACACAATCATATCCGCATCCGCTTCAGCAGCTTTATACGAAAGTCCGAGACTATCTCCGACATAATCAGCAATATCCTGAATGGCAGGCTCTTGGTAATAATGCGCTAATATTATGGCATTCTTTTCTTTTTTTAGCTTGCGTATTTCCGCAGCAAAATCAATTGCAGGAGGTGTTTCCACATTTAAAAAACCTACATCATTTAAGTCGGTTTTCGCTTTTTCAAATTTGTCAGTCATAGTATCTAGTTTTCGACGTTGTACAAAATTACGGCTTTTTGAATATAATTTGGAGTCAAAATTTTTTTTATAATCTTATCAAAAGATAAGTAATATTTGTTACATTCGTGAAAATGTTTATATTTATCTAATTTTTAAGCAATTGAAAATCTAGATATAAATTATTTAGTTTTATTTCAATTGTTAAATTGATTTACTTTTTTTAATGTGTAAATCTATTGCCCCCTCAAAGAATTACCATGGAAAAACCAATTAAGCTATTTATTATAGAAGATGAAATGATCATCGGTGCAAATATATCTTTGCAATTAAGTAAATTAGGATATGAGGTTACCGGAATAGTTTCACGAGGCGAAGAAGCATTAGAACATATCAAGCAAAATAAACCTGATATTGTTTTAATGGATATTCAACTAAAAGGAAAACTTGACGGAATTCAAACTGCTGAATTAATAAAACAAAACTATTCCATTCCTATAATTTTTCTTACTGCAAACTCTGATGATGTGCATTTTAATCGGGCAAAAGCAACAAAACCTGCTGCATTTATCTCAAAACCATTTCGAAATATTGATTTAGAGAGAGCTATTGAACTAACAATTAGCCGAATGATGACGGATGTATCTCAAAATGTTAATCTGCCCAAAAATAAACTATCTCCTTTTATTTTAAGCGATTCTATTTTTGTGAAGGCCAATGACAAAATGGTTAAAATTGTTATTGAAAATATTTATTATATCGAAGCCGAAAGAAACTATTGTCAGATATTTTCAAAAGATAAATCGTATTTACTGGTAATGACTTTGAAAGATATAGGTGAAAAATTACCGGCAGAGAATTTTTTTAGAGTTCACCGTTCGTTTATAGTTAATCTTGCTCATATTGATGAAGTTGCAGGAACCCACATTGTTGTTTCCCGAAAAGCAATTCCGTTAAGTAAAACATGTCGCGAAGATTTATTAAAACACTTGCAAACGATTTAGACGGAAGTTACTTCATCTACTTTAAATTCAAAGGAAAAAGAAGCTCCTTTGCTAAAATCTTTTTTCAGAATACCATCCATTTGTTTCGTCAATAAATCAATTAAAACGGTACCAAAACTCGTGCCTTTTTTAGATTTTTCAGATTTACCTATACCATTGTCGGCAACACACAAGCTCAAGGTATTTTCATTTAACTGTTTTAAATCGATAGTAATAACACCTTTTCTATTATCCGGAAAAGCATATTTCAACGAATTCGTTATCAGTTCGTTAACAATCAGCCCTAACGGAATTGCAACATCGACAATAACTTCAATTTGCTTCATATTGTATGCGATCGTTACCTGTTTCTCCATACCGAATGAATCCAAAATATGAGAGCCCAAATGCATAAAATAGTCTTTCATTTCAACAGTGGTAAGATGTTTGCCAAGATATAATTTTTGATGAATCATACTCATCGAAAAAACACGATTCTGACTTTCTTGAAGGGCATCTATTACCTTTGGATTATTAATTTGATTTGCTTGCAAAGCGAGTAAACTTGAAACAACGCCTAAATTATTTTTGACTCTGTGATGAATTTCTTTTAATAAAAATTCCTTTTCTAAATTTTGTTTTTCCAGCAATTTATTTTTCTTTCTGTTGTTCTGAAAAGTGATAAATAATAGCAACAATAACAGAAAAAATAAACCTGCTAAAACACTCACTAATGTTTGCTTTGATCGTTGTTTTTTTATTTGAAAAACTTGTGATTGAATGGTATTATCTTTTTTTTCTAAATCGAATTCCGCTTGAATTTGTGTAGTTCTGGCATCCGCCTCAGCGGTGAAAATTTCATTTTTTAATTTATCGTATTCTTCAAAAGCCAAATAAGCTTCTTGATAATTATGATTGCCTGCGTAGGCTTTTCCTAAAGTTTCATAGGCCTGGCTCAAATAATAATCGTCACCAAAATCTTTTGTTGCAATAGTAATCGATTTTTGCAAAGTTTCTATTGCTGAAATGTATTTGCCTTGCAAATATTCCAACTTACCAACTGACAACCACGAGCGCATGAGCATGAATTCATTGTGTAACAAATCGGCGTATTTAATGGCATTTTCTCCGGCAGACTCGGCTTCTTCAAATTTATTTAAAAAGGAATATAAATCGACTAACGAAATATACACATCACTCAAATTATTATAAAAGCCATATCGCTCGCCGATGGTAATAGAATATTCATAATATTTTAAAGCTTCGTCATAATTTTTTAATGCTAAATAGTTGTTTCCGACCACATATAACGTAAAATCATAATCCAAATCATTGATGCCTCGCTCTTCAAAAACTTCAAGCGATTTTAAACCATATTCCAGACCTTTTTGAAATTTAGATTGTTTCCAAAATAAATTACTCAAATCACTATATGCCAGTGCTATAGCTTTTTTATCTTCCAATTTCTGACCAATTCTAAGCGATTCTAAGGCGTAATCTGCTGCTTTGACCAAATCACCTTTACGCTCAAAAACATAACCTAACTGGGTATTTAACAAAGGTAAATCTTTCTCTTTTACCTTTGTTTTAGCACTTTCTAAAATTACAAATGCGCTGTCTAACTTTTCCATTCGAAGTAAAATCGAAGCTTGCGTAATTTGAAATCTGCCATTCCAAAGTATATTTTCCTTTTTTTTGGATTCCTCCAACCCAATAATTGTAAACTCCATCGCTTTTAACAAATTACGAGTGTGCCAATAATAGGCGAGATCATTGAGCATGCAAAATTTGATACTATCATTTGCTACTTTTGGATAACCCTCTTCTAAAATTTCTAAATAGGAAGCACCAAAATTATCGGTTTCTACAAATACTTGATGGTATGGATTTTCCTTTTCAGGATTAAAAAATTGGGCATAGCAAATGGCATTCTGTAATAATAGAAGAATGAAAAGGAATCCTGTTTGTAAAAACAATTTCTGCATTATTTGTTCGTAAGATTTGGGCAAAAGTATCTCGACTAATTTACAATTAATTAGGTAACCTAAAAATCCTTTGGTAAAAATTACAACTCGTTCGGACAAAAATTAGAGACGTTCGTCCTAAATCAATTGTAAGTATGCCTTAATTAACTGAAATTTCATCAAGAATTATTGAAAATCAACACCATTAATTCCATGAAGACAAACTTAATACTACTATTATTTCTCCTGCTCCTTTCTTCTTGTACTAAGAACAAAGTCGAACAAGAATTTTTATCAAAAAATGATTGGAATGCTCCATTGCATATACTCATTGATTCTTGCTGGAATGCACAAAAAATAGAGCAGCTCAAAATAATATCTGATGAACAGTTTAATCGAACCATGAATGGTATTGAAATGGCCGAAAATCAAGAGGAAATAAAAGCGCATATGAACGTTTTTTTTAACGGTTTCCCGGATATGAAATTGGTCTTGAATGAAATTCATAGCACCAATGATCACGCATTTATCTCATGGACTTTTACAGGAACCAATACCGGGATTTTTGGAGAATCTCCGGCTACTGGTAAAAAGGTGAAAATATTGGGTTTC
>RCMY010005222.1_pt1 | contig 11069 bp, 9 predicted proteins | sample 2041341 | NCBI WGS metagenome assembly RCMY01 (sample SAMN09708234, study PRJNA481090) | Marine sediment metagenome, whole genome shotgun sequencing project.
CTCAAGGTTCTCATGATCAATTGCGACTGTTTGCGTGCCAAATCCAAAGAACAGCGCGCAGCAGCCAGTCGGGTCATCGCCCGGTGTCAGGAACTCTATACGTATCTTTCCAATAACTTCGATGCACTAACGAACTATGGCCATCGACATCGAAACGGCCTTGCGATCTCGTCCTCCCGCGCGGAGGAATGTGTCGATGACATCGGCAAAGCCCGTATGGGCAAAAGACGTCGCATGAGATGGTCACCACGAGGCGCACATCGGGTCGCCGTCACCAGAGCCGCCGTCCTTGACGGCAGACTTTCCGTCTCGCAGTTCGCAGCATGACCACCAACTTTTGCCCACTCCCGCGATCGCCTTCGAACAGCGCAGAAACTGAAGCTGCAAGGTGTCTAGGAAATCAGGGGCTATTCAGTTACCTTGCTCCAAACTCCGCGTTTTTTTTACCGCCACGTAGAGTCTGATAATGGAAGTGCTATCACTTGCCCGCGTTACCTAACCGGGAAAAGCGAACAGGCGGCCAAATTTGAAACCAACAAGGGATGAACAATGCGCAATTTTCTAAGAATAGGAGCTATAGCAGCTGTCACCGTCACAGGGGCTGGCACTGTCTTTGCCGGGACACTCGAAGACGTGCGCACAGCAGGTGAGCTGGCTTGTGGTGTAAGCGAAGGCGTTCCAGGATTCTCGAACCCAAACTCTGACGGCGACTGGGTCGGCATAGATGCAGACATCTGCCGCGCCGTTGCTGCTGCTGTCTTGGGCGATGCAAACGCCGTGCGCTTTGTGCCGCTTGCGTCCAAGCAAAAGGTTCTAGCCGTGTCCAGCGGTCAGGTTGACCTGACATCGCGGACAACGACATGGACGATGAAACGCGACTCTGCCGAGGGTGTCGATTTCACTGCCGTGGTTTATTATGATGGTCAGGGCTTCATGGTCAAATCCGAGTCAGGCATCACCAGCGCTAAAGAGATGGATGGCGCAACGGTCTGCGTGACAACGGGTACAACAACCGAGCTGAACCTTGCCGACTTTGGTCGCGCGAATGGCCTCACACTTGAGCCGGTGGTTTTCGAAGGCAAGCGCGAGGCGGTTGACGCATACGCGTCCGGCCGTTGCGATGCCTTGACCACCGATCTCAGCCAGCTGGCCGCTTTCCGCACCAGCTTTCCCAATCCGGAAGCGCATAAAATCCTGCCCGAAGTAATTTCCAAAGAGCCACTGGCACCATTGGTGGCCCATGGCGACAACCAGTGGAAAGACGTTGTGACATGGGTGATCTACGGCCTGATCGAGGCAGAAGAGCTTGGTGTGACCCAAGCCAATGTCGCCGAAATGGCAGCAAGCTCGCAAGACCCCAACATCCAGCGCATGGTTGGTGCAACAGGTGATACCGGCGGCTTTATCGGTCTCGACAGCAAGTGGATGGCGAATGCGATCACAGCCGTTGGTAACTACGGCGAAGTCTTTGAGCGCAACCTGACATCGACACTCGGGTTAGAGCGTGGCCTGAACCAACTGTGGACTAAGGGTGGCATTCTTTACGCGATGCCCATCCGCTAAGGCGCACTCTTTTGCCTAAAACAAGGCGGTTGGCATCTTTGCCAGCCGCACCAAAACGCTTTGATCGGAACCGTGAATGCCCTCAGCCAATAGAACAGTAAAAACGGGTCTCTCGATGCAGGCCCTTTGGTCTGTGCTGTCTCAGGGGGCGGTTCTGGCCTTTGTGTTGGGCATCGTTTATATCTTGTTTTCAAACACACAGCAAAACCTCGCTCTGCGCGGGATCGAAAGCGGGTTCGACTTTTTGAACAAAGAAGCTGGGCTACCAATCGGGGACAGCTTGATCGATTACGACCCGACCCGAGGCTACGGCTACGCTTTTCTTGTTGGGATCCTGAACACGCTTTTCGTGTCGTTTCTCGCGATCATCTTTTCAACGGTCCTCGGTGTTTTTGTCGGAATTGCACGCGTTTCGCAGAACTGGCTTCTGGCAAAGGTCGCTGCGGTTTACGTTGAAACGCTGCGCAACCTGCCGCTTCTCCTTACGCTCTTTTTTATCTATTCCGTCGTTCTGGCCGCATTGCCGCACCCGCGCGAAGCCATTGAGTTGATGGAAGGCGTTTACCTGTCTAAGCGGGGTTTCTATCTGCCCCGCCCGCTGGCCGAGCCAGGCTTTATGGCCTTCATTATCGCAGCCGCCGTTTCTTTTGTGCTGGGCTTGGTGTTCTGGCGGTGGGCCACGTCCTACAAATTGCGCACAGGCCGCGCTTTGCCGGGCTTTTGGGGCGGGCTTGGCATCTTTGTTCTCCTGACCGGTCTGGCCTTTGTACTCACTGGCCGCCCCCTCAGCAGCGAATTACCCGTTTATGCAGGTTTCAATTTCAAAGATGGCCTAGCGATGAAGCCCGAGTTCGCCTCGCTGCTGATCGGGCTGGTGCTCTATACCGCCGCCTATATCGGAGAGAATGTCCGCAGTGGCATCCAATCTGTCGCCGCCGGGCAGATCGAGGCCGCAAATGCGTTAGGCGTTTCAAGTGGAGTTGTTACGCGCATGGTGCTGCTGCCCCAAGCTTTGCGCGTTACCATTCCCGCCACGACAAATGACTATGCCAGCCTGGTCAAAAATAGCTCACTCGCTGTAGCGATAGGGTACCCCGACATGGTTTCGATCGGCGGAACGATCATTGGCCAGAACGGCCAAGCCGTTGAAATTATCGCGATGTGGATGGCTGTTTATCTGACCATCAATCTCATTATTTCGGTGGCCATGAATTTCCTGAATGCACGCGTTCAGCTTGCTGAAAGGTGATGAGATGGTTGAAAAAGCTCGTATATTCCAGCCTACGCCTGCGCGGCCCGCACCTTCGGATAAGGTCGGAGCAATGACGTGGCTTCGTGAAAACCTGTTTGGCGGATGGAAGGATACCCTTGTCACGCTTGCTCTGCTTGCAGTGTTGATAACCACCCTTCCCAAGCTTGTTGACTGGCTGTTCCTGCACGCAACCTACTTGGGTGGTGCCGATATTTGTCGTCAGAACGGCGGGGCCTGCTGGCCCTTCATTATCGACAAATTTAACGTGCTGATGTTGGGCGTCTACCCACAAGAGCTTGGATGGCGCCCTGGTCTCGCAGCAATAGCCCTGCTTGTCCTTGCAGGTCTGACCTATACTAACCGCCTGCGCGGAATCACCCTGATCGTCGCTTGGGCAATTCTGCCCTTCTTTGCCCTAATTATGATCGGTGGGGCATTTGGTATGCAGGAAGTGGATCAATCCCTGTGGGGCGGGTTGATGCTTAGCATAATGCTGGCGCTTGTCGGCGTCATTGTCTCGATTCCGCTTGGCGTGCTTCTGGCGCTTGGACGCTACTATGGTTCCCCCGTAGTCAAGTCTCTTTGTGTGGCTTTCATCGAGCTTTTACGCGGTGTGCCGCTGATCACCATTCTTTTTATGGCCTCAGTCATGATGCCGTTGTTCCTACCTCCCGAATTGATTATCAATAACCTGTTGCGTATCCAGATCGCGATGATCCTGTTCTCCTCCGCCTATATGGCCGAGGTAGTGCGCGGCGGGCTTCAAGCCATTCCCGCTGGCCAGACCGAGGCATCCTTGGCGCTTGGCGTGACACGCCTGCACACCATCGCTTTTGTCGTCGTCCCGCAAGCGCTGCGCCATGTTTTGCCGCCTCTCATTGGGCGCTGCATTGCGCTGTTCAAAGACACGTCACTCGTCATCATTGTTGGTCTTCTCGATTTCCTCGGGATGGTTAAGAACGCGGCTCTTGATACAAACTGGCTTGGATTTCAGGCGGAGGCCTATGTCTTTGCAGCCTTCGTTTATTGGATCATCTGTTACAGCCTAAGCCTTTATGGCCGCGAGCTTGAACGCCGAGGCCCTGCCTCGAAAATACGATAATATCGACCCTCAGGAGACCGTCATGCCCGCCAGAACCCAAAACCAGCTTGCCGCCAAAAAACCCGTCATCGAGATGCACGGTGTCAACAAATGGTATGGCGATTTCCACGTTCTGAAAGACATTGACCTAACTGTGGCTGAGGGCGAGCGCATCGTCATCTGTGGCCCCTCAGGATCAGGCAAATCCACACTCATCCGCTGCATCAACCATCTGGAAGAGCATCAGGAAGGTGCCATCACAGTTAACGGAACCTTGCTCGACAAGAATAGCAAAAACATCACCCAAATCAGGCGCGAAGTTGGGATGGTTTTCCAACAGTTCAACCTGTTCCCGCACATGACGATCCTCGACAATCTTTGCTTTGCACCAGTTTGGGCCCGCAACATGCCACGCGCCGAGGCCGAAGATATCGCCAACCGGTATTTGGAGCGTGTCGGGATTGCCGAGCAAAAAGACAAATTCCCCGGTCAGCTTTCGGGCGGCCAACAACAGCGCGTTGCCATCGCCCGCTCACTTTGTATGAGCCCCTCGATCATGTTGTTTGACGAGCCTACGTCGGCGCTCGATCCTGAGATGATCAAAGAAGTGCTCGACGTGATGATCGAACTCGCGGGCACTGGTATGACAATGATATGTGTCACGCACGAAATGTCCTTTGCGCGGTCAGTCGCGGATAGGGTCATCTTCATGGATGGTGGCGAGATCGTAGAAGAAAACACCCCGAACGAATTTTTCGACAACCCGAAGGTGGATAGAACCCAACAGTTCTTGAGCCAGATTTTGTCTCACTAATTCCCAAATCGGGTTCGGTTTGTGGGATTTTGTCGATCAAGGGGGACTGTTGCAGGTTCTGATGGATTGCACATCCCCCACCTAGCGTTGTGCTAGGATTGAGGGGTGAACATAGTCAGGAGTATATCAAGATGAGGCGACCCACTATCGACGTTCTGCCCCTTGGCAGGCCGTAGCGCAGCGTCCCTATGCCGCCATATGGCCCAAGATTCTCGCTCGGACGGGTGCATGAATGCTGGCTTAGATTTCGTTAAAGCAGCGCCAAACCAACAGGGTGCGGGGCAAGTATCTCGCCCGCTGTCAACAACAGGTCTTCGCGAAACTGATCGGCTACAAGCTGCACCCCGACCGGCGTTGCCCCCACAGATCCGGTGGCAACAGTCAGGCCCGGCAAGCCCATGAAAGGGATGGCGATCATGGTAAGCTGAGCCTCCAGCACCGAATCGAACGCGGCGGGCGAGGCAACGTCCCAATCATTGGTGAACGGCAACTCACCTGACACCGGGCACAGGACCAGTGGCCATTCCGCCATAAAACTCCGCCACAGCCGGGTGAGGCGCGCCCGCGCCTTCAGCGTTGCCATCATTTCGGGCAGATCGATCTCAGGGCAATTGCGGCTCATCTGGGCATAGACGAAATTCGCATCCGGGTCGTTTTCGGCGCGCAAGGCCGCTGTGCCATCCTGTCGAAACTCGGCCATCCATAGGCGCAACTGCAGATCACGTGCCTCTCGCAAGGGCGGCGGTGTCACTTCTTCAACCTGATAGCCAGCGTCGCTCAGTTTGGCTGCCGCGGCACGAAGCGCATCGCGGACAGGCTGTGCCACCGCCATGCCTTCGGGCGCCTCGACATAGGCAACCTTGCGCGGCACATTGGTGCCGCGCAGCGGCATCGGCTGCCACCAGGGATCGCGCATGTCCTGAGCAGCCATTGCCGCCAAAGCAACGCGCAAATCCGGAATCGATCGCGCCAGTGGTCCAGACACCGCCATCAACTGCCCGCCGATCAACCGATCTCCTCCAGTCGCGTTGAAGGCGGGAACCCGCCCGAGCAACGGGCGCAGGCCGTGCACGCCGCAGGCATAGGCCGGGTATCTGATCGACCCGGCAATATCGGTGCCATGGCTGATCGCCCCCATGCCCGACGCAACCGCAGCCCCAGCGCCGCCGGACGACCCCCCCGGCGTCAGGGTAGGGTCGCGCGGATTTTTCGTGGCGCCATGAAGGCTGTTGCGGGTGAACCATCGCAGCGAAAAGGCGGGGGTGTTCGTGCGGCCCACGACAATCGCACCGGCTTTGCGCAGGTTGGCCACCACAGGGCTATCGACGTCTGCCAACAAGCTGGCTTGGCTGCGCAGGCCGTTCGTGGTGGCAAAGCCGCTCTGGTCGATATTCACCTTGATCGTCACCGCGACGCCGGTCAGCGGTCCCAGAGCTTCGCCACGGGCCAGGCCGACGTCCGCAGCTTCCGCCGCGGCAAGAGCTTGCTCATCCATCCGCTGGACAATGCTGTTCACGGCTGGGTTCACAGCCTCGATCCGCTCCAGCACCGAAACAATCGTGTCTTTGACGGAAATCCGCCGCTCGGCAATGAGAGGCAACAGTTCGTTTGCAGTCAGTTTCCACAGCTCGGTCATATGATCTTTCCGCTAAAGCCAGCCACTGCTCAGATATCGATCTGGCAAAGTCAGAATGACAGCCCAATCCGAGCGCGACAATCGGTAAAACTGGCAAATTTGGGCTCGTATGGGTCCAGCGTGGTGGACATGAGCAGGCGGTCACATAGGGCAATCATCATGCGGTTGGTGCCGAACGGCCCAGAGCCGCCGATCGGTCTATCGCCCAGTGTTTACCGAAGCGGCTATTTAGATCCAGCGCAGCGTATTACCGCAGCCAGCCTCGAAGCGGACACATCCCATCGGTTAGTAGCCGGGAGCGTGAGAAAATGCGCACGTGTTCAATTCCCACGTCCCGAGACCGAAAGCCGCCGCTCGCAGGCCGGATTGAACGGTTGCCCGCCCAATCAGATTTCCCCCGGACGGCGTTGTCCAGCAGTTCAAGAGTGAAGCAACTCCGACAGGTAGGATGCAACCGGTCGGCCGACCCCGGCGGCATAATCGCGCCCCACGCGGGCCCAATCCACCTGTGCCGACTGCGACCAATCGATCCCGTCGTTCCAATCAAGGTTCACCGTGGAAGGATCTGACTCGGAACCGAAGTCTATGACACGTTGTCCCTCTTTGAAGCCTACAAGGGTCTGCTGCCAGTCTTCGTCTGGCCAGATCAGCCGCAGCGATTGCGCCAGCGGATCGTACTCGGCTGTGAACAGCGTCCCGAACCCCTCACCATAGCGGTCCTGCAATAACGGCGCACGGGTAAAGCTGGCGTGCAGATCCCGCACTCCGGCGGGTAGCGCGCTGAGATGCCTGTGCCGCTCATAGGTGCGGGTGAAGGCGGCCCGGTCCGGCGTGGTTGGGCCACTTTGATGGTTCGTCGCGATTGCGCTTGGCATCCGCTTTGCCCCGCCGCCGGGGGACAGCTCCACACTCGCCGTCGCACCCCATGCGTCGGCCAGAACGATGTTGTAGGCCATGTGCGATGGCACCCGGTCGAGAACCTCAAGCGCCGCGTCCACGGTATCACAGACCTCCAGCACATAACGCAGGATCGTCGTGACGCCGAAGCCCGCGCCGGTTTCCGACCGACCGCCATAGGCGAGTGCCACGCTGAGCCCGGCATCGTTGATGCCATCGGACAGACCCCAGAGGAATTCCACCATACCCATGACCGGCCTGCCGGTCCATTCGCTGCGCAACAGCAGACCCTCGTTGAGCTCCGGCGACAGGTCGTAGTTGCGCAGCAGGCGCACATCTGTGCCGTCCGACATCGCGGCCAATGAACAGCCGCCCAGATACCGCGGCGGGCACCAGGTGGACAGGAACCGCGCTGCACGGTCGCTGCCGCCTGCGATCGCGACAAGCTGATCATAGACCGGCAGCAACTCCGGCATGTTCCCGGACAGAGCGGTGCGGCAGGCAAGCCTGTCCGGTCCGGCGTCCCCCCCGCGGGCGATGAACCAGGCCTCATAGGCAGGCCACGACCGCAGCCAGCGCTTATGCCATTTTCCGCCGGGCATATTCTCGCTGACGGCGTCGAAGGTCAGTGTCATGGTCATGTTGGTCAGTCCTTGGATTCAAAGAAAAATCGTATCATTTCCGCGCTGGCATCCGGGCCACGCGGATCGGTGTAGGAGCCACCGGGCTGGCCGCCTGACCACGCATGGCCGAGCTGGTCGATCACCCAGTGCTCCAGATGATCGCGCCCGTCCGGGCCGGTGCTGGTCATGGCGGTATAGCTTTTGCCGTCTGTCGTGCCCTTGCGGGTCGTCTGCACGCTTGGAGAAGGTGCATGGCGTTCGGCATAGTGGGCGATGGCCTCACCGTTGGAGGAATGCACCGTGCTGTCCGCTGAGCCGTGGAAAACGATTGTGCGAATGCCCGCGCGCTCTGGCTCTTCCACCCCACCCGACCGTTGGCCCGCCATGGCAGAAAAAGCGGAGGCGACATCCTTCGCCGCCCCGTAGGGCACACCGGAATGCGCACCCGCGGCGGCAAACACGTCCGGATAGGTTTGGCCGAGGATCACCGCCATGGCCGCCCCCGCAGAGAGGCCCGCCACGAAGGTACGCTCGGGTGGCACGCTGTATTGCGCCATCGCCGTCCGGGCCATGCCTGCAAGGATCTCCGGCTCGCCACGATCCCGGCGCTGGTCGTTCGGGCTGAACCAGTTCCAGCAGGTCTGCGCATTCGCGCCGCGTGACTGTTCGGGATAGATCACGATGAACCCATCGCGCTCGGCAAGGGCGTTCATGCCGGTGCCGATGGCGAAATCCTCTGGCGTTTGCGTGCAGCCGTGCAGCATCATCACGATGGCGCTGGCACCTACTTCGGCCGAGGCAGGCACATAGGTCCGATAGGCGCGGCTTCCGCTTTTGCCCTGATGTGTTCCGGACAGGAACTGCGCCCCGTCGGGGAGGTTCGATGGCCTTGGGGTCGGCCTCGGTGTGGTCATGGCGCAACCCGTCGGGAGCACGCTTTGCAACATGCCCATGAAGCCATGCGCGTCAGGCAGTGCAGAGGGCGCGCCGGAGCCAGAAAGCCCGTGCTGCGCAAGGGTTCGCTGCACTATATCTTGCGCGGCAGTCAGCCTTTTTGCGCGTGCGTCATCGGTCACCGGGCGCAGTGCACCAGTGTTGAAATCAAACATGTTTTTGGTCCTTTGGAGAGGTGTGATAGCTTAGCGGATACGGTCAGAGAGGGCCTTCTTCACCTCCGGCGAGGCCTGCAAGGCGCCCAGCACGGTGATCGAGCCAATGGCCTGCAACGCGAGTTCGGGCGTCACGTCCGGGTCGATGCGGGCAAGTCCCACGACCTTGACATGCAGGACTTCACCTGCGTCGCGCAGGGCTTCGAGGTCGGATCGTGAGTAGTCGCGAAGGCCAAGTTCCATCGTATGCCGCTCGACCGACTTGCTTACGGCGTCGGCATGGACGTCGAGCTGATTGCGTATCGCCGTGCGAATCAAGTCACTGCGGTTGGAATAGAAGCCTTCCTGCACCAGCAGATCGATTCGTCCCAAATCGACATAGCCGAGGTTGATGGTGATCTTTTCGCTGTCGGGCGTCTTGTCGCGTAACTGTCTAACGTTGCTCATGTCTAATATCCTTCCGTGTGGATGGTATATGGCTGTTAAATTGCTGAGAACAAGCCCTGAAATGGCTGCGGTCTGCATTTCTGCATGTCCAGAGAGGATTTCCCGGTTCGTGCGCGGAGCCGATATCGGACGGAAGGCAGCACATGCCTGCACTCGAAAATTTTGCGCAGGTCCCTATTTTGCGCTTTCAGCGAACTGCAGTTTCGTTGGGCAGCGCCGCAGCCTCGTGACGTTGGATTGCGCGGACGACTGACGATGAGGACACGACTTTGCAAAGCCAGATTTCTGCGCACTGCGGCCGTTGAAGGCCGGCAAGGCGACTGGCCGCTTTAGTCATTTGCCGCGGATGCAATACTGCAAGGTCACAGTCGGCTACCCGCCGATGCTGTTGAAAAAGTCTTTGTTGCACTGCGGCAAGTCCTTTGATTCACTCAGTAATGAGGGGATTGGAGGATTTCGTGATGGTCGTCTATGCCAAGCCACCCTTCGGCGGTCCCTAGGCCGTGCTGGCTTACCTGAGCCGATACACCCACCGGGTGGCAATCTCGAACGCCCGCATGGTCAGCGCCGATGCCCAAACCGTCGCTTTCCGCTGGAAGGATTACCGCATCAAATCCGGCGATCGCCAAAAGGTCACGCGACTGGCCACGCCCGAGTTTATTCGCCGCTTCCTGATCCATGTTCTGCCCCCCTCTCGGGCCATTGCTGCGCAATGCACTGCCGGGCAACGGACGGGTTCCACCGTATCCGGCACTACGGATTACTGGCCAGCGCGACGCGCAAGGCGAACATCACCAATATCCGGGCCCTACTATGTGTCCAGCGCCCGGACAAGGCCGCCGCGTCAGAGCGCAACACCGAGATCATACCACTCACCCTGTGCGAACCGTGCCCCTGCTGCGGCGGCCCCATGCGCATCATCGAGATCTTCCGTCGCGGGCAAAAGCCAATGTCGCGCGCACCTCTGAGGGAGCAGGCCGCATGACGCACCGCCTGTCATTTGTCTCGAACCGCCACTGGCTGCTGTCCGCAGGCCAGGCCCAACCCGTATGCGCTTATCGCTCCGCGGCGCGAAAAACGACGGCAAGCACCACAATATGCACAGCGGTGTCAGCATGTTCGGCCGCTTCTACGACCGTCTCATCCGTTACGCGCACCTTCAGTCGCACCCCTGACACAGCCGTCACCCCAACCGTCCGCGCACTTTCCCCATAGATCGCACCAAGACCCCCGCGGCTTCCTCCTTGAGAGGTTTTCCAACGTGGGTCGGGGTGGCGCAAATGTGCAGCGTATCGCCGCGACCCGCATCAGAAAACCCTCACCAAAGCCGCCGTTTGATGCCAATTCCGCCGCTGCAATGCAGCGCCACCGAACTGGCCATTCGTGCAGAACTTAGCATTTTGGTGGCTGAAACGTCGGCAAAAGTGAGGAAACGTCCAATAGTGGTGCGGATGGAATTTGACCGTCAGGTTGCCCTGAGCCTTCTACGGTTGTATCGATTACAGTAAGGTCTAGTCGAGGAAGGGAACGCCTTGTGCCGCAAAGTACATCGACACTGACGCTTTTCCAAAACCAGACTTTCCGGATGCTCTGGATTGCAGCCCTTGCATCGAATTTCGGAGGACTCGTACAGGCCGTTGGTGCGGC
>RCMY010005223.1_pt1 | contig 11069 bp, 12 predicted proteins | sample 2041341 | NCBI WGS metagenome assembly RCMY01 (sample SAMN09708234, study PRJNA481090) | Marine sediment metagenome, whole genome shotgun sequencing project.
AACAGAAATAAAAGCGCAATCAAAGGGAAGGCGGTTACAGCATTGGTTGCCATCGCGCTAACCCAGTAGGTCCAACCTTAATTCATCAGGCCAATCGGGAGACGGTGACGCAGGAGAAACAGATACGCTACTCAGTCCCTTGCTTCACCCGCGCATGAGCGCAACAACGTTGCCGAGGCTCTAATCGCTAATGGATGAACGTTGGGGGTCACGTCACGAACGCAAAATACTTGTAAATTATGGATAATTTACACAAGCGCTATATTGGTAAAGCTACCAAATCTAATTTAAAAAAGTGGACGGTGCATGAATAAAAGTGAAGACAGCCCCTTGTCTAATGCCATGGTCATCGATGCTAGTCCTGTGAGAGCTAAAACAAAGTCCTATCCTTGGTTTGACTGGCTAAGATTTTTACTCGCATCGATCGTGGTCCTTGGCCACGCCAATTTTCAAATACTACCGTTCTTAGATGGCTCCTTAGCAGTGGCGGTATTCTTCGCGTTGAGCGGCTGGTTAATCGGGGGCATTCTTCTGCGCAGCGAAAAATCTGGCCTACCTCAATTCTTTTTCAATCGGGCAACACGCATCTGGATTCCATATGCTTTCGCCATCATTTTACTATATGGAACGGCAATTGCAAAAGAGGGCATAGATTTTTTTTGGTTCAAATATTTAATTCTTGATTTAACCTTTACTCACCAACTCTTCACTTTTTTTCCAGAAGCTAATTTGGAAATGCCGATGGGCGGGTCCGGCAATCAGTTTTGGAGCATTTCCGTTGAAGAGCAATTTTATCTCTTAGCACCTCTAATTATTATTCTGGCTCCTATGGGGAAATCTTTAAAACTATGGCTGGCTATCGCCTTGACTTTGGTTCTTCTGGATTCGAATTTCGGGACGATAGCCTTAGGAGTCTGCGCGGCAATATTGCAACGTGATTACAATTTTGCAGACAAGTTGTGTGTTCGCTTGGGGGCCATGACAACCGCAGTTATTTGTGCGATTGCCTTGTCAATGCAATCCAGCACTTTCATTTTCAAACCAATGCTCGCAGCAGCTGTCGTGATAGCATTAGCAATCCCTGGACGCAGGAGCCCGATAGCTTTAATTGCGGGCGGCTTATCCTACCCCTTGTACCTGAATCATTGGATAGGCGTTTTTGCTGTCAATTTCTTATCAAAGCGCTGGTTTCCCATTAATGAAACAACATTTATTGTAAGTCAGTACGTTCTCAACGTTCTAATTGCGCTAGCGATGTATTGGGTTATTGACAGGGTAATCCACAAACGGCGAAATGCTTGGTTTAGTCCTGGTATGGGTCGCAGTATAGCATACATAGCTTACGGGTTAGTCAGTATCGGTATTCTTGCTGGCGGATCGATGCATTTGTTTGGGCCGCACGCCGAAGTTCCAAAAACATCATATCAGGCTTTTGAGAGAAAGTTTTTTCATATGCGCTTTCTGCACTCACTAGTCGGTTGTGCTATAATGCAATAACGGCTTAATCGGTCGTCATTCTGACCGTGAATATTTTTGGGTAGTAAATCCTGCCCTCCTTTCGCAAGAATTACGCATCGTTCTCCATCACACCCGATCCGACAAATCTAGCGCGGTTAAGCCGTTCGCCACGAGCCGATAAACTAGTGTACGGCTAACGGAATAGCGTTGCATGAAGTCGTTAATTGTCAGTAGTTCTGCCATGGATAATACTCTCTAGCCAAATTCACGCCAAGGAGTAGCCGATGTGATCGCAAAGATACCCGATTGGCTCCGTCATGATCTCACCCGACAAAAACCAGAGCTGCTCAAGATGCGCTAGCCATTCAGATTTCCAGCCATCTGGTCCCGCTTGAGGAACATTACGACCGTCAGTTGCCACTACCAATGCAATGAACACAGAGACAATACACACCCAAAAAAAGGGCCAGACACTTCGTCTCTGAAGTTTCCAAAAATCGGCGAATATCGGTGGCGCGCCGCACGGAGTGAGTTTTGCATTTTCCGTAACCAATGAACACTCCAGTACAATTGGTAGACAAACGAACAATGGCCGAAGTTTTTCGCTGGATTTGTCATTAAGATATGGTAAACATGGGGTAGACGGGGTCGCACTCGTTGGTTTTGGAGACAGCCCGTTCCCGCCTGACGATATATTCATCTCAGGGGCAGGGGAATTTGCATGAAAAAATATCTATTGGCCTCGGCTGCTGCTTTTGCGTTCTCAGCTCCCGGCAGCGCCGCGACGATCGTGCAATGGGCTGATTTGACTAATGCCACCGCAAATCAGGTTGACGGTACAATTGCCACAATTGGCGGTCCCGTTGGAGTGACCTATTCCGGCCCGAATTTCTTCGTGCAGACCAATGGTGGCACAAATTATTGGACTGAGGGCACCCTCGCGCCTTATACTGGTGGTGACGTAATGAATGCGCCCGGAACGCCCGATATCATTGCGCTGTCAACCGGGGGACCAAAATTGATTACGTTCAGCCAGACGGTGAGCGATGTCTATCTCGCGCTCGTCAGCTGGAATGGCAATTCTGGGGTGTTCGATCAGCCATTTGAAATCATCAGTTCCGGTCAGGGATTTTGGGGTACCGGCACTTTTGCCAATGTCACTCCGACAAGCTTTGATGGCAATGGAGAGTTGCACGGCATTATCCGCTTTACCGGTAGCTTCGATTCGATATCCTTTTCCGATAATAGCGAAGCTTGGCACGGCATACAAGTTGGCATCGGCGGGCTCGCTCCGGCAGCGGCAGTCCCCGAACCGGCAAGCTGGGCGTTCATGATCTTTGGTTTCGGTGCCATCGGGGGTGCCATGCGGCGTCAGCGTAAAGCTAACTCGAAAGTTAGCTACGCTTAAAACCAAAATAAGCAATCAGGTGAAATGGCTAGCCGAGATGTCCGCCTGAACATATTTTCCAACTGCGTCAGGATAATGAATAAAATTTAGTGAATTGATTAGAGCGAGATCGACAGCGCATTGTTCGCAAACCACGCCCGTCTCGCTTGTTCATAGGCACTTGTAATGAACAACGAATCGTTGTATTTGTTTAGAAAGTATTAACAGAGTCTATAATGGGGATGATGCGAATTTGTGTGTCTTCAAATTTGAAACAAAAGGGCAATAACAATGAGATTTACCCCGAAACTTGCCGGAATGGTGATATCTGCCACTTTAGCTGCGGCGGTTCCATCGGCTGCCAATGCCACACATTTTATCAGTTTTGATGGCCAGAACGGGGCTTTTGGTAACACAAATGTGACTACCAGCCCTTTTTCAAGGACGTTTAATTTTACGACCGCAACAGCAGGGAATCTTCTGGCCGACATCAGCAACACTGGTCGCGGTATGACCAACATAGACTTCTCTTCAGTCACTATTGACGGCGTGGAGTTTAGCATTCTTCTCGGCCCCGCCACCCAAACGGAATTTCGGACTTTTGACGGTTTTATTGGGGCGGGCGTTCACAATCTTTTTGTTTCAGGTACATCAGGTGGCAATGCTTCATACGTCGGCAATCTGTCTTTTGGGGCGGTCCCCGAACCAGCCACTTGGGCGTTCATGATCTTCGGATTTGGTGCCATCGGTGGAGCCATGCGGCGTCAGCGTAAAGCGAACGTCAAAGTTTGCTACGCTTAATTTCACAACAGGTTTCCCCAAAGCCCCGTTAGAGCAATCTTGCGGGGCTTTTTTGCGCTCCGATTCCCGCCCGTCGCATTGTGCAGCCATTCGACGGCCCGATGGAGCGGCTCCATAGGTATAGCGCAGGTCCGGAATCACAATTTTGTTAAGGCAAAGAACTTTTAATAGGAAAATCCCGTATCCGGAACTCCGCACAACTTGGGTATCGCATCGGCACCGGGCTTGTCTCCTTCAACGATGCGAATGCGAAAAGCGGCACGCTCATGAGCCTGCTTGAAAAACTCGGTCGGGAACTTCAAAACAGCGGACTCAATGGTGTAGCCCAGTAACCCGAGTCGGTACGGTTTGGAAAACACACTTTGCACGTCGCCGCTAATCACTAGGCGTCAAATCGCATCAACGGTTCCTTGCCGCTGGCACATACCAATGAATGTTATCGGATAGTATCCCACTGTACCGGACCGACTACCGGTCGCCAAGCTGACCGACGAGATTGTCTCAGAAGAAAAGATTTCGGGAGAATATATGTCGAATATTATATCTTACTGGCAGATACAAATTACGGGGCCAGCAAGCTCTTCTGATCCAGCTTCACATCAATACTTCTTATTGCTTCGGCGAACCTAGGATGATCAATGCTAACGTATTTTCTCACGAAATCGACGTTTTGACCCTCCTCCAATAACAGCAATTCTGGCGGCAGGATTCCGTTCTCGGATGCTGACGACAATCTAATCGCCATTTTTCTTGCTGATGTCTCATCGCTTGCTGCTTTGGCAATGCGCAAGCCCGACCGGTCAGCAGCAATATCAACAAACGAGAAACCAGTCGGGTCCCCGGGCTGGAACTCTGATTGATTGGAAAGGTTGTCAGCCAATTCTTTCCATTCTCCCATTGCTTCAGCGATCTGCATCCCAGGGCCAACAGCAAGCGCCGCAGACAGAGCCCAGTGTTTCGGTAAGTCTTCGCGGTCGTAGAGCGTAATACGAGATGCTGGCATTTCGCAAGCACCAGCTTGAGAAGCACTGAGTCCAGCCAATAAGCCAGCCTTTTTATCTACAATCGCCATGGCCAAGGCAACTAAGGCTGCGCCATTACTCTCTGGCGTGGCCTTCGCAGCGCTTTTTCGAGGAAACGCCCGCCGCACCTGCGTTGCTAAATTGTTTTGTGGATCAAGCTGCTGTGCGTTGGCAAGCCGGCAATACACTTCAGCAATCAACAGGGGGTCGATGTTGTTTTGCATCCCCATAAGTCGGTCAAAGACCCCCATTTTGTCAGGCAAATTGATCGTGGCGGCTATCCGATTGTCTCGGATCGCAAGGTGTTGAATGAGGTCGTCCAAAGATGGGATATCAGCCCCAATAACCAGCATTCCTGATCGTACGAGCTCAATCAGAAGGCGACTGAAATAAGGCGATAGAGATACTGAGCCGACTACAGCACGCAGGTTTGGAAAGCCCTCCTTGCTGCCAGGTATCTCAACTATTACGTTCAGCCAGCGGCCAAAAGGTAACTTGTGGCTGGCGTTCACGTGCAGGATGGACTCAAAGACGAAAAGATCGAGTCGATCAGGACGAAATGCGTGTGTTGCGAGCGCACTCAAACCGTCGAGGTGATCAGAGCTTATTTTTATCTCGTTGACGCCGCTGGCTGCGCTCCGGGCGTCGCGCAGCTGTAGCAAGGCATCCCGGCCAGCGCTGACTTGCTCAGCCGTTGGAGCCAGACGAGTATCCGTTGCTGGAGATGAATCCGTCAGCGCGAAGAGCAGCAAGAAACTTAAAATTATTAGCATTAGAATAGTTCGCAAACTTCGGCTTACGGTCGCTCGGTACCTCTGTCCGCATTGAAGGCTCAGCCATCGATACCCACCAATCAGTCACCTCATTCTCGTGTGCGCGGTCCGTCCTTACCACTTCGTATCGCTTTGATTGCCACTAAGCTCACCGCACACGAAAGATAGAGATTGAACAACTTCCTGTCGACTGTTGCATAGCCAAAATTGAAAACGCCGGTATGACCTTTCTGTTTGCAGAGCTATATTACCGTATTTTAGAATGGGGGGCAGCTCTGCATCGGATTGGCTCAATCTCAGCATTATGACATCCGAAGAAAGGTTCTCCAGCGGATAAACGTTAAATCTTGAACACATTTTCGCGATGAAACTTAAGATAAGCAGCCTGCCTTGTCGATCGTTAAAAGCTTGCGATTTTTGGAGAACCCTTCAAAACTGGCGTACTGAGTTGAAAATAACGGAATTAGAGGGGTTTATTGGTTTTATGGACGAAAAGGAATTTGATAAGTTCGCGGATGAATATGTCTCCATGCTTCGTGGTAGCATCCAAAAATCAGGTGAAGGCCCCGAATATTTCGCTCGCTACAAAATCAAAGACATGGCTGAGGTTTGTGAAAAAATGCTCCCTCGGCAAGACGTTCAAAAAGTACTGGATTTCGGCGGTGGTGTTGGCGTGTCCCTTCCTTATTTGTCAGAGTATTTCCCTAAAGCGGAATTGACACTAGCAGATGTATCGCGGCGAAGCCTAGACTACGCTGAACGAAGAGATGTTCCCCGCGTTAAAACACTTCATTTTGATGGGCAGAATCTACCTCTTCCTGATGGCCAATTTGACGCAGTCGTTGCTGCTTGCGTGTTTCATCATATCCCGGAAACAGAACATGTTGCACTTATGGCTGAGATCCGAAGGGTATTGCGACCTGGAGGGTTGTTCTTCATATTTGAACACAACCCTTGGAATCCTTTGACCCGCCAAGTGGTGGACAGATGCCCTTACGATGAAAACGCAATCTTAATCAACGGTCCGGAATTGCGGCGCAGGATGAAAGCTGCGGGTTTTGCGAAAGTAGATTTAGCTTGGCGTATCTTCTTTCCCGGATCTCTGCGTGTTGCCCGCCCCTTAGAGCGTTTGCTAGAATGGCTTCCCCTCGGCGCGCAGTATCGAGCTATCGGTTCTCTATGAACAGCACAACTAGGCAAGCATTGCGATTTGGCGCCGTCGGTGTGCTCAACACGGGCTTAGGACTTTGTACAATTTGGTTGTTCATGTGGCTCGGTGCCTCCGCAATCCTTAGCAATGCAATCGGTTATAGCTTAGGTTTTATATTGTCATTTGTACTAAACCGGAACTGGTCATTTGACCGCAACAAAAATGCCGTTTCGGCTGGCAACGCAATGTCGGATATGCCTAAGTTTTTAGTCGCCTTCTTTAGCTCTTGGTTGCTTAACATCGCAGTTGTCGCATTTGGAATGCACACAACCACTGTGTCTCCCTATTTCTTGCAGGTTTTTGGAATGGCCGCCTACACTGTTTCATTCTTTGTGCTATGCCGGATATGGGTGTTTGCTCGCTGAAGTTCACAGCGTTGTTAATTTGGTAAGTCGTTTTGCGCGTACACCAGAACATGGTCATTGCTGAACACTGGCCGATAACTCTCGGCGAGCAGCCCTACGAGTAGCCCTAATACGGGACGGTCCAGCGATACCGCAATTGGATTCTCGATCGGACCTGTCAAGTACTTCCGGCTGAAAATAATATACTGCGGCGGAGTTTGTTTAAGGGAGCTATCAATTTCTTTAACCCAGTTTTCGAAGGGCGGAAAATTCGGGTCCGCTTGATCGATAACGATGTTAGTGAACCTATGGCTGGGTAGTCGCTCGGCACGATAGGCAAGCTCAAAGTTGGTACCATATACTAAGACTTTCTCTTTGGGCCTGTTTCCTCTCTGGATAATGTCAATGATCTTTAAGCGCTCTGCTTCGGTCAGACCGTAATCAGCAGAAGGACCAAAATCACCCGACAAGAGAAGCAGGATCTCCTGCTTGAAATTTATAATCTTGCTAGCAGTGCCCGCAAGGACGAGAAGGATTGCAGCCACAAGGATCGCTGTAGAATGAACCTTTGAATTTGACGAGCGGCGCCAATGAACAAGTCCATCAAACATTACAGCGACGCAAAGAACAAGCATGGTCAGAATACCGCCAAGGTGATAGCCGAAACCTTTGTTCTGCACCACGAAAGAAACCGCCGAAGTCGCTACCGCGCCAATCGTAAGCATAAGCGCATAGCTAAGCCCATCGCGCCGAACCCAAAAACCGATACCTATGAGTGCGAGAGATGTGATCCAGTGCCATGACTGGATAAACAGCGTATAAAGTGTCACGCGCCAATCTTGGGCTGGCTCACCTACATAAACTGAGAGCGAAAATTCTATGCTTTGCTGATACCAGTCATCGAGATTACCCAGATAAAGGCCAGATAAAACTGCTGCGCCGATGCCTGTAGCAAAACCAAATAAAAATCCAATCGAACGCGCTGCACGGCTGATGTGCGATAGTTCTCGCGCTTTGAATGGAAGAAACTCTAAAATGATCAGGCCTGCGATGAAGCTCATGAAGGTTGGCCTAATGAGGACAGCAACAGCTACCATTAGACCAGCAGTCAAGACTGTGATCATCTCACGCCTACCGCTAGGAATCGCCAGTGCGCATGCGATTAGTAGGAACCCAGTCGCTATAATATCGCGCTGCCCCACCATCCAGCCGCCAGCAGATATATATAGTGGCGGATATAAGAACAGGAATACTAACGATGCCAAGTGCCAGCCTGAGCGTGACAGAAACATGGCGCCCGATGTTGTGAAACAAGCCATGAGGAGAAAATCGGTTAGCCGCCAAGTCCAAGCATGAATACCGAATATTCGGATCCCCAGCTCGTGTAACCACATTTCACCCGGCCAGTTCATGTCGAAGCTACCGACATAAAAGGGCTGACCTCGGGTCGAAATAAAAGCCATCCAGTCAAACTGAGATTGGTCCGGTGAAGGTGGAACCGTCATGTATAGCGTTGCAAGCGCTGACATTATAGCAAGCCAAATCGGGATCATAACTCCACAGCGACCAGTCATTTTCAAAGCAGCGCTCCCAAGAAACGCTCACCGGTCACGGCACTTATTGTCAGCGCTACGCCCTCTTGCAGGCGGGTAGGCTGAAAGTCCTCTGGTAGGGCCGATGGCAGGAACGTATTGTTGCGTGCGTTTTCTGGTCGAGGGTCGATTCTCATCGCTAGCCCTCGGCCCAATCCTCCCTCGACAAGTCGGATGATTTCGAAAAGCGATGCCGGTCGTGCTGAAGCTAGTAAGCAAGTTTCTGTCGAGATGGCATCCTCAGATGGCATAGGTTTCGACAGGCGCTTGGCTACGAAACGGCCGATATCCGGGGCATAAATGTAATCGCGAAGGGTCAAAAGCGAACCGAAGATTGTCGCTGTGCTATGCTGAATCGAGGAAGCAATAAGTGTTGCAACAAGACCGCGTCGAGCGCCTGGAACATATCCATAGACACTGCTGGGACGCAGAATTAGCCGATGACCAAGTCCTGAATCAGTTCGAATGATCTGCTCCTGCGAGAGCTTCCCATGCCCGTAGGACCTTAAAGGTCGCGGCACGGTTTCCTTGCCGCAAGCAACTTGGCCTTCAAAAAGCCCACCAGCGGAACTGACATGGATGAATTTACGACTTTCAGGAACCATTCTGTTACCTATGAGCTTCGCGACCTGAAGGACTCGATCAAGCGCCATTAACTCGTCGGCCATCGCTTTCTCATCTGATCCAAACCCACTTCGACCAGCCGCCCATATAACAGAGAAGTCTGCATCAGGACGTTCTGCAAGTGCCTGAAGTGCTGCTAATTCGACAGTTTGTATTTCTGTTGCAGTGGGCAAAGGCCAGCTCCAACCGAACCGTTTTGCGCTCGCGTGCACGCTACCACCTAGCAATGCACTGAAGATAGCAGTTCCAATAAGGCCAGACCCGAAAAGAAGTACAACGCCGGGAGAAACCGAACGCGATTTATCCCAGACCATCAAGATCATGCAGCGTCGCTTTCTGGATGGACAATGGAGCGATCATCAAACCATTCGAGAACATGAATATCTTGCGAACGGTTGATTGTAAAAAAAGTCGGCCGTCCGTGCGCCTTAAGGACTAGTGTGGAAAGGTACTGAAGGCAGAGACCCATCATTACCGAAATGAGTCCAGTAGACATGCATATGGCTACGAACAGTGAGGTCCAGCCTTCCGCCCCAATAGCGTCGGGCATAAGGATACGAAGAGCCAAGATGAAAAGACCGGCAATGAGGGACAAGAAAAACAAAGCAGCCCCAATCCATATGCCGAATGTAAGGAATCGCAATTGGCTCGAAAATACCATCCGATATGCATGCGCGACAAGCTTACTGAAGTTGTATCCACTCTTTCCCGTTTGCACAAAACGGTCGTCGCGAAGTTTCATGTCGAGCCCTGAGACCCTTTGGGTGAACCAGGTGAGTGCGATGTCGAAATAGGTGTTATGCGTACAGACACTGGCGGATGCACGTGCTATTGATCCGCGTATCAACCGGAAGCTATTTACTAAATGCAGAGTTGAAGTGCCTGTAAGCCAACCCATCAATCTTTTGACATGTTTTGACGACCCGTCTCGCCATTTCTTTCCGTGCACTGTTCCGGCAAATGGACGGGCGTAGACTACATCGTAGTGATTGCTCACGGCATGGAGCAGCAACTCTTCAACTTTTTCAGGAGGATGCTGAAGGTCCTCATCTAAAGTGACTATCCAGTCGCCGGATGAGTGCAAGATTCCGGCGATTGTGGCCGCATGTTGCCCATAATTGCGGGAAAGATGAAGTGCTACGATCCATGGCTCTTTTGCAGCTAACGCGTCTATAATTTCGCCGGATCGGTCGATCGCAGCATCATCCACTAAAATTAACTCGTTAAGCCGCAACGGCGAATTTTCACTATCCCAAGCCCTGCGCACATTTCCAACTGAGGCAGCCAGACGATCAATGTATTTGTCTCCGGCATAGACGGGCACTACGAAACTAACATTTGTGAGGTTTTGCATTTTATGGAGACCTAATCGATTCTGAGACAAAAATTGCAGTTCTCTATATTCAAAAACATGCAAAGCACAAATAATCAAATTGCTGTATGGCCAGTATATCCGTGAGTCTTTCCAAGATTATATCGTTATTACGGAGAGTTTATAAACGAACATCTGTGCAACGGCTGCCACACCTTAGGGTCAGGACCTATTAAATTGCTTGCATAATTGGTTGAAGGTTGATTCAATGGCGGCACCAAGGAGGTGTTGTGGATGGATGATCTGTTTCTGTTGAGCAAGGCGCAGATGGGTCGGATAGAGCCGTATTTTCCGCTATCGCACGGGGTTCCCAGGGTTGATGACCGCAGGGTTTTGAGCGGGATCATCTTTGTGATCCGTAATGGTCTGCGATGGCGTGATGCGCCTGCCGCTTACGGGCCGCACAAGACGATCTACAACCGCTTTATCCGCTGGAGCCGTCTGGGTGTGTTCAACAGGATATTCGCAAGCCTGGCTGCCAGTAGC
>RCMY010006584.1_pt1 | contig 11068 bp, 12 predicted proteins | sample 2041341 | NCBI WGS metagenome assembly RCMY01 (sample SAMN09708234, study PRJNA481090) | Marine sediment metagenome, whole genome shotgun sequencing project.
TCGCTGCGTAACGGACGGCAGGAACTTAGACAGCCGCCGGAACTGAATCCTTAAGTGAATGGGCTATTTTGTTAAGTGAATGCCATTGGCTGAAGGGCTTAACCGTGTGGCCGTCGCTTTTGGTCAGATACGCCGACAGCTGCACGCGGTCTGCTTCGGTTTGATCGTTATACTCGCCGGCCACATAGCGCATATCGGCACGCTGAAAAAGGTTTTCGTATTTCGTACTCCATGCGCCGGATGCCAAAATCGCCAGACCGGTCAATGTGCAAATACAAATCGTATCGATAAATGGCTCCAGAATAGACACCATACCCTCTTCCACCGGATCATCCGCACGCGCAGACGCGTGGGCAATAGGTGCGGACCCCTGCCCCGCTTCATTGGAAAATAATCCGCGATTGACGCCGCGGTTGAACGCGTAGGCAAAACTGGCACCGAGGAAGCCACCGGTGGCAGCCGAACCGGAGAAAATATCGCTAAACACGCGGCCAAATGCCGGCAAGATATTCTCATAATTAAAGGCGATAACACCGAGGGCACCTACTAAATAGAGGAACGCCATGATCGGCACAATAAGCTGAGCGACGTGGGCAATGCGGCGAATTCCACCGACGATAACCAGCCCCAGCAACACCGCGAGCACGCCGCCGGTTATCATTGGTGCGATGCCAAATGTGGCGCTGACGCTCTGCGCTATATTATTGCTTTGCGGCATGTTACCGGTGCCAAACGAACTTATCACGGTCGCGACGGCAAAAAACATGGCCAACCATTTCATATTGAGACGCCGCTGCATGTAATACATGGGTCCCCCTGCCATCGTGCCATTCTTTGTTTGTACGCGATATTTGTGCGACAGCGTCACCTCAACAAACTTGGTTGCCATACCGAGAAATGCCGTGACCCACATCCAGAATAGCGCCGCCGGCCCGCCCAGAAATATCGCCAGCGCCACACCACCAATATTGCCGGTACCCACCGTTCCCGACAGCGCGGTACTCAGCGCCTGAAAATGACTGGTATCACCCGGCGCTGAACTGTGCGAATGCTTGCCACCAACCACCGACAAAGCGTGTTTGAAATAGCGAATTTGTGGAAACCCCAGATACAGCGTGAAGAACACGCCAGTACCGAGCAGCAGCCAGGGGAAATAGGCAGCCGAACCGAGGTAGCTGTCAATGCTTAGCAAAAAGTGGTTGATTGAATTCATAGATGCATACTTCGAAGCAATTATTGTTGATGCGTAAATCGACGCTTTACACTGAAACGTTATCAGACACCTTCTTCAACACAAATGCAATGCAAGGCAGCGCGTTGCCAAACATCGTCTAACGATCAAGCACTGCCGCTCATAATTTGTACACAATAATATTTACAAATTATGAGACTTTTTACACAATTTTTTTCATTGACGTTTTTGAAATAGTGGTAATCTAGCGTCGCAGTCAAGGGGTGGGCGGTAACAGCAACGAACATACAAGCACACCTCTTTAAGCTGCCTCGGCGCCATGCAGTATCGGCTGCTGAGTTCAGGATTCTAAAAGAAACAATACGGAGACAACGAATGAATACACCCGCCAAACTGATTCTAGGCGCACTTATCGGTGCGAACTCCATAAGTGCCAGCGCTATCACGTTTAGCGTATCGTTCGACGACCCTGGCGCGCGTTACTCGGCCTTCTATTCCGATATAAAATACCACACCCAGGCAGCCGGCGATGCGTGGAACCAATTTCTCAGCAGCGATGCGCAGCTTGATGTGCGCGTTGGTTTTTCAAATATCGCCACCGCCGAAGGCCACAGCAGTGCCAGCGGCTATGTAGGCGGCAGTGGCGCTACATTCGTTTACGAGCAAGGTGCCGCCACAGAAATCAGAACTGGAACCGACCCGAACGGTGCCGCGCCCGACATCTACTTCAACTTTGGCCGCGACTATTTATCAGATGACTTGTGGTTTGACCCCGACCCCTACCAGCGCAGCGCTGCAGTACCGACCGATAAGGTCGATGCCGCGTCGGTTATTTTGCACGAACTAGGCCATGCGTTTGCATTCAATGGTTGGCGCGATTCAAGCAATGGCAACCTGACCAGCGACTATCAATCCACGTTTGATGAACTAGTGATTGCCGAGGGTAACAGTCTATATTTTATCGGTGAGGGGGCGATGCGGGAATACGGCAGCAAAGTACCGCTCACCTTCGACAACTATGCTCACCTCGGAAATCGGGATCCGCAGTCCGAAAATGAAGCTAATTTGGCGGCAGATTTGATGAATGGCGTCGCGTTTAACTATGGAGAGCGCGCGTTTATTTCAAATCTCGACGTAGCAATACTGGCTGATACCGGAGTTATTGACCTGCCGATAAGCGCCAATGTCAGCGTGCCTGGCGATGCAACTATCGGCACCGGTGGCCCTGCAACCGCTGCACCCGATGTCAATCCTGTCCCGCTGCCCGCCACTGCGTGGCTGTTTCTTTCCGGTCTACTCGCTCTGGTCGGTGCCTCGCAATCAAAAAAGCGATCCTCGGTCAGCTAAAAATTCTTCCCGCATAAACCCACGGCCGGCGTCGACAACAAAGTCATCAAGCAATTGAGGCAAGTCGAGCCAAGCCGACGTGAGCGAGCGAGCGAGCAATTTATTAATACCTAGCGCAGGCGGCAATCACGCCGCCTGCGCCTTCTTCCTCGTAGTGCCCTTCGCACTTTTAGCTTTGGCCGGCGGCGTCGATTTGCGTCGCGTTGTCGGTTTCGTAACGGGCTTGGGATCACGACGCCACTCGCCATTTTTCTCTAGCGTCATATCCATGTCGGCATCGGGGTCGAGAAATTCCGCCAAACCGACAAACGCCGCGAGATGATCGTACACATCGGCCTGGCAAATTCGACCTGGTATACCGGTCATTTCAGCATGATCGGCCTGGATCACCGCTAAGGGTTGCCAGTGTGGCCGCGGATGTTCTTCGGCACAGAACTCGAAGTCCATATCAGCGCCTGGCAAGGGGCAACCAAATAAACCGCTCTGCACGGTCACCAGGCCGTCGTTGGGCCCTCCCCCCTCGACCACCGGAATTTCAAGCATGTCCTGGTAAGCGGACTTGAAAAGAGGACTGGCCAGGTCGGCGCTCTCCGGATCGCCGGCGACTGCATAACACGGTATCTCCAGGTTGTCTTCGATGATTGGGTTGAAATAGTCGAGCACGTAGCGGCGGCCCAGCGCTTGCAGGGCGCTGTTGGCGTCCTGTGTGTCGCCGCTGAACACGCGCGCGATCACGCTGATAAGATCGGCCGCGGCATTCAGCAGTTTCGCATTCTTCGGGTCGCCTTCGTTGAGCATATCCACCATAACCGATCCCAGGTGTGGTGTGCCAAAGGTCGTCACCGATGCCACGTGATCGCCATAGCCAAGCCCCATCAGCGCGCCCAGCGGCGCAGCCTGCGATTGCTAACTCACGCGTGACTATTGGTCTGCCGCAGACGCATCCTCTGCTGTGTTTGGCGCTTCATCGAAACTCAGTTTTTTCTTAAAAGCCTGCAGTTTTTCCTGGATAGCGGCGCGGTTCTCCGGCCCCATGCGCAGCAGCAACTTTTGCGCAGGCTTGAGTTTTTCCAGCTCCTCGTCGGCATATTTATAGTAAACCGAAGGGCGTACCAGCTCAATATCGCCCTCTACATCCGGCGTTTCCAGCAGCAGGTCAATAGCACTCATTACCTCTGTCTGCAGCGACTTATCGGGTTCGCTGATTTCACTAAAAGCCGCGCGAAACAGCGGCCAATAGTGCAGATAGAATGCCACGGCATGGTCGACGTTCACCGTCTGTACTGCTTTCACAAACACATCGTAGCGTTCGTAGTTATCGCTATTAATATAGGTTTTTTTGCCTTTGCTAGACACTTTAAATTTGCCTTTCGGCGCGGGCATCGACATATATTCATATGCCACTTCACCATCCGCAAGGCTGTAAGCGACGGCGGTAAGTTTACGCGCCAAATCATCGCTGGGTGCCCATTTAACCAGCTCTTCCGACTCCGACAGCGGCTTCAACTGCTCCAACAGCTCAGCGTCGCTGTCGTCCAGCTCGGGAACTGGCTCTGGAAATACGTAGCCATTGTCTAGCTCGAACGGTTCGAGTACAGGCGGCGGCTCTACCACTTTCTCTGCCTGTTTGCGTTCTACCGTGGCGGGACCAGTGTCTTTATCGAGGGCGATGTTATCTTTAAGCAGTGCATTTTTGTCGCTGCGCTCGCTCAGAAAATACCAGCCACCGGCCGCCAACAACGCGATGCCAACAATAACGATTAGTACCAGCAGAAAGTGTGATTTGTCTTGACCCGGAATGAGTCTTTCTTCGTCACTTGCGTACACTGTTGAAATCCCTCTTTAGCCGGTAATTCTGGAAGCGTATATAGTAACAAGCGGAAGGCGCCGTTGACGAATGAAAGTTTGCGCTAAACTTCAGGCCCTAGCGGCAATGATTGATTAAAGATTGTTCGCTATTATTGGCGCACAATGAGTATCACTAAGCTGTGCACCACCGGCGCAGAGCACATTCACAGACACAGAAAACCAACTCCATGAATGAGAAAAAATTGCTACCGCAAAGCATACTCCTCGCCAGCCTGTTTGTGACGATGCTGTGGTGGATCAAACTGCTGGAGTGGAGCTTCGACTGGAGCCTGTACCGCTTGGGCATTCAACCGGGAGAGGCTATGGGATTGCTCGGCATACTCACGGCACCGCTTATTCACGGCTCGTGGGAACACCTGATTGCCAATACCTTGCCGCTGTTGCTGCTTGGCACTGTGGTGCTATACGGTTACCCACGCTCGCGTTGGTGGGTGATTACCACTATCTGGCTGGTGTCGGGCTTCGGCGTTTGGCTGTTTGCGCGGCCCAGTTACCACTTTGGCGCTAGCGGCATCACTCACGGTTTGCTGTTTTTTTTGCTGGTGATCGGCATACTGCGGCGCGACCGACGCTCGATAGGGCTGCTAATGATTGCCTTTTTCATGTACGGCACAATGGTGTTGACGATTTTCCCGCGCGACCCGCAGGTGTCGTTTGAATATCATTTGTTTGGCGCGGTGGGCGGCGTGATCGCCGCACTGCTGTTCAGAACGTATGATCCTCAGCCATTGAAAAAAGTCTACTCATGGGACTTTGAGACTGAAGAAGAGGACGATCCGGTGATTGGCGACTTATGGAAGAAGCGGCTGCATGAGAGCGATATCGACAAAGACAAGCCAGAGAGTTAGCGGCCTAATGATTCATTCGCAGTTGCCCCACCATTGCCAGGTCTGCTTTGCTAGCATCATTGGCCAGCGGAGGCCGCAGCAGTTCGGCGCATGCCTTAGCGCTTAGCGGTCGGGCAAGGAAAAAACCCTGCGCATAATTACAGCCTAGTTGCCTAATCAGGCGCAGTTCGGCTTTGGTTTCTATTCCCTCCGCCACCACTTTAAGCCCCAGTGAATGGGCCAACTCGATAGTTGTTTTAGTCAGGATTCTATTCTGATTGTCGTGCGGCGAGTTTTGAATCAGGCAACGGTCGATCTTTAAATGGTCAATTGGCAATTCGCGTAAATGCGTGATTGATGCAAAACCCGAACCGTAGTCGTCCAGCGCAATGGTAATGCCCATGCGCTTCAGCTCGGCGATGGTTTCCTTGCATTTATCAATATCCTCGATCAGCTGGCCTTCGGTTATTTCAATTACAATAGAGCGGCCGTCTAGCTGATGGGTGTAGATTATATTAGCCACCTGCAGCGCCAGACGCTTGTTATGAAACTGCCGCGCTGACATATTAATATGCACTTGCAGCGGTCGTGTGCAGCTTTGCTGCCATTCAGCCAACTGGGCGCAGGCCTGGTCGAACACCCACAGCCCAAGCGTACTAATAAAGTTCGTCTTCTCGGCGATGGGAATGAATATGTCCGGCGATATGCGGCCGCGCTGCGGGTCATCCCAACGCAGCAGGGCTTCAAATGCAACCGGTACACGCGCTTTGGCGTCAAATATCGGTTGGTAAACCAAGTGCATATGGCCTGCCTGCAGCCCTTTCGGCATTGCCCTTTGCATGCTAATTTCTTCCGAATGCCGCGAACTCAAAGCGGCCGTATAAACCTGATAGCTTGAATCACCCCGCGCCTTCGCTTCATACATCGCCAAATCGGCGTGCTTGACCAGGTCTGGCAAATTATCTGAATCAGGAAATAGTGAGATACCAATGCTGACGTTAGCCTGTATATCGCCGGCCGAGGTACTTATCGGCTCCTGCATTACGGCAATTATTTTCTCTGCCACTGTTTCCAGGTGTTCAACGTGGGCAAAGTGATCAAGCAACAGTACAAACTCGTCGCCCGCCAGGCGAGCGAAACAATCTTCAGTACGCGTTAAAGCCTGCATGCGCTGCGCAAATTTAACCAGCACTTTGTCGCCCACATCGTGGCCGTAGGTGTCATTTATCTCTTTGAAGCGATTAACGTCCATATAAAACAGCGCTACCTGTTCTTTGCGCCGCTGCGCCTGAGCCAAAGAGCGCTTGGCCAATTCGAAAAAATAAATACGGTTAGCGGTGCCGGTCAACGCGTCGTGGTACAGCGCATGGTCAATTTTGGTGTAAGACTGGAAATAGTGCATGACCAAGCCAATGAACGGCACCAAATAGGCGACAATCTTCAACACGTGGGCGATGTTGAAGTGATTGTCGAACATACGAGTCGAACCAAATGCCATGTGCAGCTCAAGCACCACTTGCGGAATGACACAGACAATCAACGCGCCATGCAGCATGGTGGGCATTTTGCGGTACAGGGCAACTAGCGGACACAGAGCAAAAATAAATAACGCGATTGCTACTATATCAAGCGGACGCCGCAGCAGGGCATCCGGCAAATAAGCCTGCGGCAGGCTCTGGCTGGACGCCGCCCAGAACATGCTCAACAACGCCAGGGCAGCGAATACCGCGCTAACCCCTAGCATAATAAAAAGTTCGTTTTTCTTCTCGCCCGGCAGGCGCGTAATACTCGCCAAGCGAAGACAAATGACAGCGCCGATAATCAGAATAACGGCATTAAAACCGCGCGCCAGGGCCCAGGTAACCGGCACAAAATCACCGTCGTTGGCGCTGATGCTGAGTATGTTTAACGACACCAAAATATGAAATGCGTCCATCACTCCGCTGCAGCACAGGGCAATGCCGATGATGGGCGTGGCGATGTTTTCCTGGTCAAGCCGAAAATGTGCGAAGGCCATCAGTGCGGTCAAAAAGGCCAGCATCACCGCCGTCCATTCCAACAAGGTGTGATGCGCAGCACCGGCACCCATGCGCATTAGCATCCTCTGGTCTGCCAGCAGTTGGGCGAAGCCACTGTTTAGTTGTAACAGTTCAGTAATATCAACTTTCGGAGAGTCAAAGTAAATACCTAGCAAATTGAGTAGTAGCGGCGTTATACAAAGGAGCAGAACGAGGCTTAGGATAGTAAGACCGCCGCGCGGCATACGAGCGACTTTTTTGACCGACAAGCCATTGCCTTGATGCTGGCTAACTGTCGCAGTGAGCGCGGAACTATGCATAGGTCTTATAACGTTTCGTTATGACTCATCTACAAATTGTAGTTGAGCTGCATAAATCCATCTGATTAATTATGTAAAAATTTATGGGCGCCAACAGCGCTGAGGTTCTACTCCGCTGCCGTAACAGGTATGGCATCAAACTGTAAGGTTTAAAACCGGAGCGGTATTTACGTTTAACAAGAATAGCGCCTGTTATTTGAACTTTTTGTGCGCATAGCGTACCGCGAACAGTTAACGCTTACCCGGTATTGCTTACGTCTCGCTCCATTCTGATCGCGTCCTCGCGTCCTTTATAGTAGCCGGCAATGCGTTTGCGCGAGCGATAACCCAGCTGTCTATAAAATTCGTATGCCGCTCGGTTGCTCTGGCGTAGTTCCAGAGAGATTTTAAAAGTGCCTGCCGTTTTCGCGGTTTCTTCCAACCAGCGCAGCAGCCGCTGCCCCAGTCCGCGTCTTCTGTGCCTAACCGCGACGGCCAGCAAATTCAGATGTGCTTTGTCTGCCCCGAACTGCATGATTGCAAAACCCTGCAGTTCGCCTGCCAGCCTGGCTACCGCAACGACGACTTCCGGTTCACGCATATAGCGCAGCACGCGCTGTTTGTCCCACGACCAGCCCAAACCCGTTTCGATATAGTCACGCGACATGACGGCAATTTTTTCGGCGTCGTGCCGCGTTGCCAACTCGATAAAAATACGAGAGTGAAGCTTCATTGCGGGTTTAGGTGGTCTGTCTGGTTTAAGCCGATCAACGCCGGCGGCTGCAGGCTGAACTCGGTGATACCCGTATTGTCCATGTGGTAGTCCATCCACCTGCTGGTATCGTCTAGCAGCCAATGCGCCAGCGCAAAGGCTATTACCATGCCGTGGGCAACAATCACCACATTCTCTCCATGATGCTGGGCAGCGATTCTTTCCACCGCTACAGTGAAGCGCTGCGTAACCTCGGCGCGTGACTCACCGCCGGGCGCACGGTAGTGCTCATCTTTCATCATGTCATTAAAAAAATCCAGTTCCTTGTGCAAACGGTCGTAACTGATGTTCTCCCACTCACCAATGTGAAACTCCATGAGTGCCGGTTCGAGCGCGACGCTTATGGCGTGCTTCTGAGCAATAGACTCGGCGGTGATACGTGCCCGCTGCAGCGGGCTAGCGTAAATCACGTCGGGTTGCATCACCTGATGAAATCGCTCCCCTAACGCTCTTACTTGCTGGTGCCCATTGGCCGATAACGGTGTGTCGATTTGACCGTGCCAGACTTTGTCAACATTTGCCGGCGTTTCACCGTGGCGAATGAGTAATAGGCGCCCTGCTTTGCTCATCTATGCGTTCCTGCTAGTTCAAAATTTGCTTGCCTGTAGGCACTTAACTTTAGGCTATGGCGTCGCTTTATTGTAAAGCAATATTGCTTTAAGGTGACTCGCCATCAGTATCGACATTTTAAAGACAAACTGCAGCAAGGAAACTATGGCCGCAAGACGCACGAACGCTGGCAGCGCAACTGAAGTCGGCATTGACTGTAAAGGGCTGCCCGGTTTTTGCAAACCCGGCGACACGCTGGTGCTCGACGGTAGCGATGCGGTCATGCTGTCGGCTGAGACGGCGGCAGGGGAATTTCCGCAGGCGGCAGTCGAGGCAAACGCCGAGTGGCGCTGTTTCGTGGCGTGACAGCCATTCCCTTCGACGCCAAACAGCATGCTGGCGAGCAGTTGCATACGGCGGCGATCGCCGAATTAAAGCAGCGCAATTTTGTCTCCACCGGTGACTATGTCTTACTCACCAAGGGTTCACTAACAGGCGAACTGGGCGGCACCGACAGTTTGAAAATTTTGACTGTGCCGTAGTAGCGCAGCACTGCTCAAATATCAGTCAGTTGAGAAGCAACCCGGTTGCTAAGAAGCGAATGAGAACACGGTCACGTTTGGACTAATCACCCGCACTTAGCGGCGTTAGATAGGACGATTGCTAAAACTATCAAATATTTACACATGCCTGGCTATTCAAATTTTAAGTTCGAGCGTGCATAATACGCCCGGCTCAATGTGGCGGCTTGCGCTGAGCGCCGGCACCAAAAACAAACTTAGGAGTTATCCATGAAGACAATGAATCGTTCGAAACTTGCTATGCTATTGCCGCTACCGGATTGGCTGTAATCATCATGACTGGTTGCGCGTCGTCTGCTTCAACAGAGCGCCTCGATGCCCTCGACGCTGCCGTTGCCAAAGCCCAGGCTGACGCCGACGCGGCAATGTCTACCGCTGAAAGTGCACAATCTGACGCAGGCAGCGCCCAAAGCGCCGCTGATGCAGCACAAGATACTGCCGACGAAGCAATGACTACAGCGCAGCGCTTAACTGAAAGCGTCGGCCGCAAATAAAGCCTTTAAAGTCGCTCTCACGTAATTAATCTAGCAGTGAGAGCGACTGACTATTCCTGTCCTATTTTCAGCCGCGTTAGTTAGCGACTACATCGCCGGCAATCGGCACAGTAACTTCGTCAGCCGGCACCGTCTCTTCAACAATCAGCGTAGTAATAGGTACCGGCTCACCGCTGTGCTTACGCGCGCTTGTTTCCGCTACATCCCAGTCGATTATCGCGCCGTTGTCTCTGTGCGCATCAATCACCGCCGCCACCATGCGCGTCAGGTCCAGCCCGCTCTTGTCAAATTCTTCTGCCAGCGGTTTATGCGCCTCCAAATACAAACGTCCCTTTAGCCAGCCTGCCTTATACGGCTGCTTGATGATGTTGACGGCCGTGCCCTTTTTGATGACTTCCGCCAAACTCTCTATGTCTTCCGGATACAAACGAATACAGCCGTGACTAACCCGCATGCCCACACCCAGCGTCTTATTCGTGCCATGCATTAGATAACCGGGCATATTAAGAAATATGGCGTATTCGCCCAGTGGATTGTCTGGCCCCGGCGGCACGGTCATGCCCAACTCATCGCCGTTGGCCGCATGTTCGTCACGAATCGACTTGGGTGGATACCAGGTAGGCTTGTGCAAGGTGAAGGTAATTTCAGTGCTACCCTCAGGTGTAGTCCAACCCTCCCGGCCAATGCCAATTGGATAAGTAACAACGGTATTTTTGCCCGGCGGATAATAGTACAGCCGCAACTCGGGCAGATTTAGCACAACGCCGGTGCGCTTGCCAGGCGGCAGAATAAAGCGCGTAGGGAGTTGGATCCTGGTGCCCTCGCCCGGCAGCCACGGATTAAGATCAGGGTTGGCCGTGACAATTTCGCGATAACCCAGGCCGTAGCGCATTGCTAGGGCGGGCAAGGTATCTTCATAGCGCGACGTCACTTCAGCGGGACTACCGACTATATCCTCACCCTCGGGCGGCAAATCGAAGGTTAACGATTGCGCAGCTGTAGCAAAGAGCAATAAAGCGCTGCCCAGCCAGACTAACGATTGATTCAAAAACTTCATTGGCAAAACAACACCGTTCCTCGATCAAAGATATATAGAGTAGCGTAGGCTTGATAAAAACAC
>RCMY010005226.1_pt1 | contig 11066 bp, 6 predicted proteins | sample 2041341 | NCBI WGS metagenome assembly RCMY01 (sample SAMN09708234, study PRJNA481090) | Marine sediment metagenome, whole genome shotgun sequencing project.
GTAATCTACCTTACTTTCATAGTTCACTAAAATGATAATAAATCCATGAACAACGTAATACAACTCAAAAACAGACCCAAAGGAACGCCTAAATTGGATGATTTCGAATTTGTGGAAGAGCAAAAACCCCAACCTAAGGATGGCGAAGTCTTGCTTAAAACCAAATACGTTTCAGTTGATCCGTACTTAAGGGGAAGGATGCGGGATCAAGAATCATACGTCGAACCTTTTCAGCTAAATAAACCCGTTGAATCGGGAATCATCGCTGAAGTAGTCGCATCGAACAACAACAACTTTAAAACGGGCGATTTCGTCAATGGGATGCTACAATGGAAAGAGTTCCAAACCTCAAGTGGAAAGGGCCTGAACAAGGTCGACCCTGACAAAGCATCACTCTCCGCCTATCTTGGTATTTTGGGACTCACAGGACTTACCGCCCATATCAGTTTGGAAAAAATAGGAAATTTAAAGAAAGGTGAAACCTTATTGGTATCCGGAGCGTCGGGTGCCGTAGGCAGTACTGTCGGTCAAATCGGAAAAATCAAGGGCTGTCACGTGGTTGGTATCGCAGGAACGGATGAGAAATTGGAACTGATGAAAGACAAATTCGGTTTTGACAAAGGCATCAACTATAAAACGACCGATGATATCAAGAAAGCCATTTCCGATGCCTGCCCGGATGGAGTCGATGTCTATTTCGATAATGTCGGCGGTGAGATTCTAGATGCCGCCATGGAGAACATCAATAAAGATGGACGTGTCATAAACTGCGGTGCCATTGCGTTGTACAACAAAACCGAAGTGCCGACCGGTCCGCGATATGAAGGCACCATGGTCCAAAAAACAGTGCTTATGCAAGGCTTCCTCGTACGGGACCATGCCAAGGAATTCGGACCTGCCACAAAACAATTGGCGCAATGGCTGAACGAGGGCAAGTTGACCTATGAGGAAACCATTGTTGAGGGTTTTGAGAATATTCCACAGGCGTTTCTCGATCTGTTCGAAGGGAAGAACAAAGGCAAAATGGTGGTGAAAATATAAAATTTGGAAAAATCTGTTAACCCACAAGGTGTTCCCTGCTTTTCGCCGAGGCACCTTGTAGCTCGCACCCGATTCACGTTCACAGCCCTGAGCCTACAAAGTTAGGTCTTTAACGGAAAACCTTGCCGGTCCCAGCTTAATCCGTACTATCCTTCTTTTTACCGCCCAGCAACCCCCCTAAAATATTTTTGGCCTTTTCTTTGACCTCTTCTTCCTTTTTTGAGGTGTTCGGGTCGGTTTTCGCCGGTACCGAATCTTTTTTCTTGTTGCCCAACAAATCGCCTAGAATTTCTTTGGCATCCTGTTTTTTTGTGGAATCCTTTTCCGATTTAGTTCCCCCGAGGGCATCACCGATAAGGTCCTTGACCTTGTCCTTACCTTGATTGACGAGTTTCTGCTTTTGAATCTCGACCAATTTACTGGTCAGGCTCTTCATACCTGAAGTCAAGTCGGTGGTAACGTTGGGACTCGAATAGTTGCCCCCGATATTGGCGATTACCGGAATGGTCAAGTTTTCTAAATCTTCTTCCCCAATTTGGGATAATAACTTGTTCACCTCACCGCCCAAGTATTTTGCGGGTACGTCCATTGTCGCTTTATAATCCAGTTTTTTATCGAAGGTGTGGCTGCCACCAACGTTAATGGCGATATCCTTATAGTTGACGGTAAAAGGCTTTACGGAAACTAATCCATTTTCGAAAGACATTTTTGTCTTCAGATCCTTGAGGTTCAACTGGTCTAGGTCAATAAAACTGAGCTTGCTGTCCAAAGCCGACAATAGCGGGGCTTTTTCGGCATCGATTTTCTCGGTCATGATATCGGCGAGAAGATTACCGCTCAACGTCATCAAATCGGGTAATAGGTCATCGGTCAGATTTCCAGAGAGAGAAATATTGGAGTTGAGCTTACCTTGCAAGACCTGTGCTATAGGTGCCAATGCTTTAAAAAGCTCCAATGATTTAAAGGTCTCGCCGATTTGCAGCTGACTCATATCAAGCTTCATATCAAAGGTCGGGGTTTCCTGTTTAGTAGAAACCTCTCCGTTCATGGCCATTTTACCATCGAAAATAGAGGAGGTCATGTTCGAAAGCGTAGCGGTTTCATCTTTGATACGTAGCGTTCCCTTGACATCTTTCAGTGTCAGATTGTCGTAGAGCACCGTGTTGGCGGCTGCATTGATGGTGACATCCAAAAAAGAGGGGATTTTTATTTTTTCCCCTGATTTTGGTGCTTCGGGTGCATCTTCCGGCTTTTCCTTTTTTTCTTTGGATGGTTCATCCGTTTCCTTGACCATAAAATCGTTCAAGGCGAAAGTGTTGGACTTCAGGTCGAAATTGCCCTGTACCTTTTCATCGTTGAACATATAGCCCAAAAGGTTGTTGATGGTGCCCTTGGCGTTGAAATCCGTTTTTCCGGTGGTGCCGTCAAGCTGCTCCAAGGTTACCGTTTTGGGGTTGAAGGTGACCGCCATGGCGCTCAGTTTGATCGGGTTTGCAAAATCATCGGAATTATACTCAAATTCCTTGAGGCTCATGGTGCCATTGGTAGTCGTATTTTCGTACTGCTCTTTTTCGATGGATGCCATGTCGAAGGCCGTATTGATATCCGCAGAAAGTAATCCCTTTAAATTCAGATCAGCCGGAACGGGATAGGCCTTAGATACGTTCGCCAGGTTCATTTTACCGTCGATATGGGCGTTTACTTTGGTGTTTCCCAATAGCTCCCTAACCTTGGCCGTCATATTGAACCTATCTTGATCGATCGTGAACGACAGCTTGTCAATATTGACGTAGGTATCTTCGGTGATGCCGGTTTCGTTATTGATCTTGGTGTCAATATGAATGTTCGATACCGACTTCGGCAAATCGGGATACTTAAAGGAAGCGTTGTCGGAGTTGATGTTGATATTGAACTTGGGGATGTGGGTTTCATCTACTATACCATTAAATTTCCCTTCGACCACAAAATTCCCGGTCGTCGTCACGTTTTCGATGTTCTTGGAATACTCCTCGGGAATGACCGCCAAAAAGTTCTTGAAATCGGAGGAGGGTGTTTTAAAACTGATATCCACCTCTTGGGTTTCATCATCGTTCAATTTTACAAATCCGTCAAATACTAAAGGCAACTGATTGACCAGGGCTTCATTTTTAAGGAAGGAATATTTATTTTCCTTGAGATCGACCCCGATAAGGGCATCGAGATGTATCTTATTTTTGTTCAGATAATTCGTGCTATCCATTTCAAAAGATACTAGGCCATCAGTAACCGTCTGTAGTTCCGATTTGTCCAACGAAAGATCGCCACTGCCTTTATGCTGCATGTCGGAAATTTCAAAACGCATGCCGGCCGCTCGGTCGTCGTAAACAATACGGGCATTGGAGATTATGTAGGATTGTAGATCGAGTTGGAAGCCATCGGACGCATCGGTTTCCGGAGCCGATTCTTCCCGGGTATCCAACGCCACATCGTAGCTTGCATTTTCGGCCTCGTCGACTGTAATATTGAGTTTGGCACCGTCAACGATAAGACTTTTGATTCCGATAGGGTCGTCCGCCCCTTTAAACAACTCCCCTATCCCCATTTTCAGGGCCACTTCTTTGGATGCAAAAAGGGTATCGCCCTCGAACGGGGCCTTGTTAATCAAGGTTACACCTTTAAGACTGACTTCCGCGTTCGGGAAGCTTGCCAGCAGACTGAGGTCTGCATCCTCAAAATCGAAGGTAGCGTTTACGTTGTTGTTGACGTTGGCCTTAATGATATCACCAATCTTGCCTTCCAAAAATAAAGGGATGGCGATTAGGATGGCGATGATAACCAAAACAACAATTCCTGTTATTTTTAATGCTTTCTTTTTCATAAAAATTTATCCTTATAAAATATTTCAAATACTAAATCTATACCCGATAACAACTCACAAACCTGTCAAATATTATACCGCAAGTTCGATTTCTTCGTTAACGACCAGTTTAAAGCGTTTTCGAAGGATATATACGAAAAAATAGAGGAAAGGCGTGTCGATAAGTGCTATAAAAACCTTAAAAAGAAAGCCGCTGACAACTAGCCCAAAGAACATACTCCAAGGCAGGACGCCGAAAATGCAGAGCAGACCCACAACCGTGAACGTATCTATAAACTGGGAAAGAAAGGTTGAAAAGTTGTTGCGCAGCCATAGATATCTGCCTTTGGTCAATTTTTTCCAAAAATGATAGATACCAATATCGATGTATTGGGCGAACAGATAGGCGATCATCGATGCCAATACGGCAATCGGCGAAAGGGCAAAGACCTTAGTAAAGGTTTTATCGTCTATTGGCGAGGATGCTATAGCTGGGGCAACCTCTGCCACCAAAATAATGACCATCGAAAAAAGGGAAGCAAAAATTCCGGCCGTTACGATTTGATTGGCCTTTTTTCTTCCGTAGATTTCAGAAATCAGGTCGGTAATCAAAAAAGTGATCGGATAGGGCAAGATACCTACGGACACTTCAAACAACGAAGCTCCAAAAACCTCGATTTTGCCAAACGGATTCCAATAAAAAAACTTTTGGAAGATCAGGTTGGAGACGACTAATGAGGTAATGAAAAGCGCTCCGAGGTATAAATAAATCCTGTAGGCTAGTTTTTTATCTTTAAGGGTCATTTCTACTTAATATCGAGCACAAATGGCATTCGCGCCTGAACCCCTTCCTGTTCCATGGCCGCTTTTATCTGCTTTAAAACGGAATAGGCCTCGGTGCCGATCTCTTCTTCAATAAAATTTTGTTTCACCTTGACCCCGGCACCCCCCAGATCTTCTATAAGGCGTTCAAAGCCCGTTTTGTATTTGGGGAACTTTTTAATTCCATAATCCTTCATATCCGCCATTTGTGCCGCTTCCGCAATGGCGTCCTCAAGATTGCCCAATTTGTCTATTAGTCCGATGCGTTGGGCATCTACCCCGCTCCAGACCCGGCCTTGGGCCAGGCTATCGGCTTCCGCCATCGTAATATCGCGCCCTTGTGACACGCGTTCTAAAAATGTTCGATACACGCTCTCTACCCCTTCGCGCACCAAATTCCTAAAATCAACGGACATAGGCTCGAACAGCGAATAGTCCACCGAATTTTTATTGGTACCGACCTGTTCGGCATTGATACCCATATCTTCCGCAAGTCCAGTAATATTCGGTATCGTTCCGAACACCCCGATAGATCCCGTTATGGTTGTCGGTTCGGCGAAAATCTTATCGGCACCCGCCGCGATGTAATATCCTCCCGAAGCCGCCACATTACCCATGGAAACGACCACCGGTTTCTTTTCTTTGGCCAATTCGATTTCACGCCAAATAATGTCGGAAGTAAGGGCACTACCCCCGGGGGAGTTCACCCTGAGCACAATAGCCTTGACCTTTTCATCGTCCCTGGCATCGCGGATAGCTTCGGTAATAATACCTTGACCGATAATATCCGGGCCGCCTTCGCCATATAGAATCTCGCCCTGTGCAAATACCACTGCTACTTTATCCGCACCGGTGTTGATGGCCTTTTTATTGGAACGGATGACATAATCTCCCAACGCAACCACGCTCAAATCTTTGTCCAGAACAGAGTCTACCGCTCTTTTAAGGCTATTCTCATACTGATCATAAAACAGCACACCATCGATCAGTCCATTTTGTTGCGCTAATTCCGGGGTTCTACCACCGAGAGTATCGGCAATACGATTCAGATCTTTGGGCACGATATTGCGGGAATCGGAAATATCCTCGATCATAGAATTCCACAACGATCCGATCAGTTCATTGATCTGCTTCCGGTTCGCTTCGCTCATTTCGTTGGCTATAAAGGGCTCAACGGCACTTTTATATTTTCCGTGACGGATGACCTCCATTTTTATACCCGTCTTTTCCTGAAAATCCTTGAAAAATAGCACCTCCGAAGACAATCCTTTAAAATCCAATCCCCCAACGGGATTCAAAAAAACAGAATCGGCGACACTGGCCAAGTAATAATCCTTCTGTGGATAAAAGTCGGCGTAGGCGTAGACAAACTTTCCGCTGGTTTTAAAATCGCCCAAAGCTTTTCGAATCGCTTGGGTCTGGGCCAAACCGGCGAGAATGAAGTTATTGTTAAGGCTTATACCCTTAATATCCTCATCATCTTTGGCCACGGTTATGGCATGCAAAATTTCATCGAGGCCCTGCGCCTGCCGAAAGAATCCTACCGTAAAGGGATCAAGCGAATTATCGCCTACATAATCACTAATAGGCTGCTGGAGTTGAAGTTCCAATACCGAATTTTTTTTGATGGAAATCGAGTCTTCGGAGTTGCTTATTAAGCTTATCAGCACAAAGAACATTAGGAATGTAATTCCGAAAGCAATTAGGGTACCGATGATTGCGGCAAGCAGGTTTCTTAAAAATTTCATAGAAAAATTCTTACTATTTAATCCGGCAAAGGTAATGAACTCCCTCCGACTTTTTATTTGCAACCGAGAATTTTGGTTTTTGTGCCCTGATGAAGGTGTTATTCTCTTGCATGGCCTAAGTAACGGTACTTAAGAATAACAAGATTAGGGTGCGAAATGTAAAATTGGCAGGTTAAAGAAAAAGTCGGGGTAAGTTCAATGAACTCACCCCGACTTTTTGTTACTTTGCACTTTGCTATGACCGACCCTAAAACCGCATATCTTTCGCTGGGAAGTAATCTTGGAGATCCCTTGGGCAATCTACAGAATGCCGTATTTGCCATTCAAAAAAGGGTGGGCGACATACAACGTATCTCCCCCGTATACCAAAGCAGCTCGTGGGGTTTCGATTCCAATGATTTTCTAAACGTTTGCCTATCCCTAAAAACAAGTTTGGCCCCACATAAACTGCTAGAAACGGTATTACAGATCGAAACCGACCAAGGTAGGATTCGCTATAAAGAGGATGGCTACCAAGACCGTAAAATCGATATCGATATTCTGTATTACGATAGGGAAACCGTGGTATCGGAGAATTTAATCATTCCGCATCCGGAGCTGCCCTTCCGTAGGTTCGTGTTGAGGCCTTTGGCCGATATTGCCCCCCAGTTTTACCATCCGGTACTGAACAAAGACACCCGGAACCTGTTACAGGAGAGTCGGGATAAAGGGAGGCTGGAGAAAACGGTATTTCGCTTATTCAAAGACAGAAGAGAGGTGTTTTCGCACACCAACTTTATCGCCATCGAAGGCAACATCGGAGCGGGCAAGACCACCTTGGCGAATAAGATTGCCGAAGATTTCAACGCTAAACTGGTGTTAGAGCGCTTTGCCGACAACCCTTTCCTCCCCAAATTTTATGAGGACCAGGGCCGATTTGCCTTTCCCTTGGAAATGTCTTTCTTGGCAGACCGCTACCAACAGTTTACGGACGACACCTCGCAATACGATCTCTTCAAAAGTTTTATGGTCAGCGATTACGACATTTACAAATCGTTGATATTCGCACGGGTAACCCTTCAACACGATGAATTCAACCTGTACCGTAAACTTTTCAACCTCATGTACAAAGAGGTAAAGAAGCCTAAAATCTACGTCTATCTCTACCAAACTACGCAACGATTACTGGACAATATCAAAAAAAGGGGACGGGACTACGAACGCAACATTACGCCCGAATATTTGGAGAGCATCAACAAGGGTTATTTTGAATTCATCAAGGGCCACCCCGAACAGAACAATCTGGTTATCGAACTCGGAGACCTTGATTTTGTCGAACGGCAGGAGGATTATGAAATCGTTATCGACCAGATCGTGAAGTTTGCTATGGGGTTGCCGCGGTGAATTTCGACCAAAAATCCCACACCACTACCCCAACGCTTACCGATATATTCAGGGAATGTTTGGTTCCGAACTGCGGAATTTCTAACACCCCGTCGCAGGCGCTCACTACTTGCTGATCTACACCCTTTACTTCGTTGCCGAAAATCAAGGCGTATTTCTTTGATGCCTGGATGTTGAATTCATGCAACATTTGGGCATTTTCAGCCTGTTCTAGGGCCAAAACAGTATAGCTTTCCGATTTTAGCTTACCCACAAGATTCAAGGTACTTTTGCAATGCTCCCAATCAACACTTTCCGTGGCACCCAAGGCCGTCTTTCGAATGTCTTTATGGGGCGGAGTGGCGGTTATGCCACACAGATAAATTTTTTCAATCAAAAAGGCATCCGCCGTACGGAAAACCGATCCAATGTTGTTCAGGCTGCGAATGTTGTCCAAAACAATAACGACCGGTGTTTTTTGGGATAGCTTGAAACTGTCGACATCGAGTCGATCGAGTTCTTCGTTTTTTAATTTTCTCATTTCCAGGGTGCTGTTTAACCCACCAATTAATGCTGACCTACAAGGTATGAGCGCGGGATGAGTAATCTTTGTAGGTCTGAATTCGACGCTTATCGTCCACCGGCCAGAACTACCAGGCTTCACTTGGTTCGGGAAACCTTGCAGGTCGATTTGCGCACCTTGCAACAGCCGGCAAAGTTATCATCAAATATCAACAAGATCAAGGTTTCCATGACAAAAATAGTACATTCGTTTTAGTGTATATCTGAATCGTAACAGCATTATTTTGGGCAATTCGAAAAAAATCAAGAAGGTAACTCCTTTGATGAAGCAGTACAATACCATCAAGACCAAATATCCTGATGCGCTGTTGCTTTTTCGGGTGGGCGATTTTTACGAGACTTTTGGGGAAGACGCGGTAAAAGCTTCCCGTATTTTGGGCATCATCCTAACTCATCGCAACAATGGGGGCGACCGCACCGAGCTGGCAGGTTTTCCACACCATTCCATCAACACCTATTTGCCAAAGTTGGTCAAGGCCGGGCAGCGGGTTGCCATCTGTGACCAGCTCGAAGACCCGAAAGCCACCAAGACCATTGTAAAACGCGGGGTTACCGAACTGGTTACGCCAGGTGTCGCCATGAACGACGACATCCTCGATACCAAATCAAACAACTTTTTGTGCGCCGTACATTTTGGTAGAAAACTATTGGGGGTATCCTTCGTCGATATTTCCACCGGCGAATTTTTGACCTCCGAAGGTACCGAGGAGCAGATCGATAAACTGTTGCAGAATTTTGCACCCAATGAAGTTTTGGTTTCCAAGACCCATAAGAAAGAGTTCGCCGAGATTTTCGGCAATCAGTTCCATACCTTTTATATGGAAGATTGGGTGTTTCAAGACGACTATGCCAAAGAGACTCTGACCAATCATTTCAAAACGCGTACACTCAAAGGTTTCGGGGTCGACCATTTGAACCATGGCATCATAGCCTCCGGGGTGGTATTACACTATCTGTCGGAAACACAGCACCGAAGGCTACAACATATCAACCGCCTACAGCGTATTGCCGAAGAGGATTATATTTGGATGGATCGATTTACCATCAGAAACCTTGAACTCTACCACTCGAACAATCAAAATGCGGTAACGCTGCTTGAAATCATCGACCGAACTATTTCACCCATGGGCGGGCGGATGCTCAAAAGATGGTTGGCGCTTCCGTTAAAAAATGTCGAAAAAATTCGGATACGGCATCAGGTCGTATCCCATTTGGCCAAAGACGACACTATTCTGCGAAAATTGCAGCATGCGATGAAACAAATGGGCGATCTCGAACGCCTGATTTCCAAGGTCGCCACTGGAAAAATCAATCCGAAAGAAACGGTACAGCTAAAAAATTCGCTTGAAGCCATTGTTCCCATAAAACAATTGACATCCCGCAGTGAAAATAAAGCCTTACAGACCATAGCCGATCAGCTTGATGCCTGCGATACTTTGCGGAATAAAATCAAGGAAATGCTATGTGAAGAGGCCCCAGTAAACCTCTTGAAAGGCAAGACTATTGCCGATGGATATTCTACAGAACTTGACGAGCTACGCAACCTTGCCGTTTCAGGAAAGACCTATTTGAATACAATGCTCGAACGGGAAACGGAACGAACGGGTATAACCTCCTTAAAAATAGCCTCCAATAATGTTTTTGGCTATTATATCGAAGTCCGAAATACCCATAAAGCCAAGGTGCCCCAAGAATGGACGCGCAAACAGACATTAGTCAACGCCGAACGCTACATTACCGAAGAGCTCAAAGAATACGAAGCGAAAATATTAGGGGCCGAAGAGCGCATTCTCAGTTTGGAACAGCAATTATTCTCGCAACTTACCCTTTGGATGCAGGAGTATATCGCACCGGTTCAGAGCAACGCCCAGCATGTAGCACGACTCGATTGTCTTTGCGGTTTTGCCCAATTGGCTAAAGAAAATAATTATGTCGAACCCGTAATCGACGATTCAACCGATATCACTATTAAGAACGGGCGGCATCCGGTTATTGAAAAGCAACTGCCGTTGGGCGAGGTCTATATCGCTAACGATGTAACGCTAAACCGTGACAATCAACAGATCATAATGATTACCGGGCCCAACATGAGCGGAAAATCGGCTATCTTGCGGCAGACCGCCTTGATTGTACTTTTGGCACAGATGGGCAGTTTTATCCCCGCAGAATCGGCCAAGATCGGTTATGTCGACAAGATTTTTACCCGGGTCGGTGCCAGCGATAACATCTCAATGGGCGAATCGACTTTTATGGTCGAAATGAACGAGACGGCTTCGATCTTGAACAACCTTAGCGAGCGCAGCCTGATACTATTGGATGAAATCGGACGCGGCACCAGTACTTATGACGGCATATCGATAGCCTGGGCGATTTCTGAATACCTGCACGAACACCCTGCACGTGCCAAGACCCTGTTCGCCACCCATTATCACGAACTGAACGAGATGAGCGAAACCTTTGAGCGCATCAAAAATTTCAACGTCTCCGTCAAGGAATTGAAAGACCATGTATTGTTTCTTCGAAAACTGACTCCTGGCGGTAGTGAGCATAGTTTTGGAATTCATGTAGCTAAAATGGCCGGGATGCCGCAACAGGTCATTCTTAAGGCCAATAAAATTCTGAAGAAACTAGAAAAATCACATTCTAACGAGGAACTTACCGATACCTTGAAATCG
>RCMY010005227.1_pt1 | contig 11066 bp, 10 predicted proteins | sample 2041341 | NCBI WGS metagenome assembly RCMY01 (sample SAMN09708234, study PRJNA481090) | Marine sediment metagenome, whole genome shotgun sequencing project.
AAAGCACTCTATCCCGGCGATTGATGACGATCCCAGGCGTCGGACCCATTGTAGCGCTCAGCTTCATCGCACACGTCGATGATCCGAATAGGTTTCGAAAGACGGCGGATGTAGGTGCCTTCCTTGGGTTAACGCCACGGCGATACCAGTCTGGCGAAATGGACTATTCCGGCCGGGTATCTAGGTGTGGGGATGCTCAAATACGTAGGCTACTGTTTGAGGCCGCAACCTGTCTGATCCATCTGGTCAAACGTTTCTCGCCTTTAAAATCATGGGCCGTGCGTCTGGCCGGGCGCAAAGGTTTCAAAAAAGCCGCAGTCGCCACGGCCCGGAAAATGGCAGTGCTGATGCTGACGCTTTGGAAAAACGAAACCGAATTCTGTTGGAAAGGAACCGCTACAGCCTGAAACGATACAACGAAATCCCGCCTGAGGAAGAGGCTGGGAGCAAAGTCCCAAAGGGACGGAGCCAGATTGATCTCGTGGGTGCAGTTGGGGCAGAAAACTAACCGCCGAATGACCCCGCACATGACATTTGGAGACAATCAGCCCCGAACGCCATAGTGAGGCGCACCGCGCGACCTCGGAGAGAACGATGACCCTGAAGGACTGCGCTAACTGGCCCTTGACTATGCCGCGAACAGAGAACAGCACCCTTTCAGATTCTTAGAGCCGCCGCGCCAGTGTTCCGCGACAAGGCCCGCGCCGAAGCTGAAGCGGGGCAGGAAGTGTTTCGCAAGGTTGTGAATATTTCGTCCATCGCTGGAACCGGCGGCAATACGGGGCAGATCAACTATTCTGCTGCCAAGGCCGGCATCATCGGACTGACCAGAACGATGGCAAAAGAGTGGGGCCGATACAAGGTCAACGTCAATGCCGTGGCCTTTGGCCCGATCCGCACGCGCCTGACCGAAGGCAGCGCCAAGGGGGACAGCACGATCAAGGTTGAAGGCAAGGACATCCGCGTCGGTGTCAGCCCCGATCTGTTAAGCCAGATGGAAACGTCTATTCCACTGGGCCGTGTCGGCACACCCGAGGAAGCCGCAGGGGCTGTCTATCTGTTTTGTGCGCCGGAATCGAACTTCATTTCCGGGCAATATGTGATCTGCGGCGGGGGTTTTGTAATCTAAATAGCCGCCGCTGTTGAATGACCAAGGAGAGTGTGTGCGTGTCACAAGGACCGTTGAAAAACATTAGTATCATCGAACTTGGTCATGTGATCGCCGGACCGCTGGCGGCGACTTTGTTGGCCGATTTCGGTGCCGAGGTGATCAAGGTTGAAAACCCGCGCGGCGGTGACATGATGCGCGATCTCGGCCCCAAGGCGCAGGATGACGGGCTGGGTGTGTGGTGGAAAACACTGGCGCGCAACAAACGCATTTTGGCGCTTAACTGGAAGACCCCTGAAGGACGCGCAATTCTGCGCCGCATGGTCGAAGCCAGTGATGTTTTAGTTGAGAATTTCCGGCCCGGCGTGCTGGAACGCGCTGATATCGGACCCGACGTGTTGCACAGATGGAACCCGGATCTGATCATCCTGCGTATTTCGGGCTATGGGCAGGAAGGCCCGATGAAAAAGACGCCGGCCTTTGGTCGCGCAGCCGAAGCCATGAGCGGATTGGCACATCTGACGGGATACCCCAACGGGCCGCCGATGCATCCAGGGTTTCCGGCGGCGGATTCGACCACCGGGCTGATGGGCGCACTGGGTGTCATGCTGGCGCTGCACGCGCGTGGCAATGGAACCGCAAAAGGGCAGGTCATCGACCTCGCGGTGTTCGAGGGGCTGTTGCGGCTGATCGACTATCACGTGCCTGCGCTGACAGGCGCGGCCGTGTCGCCGCTGCGCAACGGTCTTCGCCAACCGATGGACTTTGCCCCCGGCGGTATGTTCCGCACCAGCGACGGTGTCTGGGTCACGGTATCCGCAGGCGGGGCAGAAACCGCTCGGCGTCTGTTGCGCACGGCGGCCGGGGATGCATTTGCCGACGATCCGCGCTTTGCCACAATGGCCGGGATCAGCGCCAATATGGCCGAGGTTTTTGACGCGCTTCAGAAGTTCATTGGGGCGCGTGATTTTGACACTGTGCAGGCCGAGTTTACAAAAAACGACGCGGTTGCTGCGAGGGTTTTGAGCGTCGAGGATATCGTGAACCATCCGCAGATCGCCCATCGCGGCGACATCGTGGATGTAGCGGGAGAACAGACACGGGTGGTCGGCGCGGTGCCGCACCTGTCAGACACGCCGGGAAGCGTACGCTGGCTTGGCCGGGCCGAGGCCGCCGACAGCCACGCAGTGTTGCGCGATCTGGGTTTGAACGAACAAGAAATCGCGGCGCTGGCCTCGTCAGGGGTGGTGGGCATGCCGCAAGAATCCGAGGAAAAAGCATGACTTATCGGTATACTGAGGCGCAGCAGGAAATCCGCGACACCGTTTTGCGTATCTGTGCCGATTTCGATGATGAATACTGGCTGGAAAAAGACCGCAATGGCGGCTTCCCCCACGACTTACACAAGGCTTTGGCGGATGGCGGCTGGCTGGGTATCGCATTGCCGGAAGAGGTCGGCGGTGCCGGACTGGGCATAACCGAGGCGGCAATCATGATGCAGGCCATCGCGGAATCGGGCGGTGGTGCCAGCGGTGCGTCGGCCATCCACATGAACATTTTCGGGCTCAATCCAGTGGTAAAATTCGGCACCCCGGAGCAAAAACAGCGGATGCTGGTGCCGCTTCTGGAGGGGCGCGAAAAGGCCTGTTTTGCGGTAACCGAACCGACGACGGGGCTGGATACAACAAAGCTCAAGACACGGGCAATCCGACAGGGCGACCGGTATGTGGTGCATGGCCAGAAGGTCTGGATTTCAACCGCGCAGGTGGCTCACAAGATGCTGTTGTTGGCCCGCACCACGCCGCTGGAAGAGGCGACAAAGCCCACCGAGGGGTTGACCCTGTTTTACACGACGCTGGACCGGACCTTTGTGGACGTGCGCGAGATCGAAAAAATGGGCCGCAAAGCGGTAGATTCCAATGAGGTGTTCATCGACGGGCTGCCTGTTCCAGCCGAGGATATGATCGGCGAAGAAGGCCAAGGGTTCCGCCAGATCCTACACGGTCTGAATCCCGAACGCATACTGGTGGCGGCGGAATGCGTCGGCATTGCGCGAAACGCGATCAAACGGGCGTCGGAATATGCAAAGGAGCGACATGTCTTCGGCCGTCCGATCGGGCAGAATCAGGGCATCCAGCATCCGCTTGCCAAAGCCTGGGCCAGGGTCGAATCCGCCAATCTGATGGTGATGCATGCCGCGGCTCTGTATGATGCGGGCGAGCCATGTGGTGTCGAGGCGAATGCTGCAAAGCTGCTGGCAGCGGAAGCCGCAGTGGAGGCGACGCAGACGGCGCAGATGACGTTTGGCGGTTTTGGATACGCCAAGGAATATCATGTTGAGCGGCTGGTCCGCGAGGCGTTGTTGTTCCACATCGTACCGGTGACGCCGCATATGCTGATGTCGTTCATTGCCGAAAAGGCGCTTGGGCTGCCAAAATCCTACTGAAAGGGGCCACTATGAAAGATGTATTGCGCACCACCGGCTTCTATTTCGATGAAGTCGAGATTGGTGCCCGCTTCGAAACCCGCAGCCGGACAGTGACCGAGGCTGACCTTGTTGGGTTCTGTAACCTGATGTGGATGACGGAATCATTGTTCACCGATACTGAGCATGCCCGCGACGGCGCTGCGGCGCATGGGCGGGTGGTGCCTGGGGTGATGGTTTACGCAATGGCCGAGGGGCTGTTGACGCACACGATGGAGGGCACGGGTCTGGCGTTTCTTCATGCTGATTTCAGTGTGAAGGGGCCTACTTTTGTCGGTGATACAATCCACGTTGAAGTCGAAATTATCGAGGCCCGTCTAACATCTAGGCCGGGACGTGGTCTGGTGCGCAGCCGAAACCGGGTGCTCAAGGCGGATGGCAGCGAATGTATCGTCTACGAGCCGCTTCGCATGCTGCGTCAGCTAAACGCAACTCAGTAAAATACACCTAATTTGAGAGATCACATTAATCTTGCCAAAAAATCTAACGCATGTTAGGTTTTGTGAAACGCTAGCGAAATTGCTAGCAGGGGGGGAAAGATGACTGACTCGCAAGAGCCGGTTTTTGGGTTCACACGAACCGAACTACGGGACCGAAATACCGTCTATGCGCCGGGTCTTTTCCAGGACCAGACTGTTGTCGTGACTGGTGCGGGTGGCGGGCTTGGCCTGGCTATCGCGGCATTGTTCGCCCGCCTGGGCGCACGGCTGGCGATCTGTGGGCGCAACCCTGAAAAACTGGAAAGCGCGGCGGAATTCCTGCGTTCGTTTGGCGGCGAAGTGATGGCGCGCGAAATGACGATACGCGACCCTGAACAGGTTGCCGCCTTTGTGGACGCTGTTCATGAACGTTTCGGTGGGCTGAATGTTCTGGTCAACAACGCAGGCGGACAGTTTCCGCAGCCGGCCTTGGACTTTTCCATAAAAGGTTGGAACGCGGTGATCGACACCAATCTGAATGGTACCTGGTGGATGATGCAGGCGGTAGCGAAAAATTGGGTCGAGACCGGAACCCAGGGCAATATTGTCAGCATCGTCGCAGATGTCTGGCGCGGAATGCCCGGTATCGCCCATACCGCCGCGGCACGCGCCGGGGTGATATTCCTGTCCAAATCTGTCGCAGTTGAATGGGCACCTTACGGTGTACGTGTGAACTGTGTCGCACCTGGATGCTGCGAAAGTACCGGGTTTGGAAATTATCCAGCCGAGGGTGCCGCGACGTTCAAGGAATCCAACCCCATGCGCCGGGCGGGCGACGAATGGGATGTTGCCGAAGGAGTTGTTTATATGGCGGCACCGTCGGGCAAATTTATAACCGGAGAGGTTCTAAACATAGATGGCGGTCAGCAGATGTGGGGTGATCCCTGGCCGACGGGACGTCCTGATTACTTCAAGATAGACTGAGAGAGAGAACGGCGGGATGGTGAGTTTTGATTTGCTGGGAGGCGCGCACGGATGAATGGACCTGTAACATCAGGCAGCGGCCAGGTGCCGGTTTTGGAATGCATCGGCGTAGAGCGGCGGTTTGGCGGGCTTGTCGCGGTATCGGGCGTGGATCTGAGGCTTGAGAAAGGCGAAATCTTCGGTCTTGTCGGTCCCAACGGCAGTGGAAAAACGACGCTGACCAACGCGATCACCGGCTTTTACCCGCCACAAAAGGGGAAGATCCTGTTGGGCGGTAGGGATATTACTGGAACCGCGCCGCACAAGGTTGCGGGCATGGGAGTTGCGCGGACATTCCAGAACCTTGCGTTGTTCAACGGAATGAGCGTGCTCGACAATATTTTATTGGGGCGTCACATCCATATGAACCCTGGCGTGATCCGCACGGCGCTATACTGGTGGTTGGCGCGGCCCCAGGAAATTGCCAACCGAGAAGTCGTGGAAGAGGTAATCGACTTTCTTCAACTGGAAAGCATCCGGCACGAGATGGTCGACGGAATCCCGATCGGGTTGAAGAAACGTGTGGAGTTGGCCCGTGCTTTGGTGGCCGAACCGCATCTTCTGATACTGGATGAACCGATGGCCGGGATGAACCAAGAAGAAAAAGAATACATGGCGCGGTTCATTCTGGATGCTCGCGCCGAGCGCGGCGTCAGTGTCCTGCTGATCGAGCATCATATGGACGTTATCATCGGGATCTGTGACCGAATGTTGGCGCTGAATTATGGCGAAATGATTGCCAGCGGCATCCCAAGAGAAGTCATTAAAAATCCGCGCGTTATCGAGGCCTATATCGGAGGCGCACATGCCGAATAATCCTTCATCCACCGTTCTAAAGGCCGTGCCAAACGCCGGGGACGATACGATTGCGCGCCTTCTGATGCGCAATGCAAGAGAGTATGGCAATGATATTGCGATGCGCGAGAAAGACCGTGGTATCTGGCGGGAAGTGACCTGGTCTGCCTATGCTGAGGAGGTGCTGCGCTGCGCCGCCGGCTTCATGGCCCTGGGCGTGAAGCCCGGTGACGCGGTCATTATTCTGGGTGACAATCGCGTGAGGCTTTATGCTGGAATGACCGCGATGTCGATGCTGCGCGCCTATGCCATGCCGGCCTATCCCGGCGCGACGCTTGACGAGTTGAAGCATTTCTTCGGGGAAGCTCACGTTGTAGCCGCTTTGGTCGAAGATCAAGAACAGGTCGACAAGATCCTTGAGCTGCGCGACGCTGGAACGTCGGTGGCATCTATCGTTTACGATGAGGCGCGCGGGTTGAATCTCTATGATGCGCCTGGCCTGCAGTCGTGGGAAAGCCTGGTGGAAGCGGGTGCCAAGAGACTGTCTGCCGATCCGGATTTGCGTCGGCACCTGATTGAGGAGTCCAAGCCAGAAGATCCGGCGGTGTTCATGCATTCCTCGGGTACGACGGGCAAGCCTAAGGGGATCGTGCTGAGCCAAAAGAATGTGTTGTCGGGTGCGCGCAATGCCCATGCCGGAGGTGCTTTTGAATATGGCGAAGAAATTTTGGCCTATCTGCCAATGGCATGGGTTGGTGACTTTGCTCTGACGGTGGCGTCGGCGATCGCGTTCCGCTTTACCGTCAGCGTGCCGGAGCGTCAGGAAACCGTGCAGCGTGACCTGCGCGAGATTGCACCCAGCCTGTATCTCGCCGCACCGCGCAGTTGGGATCACATGTTGACTGCCATTCAGGTGGGCATGGAGAATTCAACGCCTCTGAAGAAATGGCTCTATCATTTCTTTATGGATCGGGCTGTCGAGGCCGAACGGCGCAAGCTGAACGGTCTCAGTGGCGGACCCTTTGAGCGGCTGGGTCGGCTGGTCGGCGAGAAACTTATTTTTGGCCCGATCAAGGACCAGTTCGGCTTGATCCACCTTAAACGCGCCTTCACCGGTGGTGAAGCTATCGGCGAAGATACTTTCATTTTTTACCGGGCCCTTGGTATCAAATTGCGCCAGCTTTACGGCCAGACCGAAAACAGCGCGTTCAACGCTATCCAGGCCCCTGGCGAGGTGAAGTTGCATACCGTCGGCAAGCCCTTGCCGGGCGTCGAAGTGAAGATTGCCGACGATGGCGAAATCCTCATGAAGGCGGACAGCGTGTTCAAAGGGTACTTCAAAAATGAGGCGGCCTCGGCCGAGGCATTGCAGGATGGATGGTTGCACAGCGGCGACGCCGGTTATCTGGAAGACGACGGCCATCTCGTTGTTCTGGGGCGCGTATCAGAGGTAGTCTTTACCCAAAGCGGCGAACGATATGTTCCCAACTATATCGAAAACCGTCTCAAGTTCAGCCCCTACATCAAAGATGCCGCCGTGGTTGGCGCGGGACGGGACGAATTGACGGCAATGATCTGTATCGATGCCGAGGCGGTCGGGCATTGGGCCGAAGTCAACGGTGTGCCCTACGTATCCTATGCGGATCTTTCCCAAAGACCTGAGGTGGCTGAATTGGTGAAAGAGGCATTTGTTCGGGTGAACAAGGCGGTGACCGAAGGCCTGCAATTGCATCGCTATGTTTCATTGCACAAAGAATTTGATCCGGATGACGGCGAGATTACACGAACCCGTAAACTGCGGCGCAAAGTTGTAGAAGAACGCTACGGTCAGGTGATCGAGGCGCTTTATAACGGTGCAGCCGATATTCACGTCAAAGCGGTCGTAACGTACGAAACAGGCGAAACGGGGACTGTCGAACGCACCCTGTTGATCAGGGAGATATAAGATGGATTTAGTTTTTCTGGCAGAGCTGACAGTGAATGGCGCGCTGACAGGCCTGCTTTACTCGCTTTTTGCAATTGGGCTTGTCCTGATTTACAAATCGTCGTCGGTGCCAAACTTGGCTCAGGGGGCCCTAACCATGTTGGGTGCCTATGTGGTGCTGGCATTCTCGCATAATATGGGGTTGCCGCTTTGGGTGGCCATTCCTTTGGCGGTGGTGATCATGTTCTTTGTGGGCATCGGCATCGAAAAAGTTGCGCTGCGCCGATTGGCGGGGCGCCCGGTCATTATGATCCTGATGATGACAATGGGGATCGACATCTTTCTGCGCGGCACCACCCTGGCGATTTGGGGCGGGTCTTCGCGTTCGGTTGATTTGGGGGTCAGCTATGAACCGCTCTTTGTGGGGGACATGCTTCTTAGCCGTATCCACATTGTCGGTGCCAGTGTTGCGCTCGCCCTGTTTGTTGCCTTTTTTCTGTTCTTCCGCAGTCGGCTTGGTATTCGTTTGCGGGCCATTTCTGACGATTATATGGCATCCTGGTCTGTGGGTATTTCGGTTGAACGGGGTGTTGGCCTGTCCTGGGGACTGGCGTCGATCGTGGCGGTGGCAACCGGTGTGATTTGGGGCGAAATCCAGGGCGTCGATCAGTCGTTGTCGATCCTGCTGCTCAAGGGGCTGACAGTGGCCGTTTTGGGCGGGCTGGACAGTATCATCGGCGCGATTGTCGCCGGTATCATTCTGGGCATTCTGGAAAGTGTCGGTTCATTTTATCTAGATGAAATTGTCGGAGGTGGCAGCCGGGATCTGATTGTCGCTGCCGTGTTGATCCTGACGGTGATGATCCGCCCGCATGGCCTGTTTGGCCGTCATGACATCGAAAGGGTCTAAATTATGTTTTACGGTCTCTCAGGTGTTCGCCACAATAGTTACGTTTCTGATAGCAAGCTCTTCCCGGTCCCGGCTGATCGCAACGCCGTTGTGTTCTTCTTGCTGCTCGGGCTCGCAGCACCCTATCTGGTCAGTTCGCTTTATCTGAACAGTTACATTCTGCCTTGGCTGATCTGGACGGCGGCCGTATTGGGACTGAACCTTGTAACGGGTTGGGCCGGACAACTGCATCTGGGATATGCGGCCGTTATGGCCGTTGGTGCCTATTCGGCTGTTCACGCGGCGAAATTCGGAATTCCATGGGAGTTTGCCTTGCTTATAGGCGGTCTAGCCTCTTCGGTAATCGGAAGTCTGTTTGCTTTTGCGGCGCTGCGGACCAAGGGGCTTTACCTGGCCCTCACAACCCTTGCGATGCAGTTCGTGATGGACTGGGTACTGACCCATTCGCCAACGATCGCAGGGGGATCGCACGCGTCCTTGCAATCGCCCACCTTTGCGTTGTTGGGGCAGGACATTACCTCGGATGCAGGTCTGTATTACGTTGCATTCGGCTGGTGCGTTCTGGTCACGATCTTCATGCTCAACCTGCGACGCACCGGATTGGGCCGGGCCTTGGTTGCCGTGCGGGAAAAGGATTTTGCCGCAGCTATTCTGGGTGTGAACAGTTTTTACTATAAACTTGTCGCGTTTGCCGCATCGTCATTTATCGCAGGTGTCAGCGGCGCGATCCTAGTGGCGACGTTCTACTTTCTTGCGGCCCCAGAACAGTTTGCCGTGAACGTATCCATTCAGGTTCTGGCGATGGTGATTGTGGGCGGGCTCGGCAGCATTCTTGGAAGCTATCTGGGAGCCGCACTCATCCTGCTCATGCCCGGGGTCGTGAACCAGTTGTTCTCATTGGGAGCTAATCTTTTGGGGTTGGATTTAGGCATCGAAACGCTAGCGCACATTCCGAACGCGGCCTACGGCGCACTGATTGTCATCTTCCTGATGGTCGAGCCCTTGGGGCTTGGAAAACTCTACGCCAATGTCAGGGATTACCTGATGGTTTGGCCCTTTGACCAGCTTAAGAAATAGGGGGCGACATGGCACAGCCTAAAACCACAGCGACCGACCAGATACTGTCTCTGAACAGCATTGAAGTTTTGTACGATTCAGTTCTGCTCGCGATTAAAGGGGTCTCGATCGAGGTTCCCCGTGGAGGAATGGTTGCCCTTTTGGGTTCCAACGGAGCAGGCAAAAGCACCACCCTGAAAGCAATCAGTGGATTGCTAAAGGCCGAACGGGGCAAGGTCAGCCGGGGGGAAATTTGCTTTGACGGTAAACTTATCGGCAACATCCTGCCGCAAGACCGCGTTGCGATGGGTATCTGCCACGTCATTGAAGGCCGCCGGGTATTCGAGCATATGACACCGGATGAAAACCTTGAGGCGGCAGCGCCGATGTCGATGTCGCGCCAAAAGGTGAATTCGGAAAAAGCCCGCATATACGAGTATTTTCCGCGCCTTGCGGAACGCAAAGCATCACAGTCGGGGTATCTGTCAGGCGGCGAACAACAAATGTTGGCCATCGGGCGTGCGCTAATGACCCAACCGCGCCTGTTGATGTTGGACGAACCCAGCCTCGGGCTTGCTCCGTTTCTGGTGGCCGAAATTTTTGGAATTATCCAGCGTATCAACAAGGAAGATGGCCTGTCGGTTTTACTGGTAGAGCAAAACGCGCTGGCCGCGCTGGAGATCGTTTCGCACGGCTATCTGATCGAAAATGGCCGCGTCGTGATGCACGATTCGGCAGAGGCGCTGAAGGCAAACTCCGACATTCAGGAGTTTTATCTCGGTGGAGGTGAAGGCAAGAATTTTCACGACATCAAGCACTACAGCAGACGGAAGCGCTGGCTGAGCTAGCGTTTGCGTTTGAATGTTCACAGAGGAGGAACCAACCAATGAAAACCAAGACTTATGTAAAACGATTGGCTGCGGCAGCCGTGATGGGGCTGACAAGCCTGTCGGCCGCGAATGCAGCCGAGGACACGATCAAGTTCGGTATGTGTTATGATCTGAGCAAGTCCTACACATTTGTGACGCCGCAAATCACGCAGGCGGCGCAAGATCTGGCCACCCTGACCAATATGAAGGGCGGCATCGGTGGTCATGAAATTGAAATCATCGTTCAAGATCACGGCAACGAACCGCAGCGTGGTATTGAATGCTACGAAAAGCTCAAGCGTGAAGGCGTGTTTGTGTTCGACATGCTGTCGACGCCGGTTTCCATCGCTGTGCTGCCGCGGATTATGAAAGACAAGAATATTCTGATCCAATCTCTTGTCGGCCGGGGGGACGCCGCTGACGGATCGGTGTTGTGGCAGTCCGAGGGGCGCGAGTTTATCAGCCGCGACTGGCGCA
>RCMY010005230.1_pt1 | contig 11064 bp, 9 predicted proteins | sample 2041341 | NCBI WGS metagenome assembly RCMY01 (sample SAMN09708234, study PRJNA481090) | Marine sediment metagenome, whole genome shotgun sequencing project.
TGATGTGGAATAAAGTGGGCATGGCTCGCAATGAAAAACATTTAAAAGAGGCCATCAAAGAAATTCAAGAAATAAGAGAAGACTTCTGGAAAAATGTAAAAGTTCCTGGTAAAAATGAAGAATTTAATCAAGAATTAGAAAAAGCAGGTCGTGTAGCTGATTTCTTAGAATTAGGCGAATTATTTGCCAAAGATGCCTTAGAAAGAAAAGAATCTTGTGGTGGGCATTTCCGTGAAGAATATGTAACTGAAGACGGTGAAGCTTTACGTGATGATAATAACTTTGCTTACGTCGCTGCATGGGAATATACAGGAAAGCCAAGCGAAGCTATTTTACACAAAGAAGAATTAGAGTTTAAGGATATTGAATTGAAGACGAGGTCATACAAATAAAATACATTATGAATTTAACACTAAAAATTTGGCGACAAAAAGACTCTCAAACAAAGGGTCAAATGGTCGAATATAAGGTAAATGATATTTCAGAACACATGTCGTTTTTAGAAATGATGGATGTATTGAATGAACAACTAGTTAATAAAAATGAAGAACCTATTGCTTTTGATCACGATTGCCGTGAAGGAATTTGTGGGATGTGTTCTTTACATATTAACGGAGAAGCTCATGGACCTGATAGAGGCATTACTACTTGTCAATTACATATGCGTTCCTTTAAAGATGATGATACCATTACTATTGAACCATGGAGAGCAAAAGCTTTTCCAGTAATAAAAGATTTAGTTGTTGATCGTAATTCATTTGAACGTATTCAGCAAGCTGGAGGTTATATTTCGGTAAATACTTCGGGTAATACTCAAGATGCAAATGCAATTCCTATTTCGAAACATAATGCTGATTTATCAATGGATGCTGCTGCTTGTATTGGTTGCGGTGCTTGTGTAGCTAGTTGTAAAAATTCAAGTGCAATGTTGTTTGTGGCAGCTAAAGTTTCTCAGTTTGCTTTATTACCTCAAGGTAGAGTTGAAGCAACAGACCGTGTATTAAACATGGTAAAACAAATGGACGAAGAAGGTTTTGGTAATTGTACCAATACAGGTGCTTGTGAAGTTGAATGTCCTAAAGGAATTTCTTTAGAAAATATTGCGAGAATGAATAGAGAGTATTTGGTAGCAAGTATAAAGGGTTAAGCCTACTCTAACTTTTACCTGAGGGAAGGATTAACAAAGCGATTGACATAAAAGTTAATGATAATATTTAAAAATAGCCAACAAATTTCTTATGTCTTAGTCTTTCTACTTTGTATATCAAGTTGTAAATCTCGAACTACTACCTCTCATAGTTTAGTTGATAATTCTTTATCAGATATTGAGTTTTCGAAAGATTCATTAATGCGACACATAAAAATATTGTCTTCTGACGAATTTGAAGGGCGTAGAACAGATACTGAGGGTTCTATAAAAGCACAAAAATATATTACTTCTAAATTTAAGCAACTTGGTGTTTTGCCCTTGTTAAAAAATTACCATCAACCTTTTTCATTTACTAGCAGAGATAATAAAAATTATCAAGGAATTAATGTGTTAGGGTATATTAAAGGATCTATTAATCCTGATAAATTCATAGTCATTTCTGCACATTATGATCATTTAGGAATTAAAGATAATGCTATATTTAATGGAGCAGATGATGATGCCTCTGGAACTAGTGCTTTATTTAGCTTTGCAGAATATTTTAAGAAAAATCCACCAAAGCATTCTGTTATTTTGGCTGCTTTTGATGCTGAAGAATTAGGGTTGCAAGGTTCCAAATATTTTGTTGATTATCCAATTGTAGGTAAAGAAAATATTTTGCTGAACATTAATATGGATATGATTAGTAGAAGTGATAACAACGAACTCTATGTTGTTGGAACACACTTTTATGAAAATTTTAAACCTGTAATTACCACAGCTAAACTTCCTGAAAATTTTAAATTATCAATAGGTCATGACGGTTCAGATGATAAGCAAAATTGGACAAACTCTTCTGACCATACTTCATTCCATAAAAAACAGATTCCATTTTTATATTTTGGAGTAGAAGATCATAAAGATTATCATAAAGAAACAGATGAATTTGAATATATTCATCCTGAATTTTATCATAAGTCCGTAAAAGTTATTATTTCTATTTTTAACGATTTAGACAGAAGCTTAAGCAACTAAATTTTTTATTATTTTTTAGACATTTTTCTCTTGCCCATTTTATACGTAGGTAGCACATTCTGTTTACAAGGTTCAAATAATTTATATAAAAAACTCGTACAGCTTTAAAGCTATACGAGTATTTTTATTATTATAGATTTCTATTAAAAGATTAATAATTCCTATTTCTTTTTCGGACGTACCAATTTCATTTCCTCTATTAAATGTTTTGCTCCAGCGTATTTATCAATAATAAATAGTACATAACGCAGGTCAACCATTATATTTCTACAAATTTCTGGGTCATAATAATAATCGCTCATGGTACCTTCCCAAACACGATCAAAATTTAAGCCTACTAAATTTCCTTCTGCATCAATTGCAGGACTACCAGAATTACCACCAGTAGTATGGTTTGTACCTAAAAAGCAAACTGGTACTTTACCGCTAGCATCTGCATATTGACCGTAATCTTTATTTTCGTATAAATCCTGTAATTTTTGAGGCACATCAAATTCATAATCTCCAGGTACATACTTTTCAATTACACCATCAAGATAAGTAAGCGGCTCATAATAAATGGCATCTCTTGGTTGATATCCTTTTACCTGTCCGTAAGTTACTCTTAGTGTACTATTGGCATCAGGGAAATACCGTTGATTGGGTAACACCTCCATTTGAGCTTTCATATACTCTTTCTGATAAGCGTTAATTTCAGTATTGATACGTTGAAACTCCGGTTCAATTTGAGTGTAAAATTCAATAACAAATGGCTTCGCATATTGATAGGCGGCATCGGCATTTAATTTTTTAACAACATCTTCAGGTTTTCCCTCTAAAACAGCTAATGCTTTATCTAAATCAGTAAAATTGGTTTTGTCATAAATAGAATCATTTAAGTTAGTAGTATATAAAGGCAAAATGGCTTCAAAAACACCTTTATCAACCGCTGTGTTATAATTTTTATGGATGCCTTTAACCAAAGAGACTGTTGATGCTCTTGCTTTTTCAAAGGCTTTTTCGTTCTGCAGTGCTGCATTTTCTAGCTGTGTAAGTCTAAACATCATTTGCATTAATTCATTGCTACGTATAAAAACCTCAACAAAATTAGAACGTTTAACAACTATTGGTTCAATCTCTGCATACAATTCTTGAAATTTAGGCAATAGGTTTCCATAATTGCTTTCAAGCTTTTTTGCCTTGAGTTGTTTTGTAAATTCTGATTCAAATGCTTGTCGTTTACCAATTGCATTTGTTTTTTTAAGACCAAGATTTTCACCTATCCATTTTTTCCAGGCATTGGCAATTCTTGCTTGTTTAGAAGCATATTGAATTCTTACTTTATCATCAGTTTTCATAGCAGCATCAATAACCTTTAGTGCCGCTTCTCTAATAGCAATATTACTTGGATTTATTTTTTCGACAATCTGCTCAATGGCAATCGCTGGTAAGTATTCATCGGTACTTCCAGGAAAGCCAAAAACCATTGTGAAATCACCTTCAGAAACACCATCTAACGATATTGGTAAATAGTGTTTTGGTTTATATGGTTTATTGTCTTTTGAATATTTGGCAGGACGATTATTTTTATCTGCATAAATTCTGAAAAGAGAAAAATCGCCTGTATGTCGTGGCCAAACCCAGTTATCAGTATCAGAACCAAATTTTCCAATGCTTGTTGGTGGTGCACCCACTAAACGAATATCTTCAAAACGCTCAGTAACAAATAAGAAATATTGATTGCCTTGAAAAAATGATTTTATTTTAACATTATGCCACTTTTCTTTTACTGTAGCTTTTTGTATCGCATTACTATTACTATCAATGATAGACTGTCTCTCTTTTTGTGATAAATTGTTGCCAACACCTAGAAGTACCTTATCAGTTACGTCTTCAATACGTACAATAAACTCCACATATAAACTGTTGTTAGGTAACTCTTCAGATAAATTCATTGCCCAGAATCCGTCTTTTAAATAGTCGTTTTCTAGAGAAGAATGCGACTGAATTTGACTGAATCCGCAATGATGGTTGGTCAGGATCAACCCTTTTGGCGAAATCACTTCACTGGTACAACCGCCGTTAAAATGACCAATAGCATCTTTTAAGCTTGAATTATTTACATCGTAAATATCTTTAGCAGTAAGTTTACTACCTAAGGATTGCATTTCTTGTTCATTCATACCATCAAGTAGAGATGGAATCCACATACCGCCTTGTTGAGCAGAAAGTTGAAATGCTATTAAAAAAATTAGAATTTTAAATATTTTCATGTTTTTGGGGTTTTATTGTTCCTGTAATTTAAATAAATATTTACGTATTTGTTGGTTTAAAATGATTTAAACAAGTCTGAAATATCATTTTTAATTATTTTTTTATTAAGTGCTTTCAAAGATAAAAAAAGTAGGACTATTAACTAATCATTTTACTATATTATGCCTTAAAATCCAGCTTATGCAAATTCATTCAAAGTTGCCAAATGTAAAAACCACCATATTTACCATTATGGGGAATTTGGCAAAGGAAAACAATGCGGTAAATCTCGCACAAGGCTTCCCTGATTTTGATTCTGACCCTAAATTAATTGATTTGGTGACTAATGCGATGAAAATGGGATACAATCAATATGCACCTATGGCTGGTGTTTTAGATTTACGCGAACAAATTTCTCAAAAACTAAATAGGTTATATAATGCCAATTATCATCCTGAAACAGAAATAACAGTTACTGTGGGTGCAACACAAGCTATTTTTACCATTATTTCGACTTTTATACGTAAAGATGATGAAGTACTCATTTTTAAGCCCGCTTATGATTGTTATGAACCTGCAATTGAATTGCATAACGGTAAATCTGTTAATATACAATTAAAGGCCCCAGATTATAAAGTGAATTGGTCAGCCGTAAAAACAAAAATTACTTCTAATACCAAAATGATAATCATTAATACACCACACAATCCTTGTGGTTCAGTTTGGAGCAAGGAAGATATGTTGGCACTTGAAAATATAGTTAAAGACACTAATATTATCGTATTAAGTGATGAAGTTTATGAACATATTATTTTTGATGGGTTCAAGCATTACAGTGCATGTCTGTTTCCCCATTTAAAGGAACGTAGTTTTGTTGTAGCATCTTTTGGTAAGACATTCCATAATACAGGATGGAAAATGGGTTATTGTGCTGCTCCGTCCGAATTAATGCATGAGTTTAGAAATGTTCATCAATTCAATGTATTTTGTGCAAATCATCCCATGCAAATCGCTTTTGCTCAATATTTGAAGGATGAAAGTAATTATCTGTATTTATCAGGATTTTATCAATCCAAAAGAGATTATTTTCTAAATGGGATTAAAGATTCCAGATTTAAATTTTTACCGTCTAACGGAACTTACTTTCAGTTATTGGATTATAGTGCAATAAGTGATGAATATGATGTCGATTTCGTTAAAAGATTGGTTAAAGAACATAAGATCGCAGCAATACCTGTTTCTGTTTTTAATACGGATAATATTGATCAAAAAATGATTCGATTTTGTTTTGCAAAAAAGAATGAAACATTAGAAAAATCAACGCAGGTTTTAACTAATATTTAAAGACTCTCATTACTATTTTAGTTAACTTTGTTTAAACGAAAATTTAAAAAATATAATTATGAAAAATATAAAAATGCTTATTACGATTGTGTTGTTATTTGCCATAGCAATTTTACATGCACAAAAAGTTGAATATCAAGGAAAAGAGTACAAGATAAAAAAAGACTTAATATTTTTAAACGGTGAAGATGTTACGGCGAATTTGACAGTTTCTGAACAAACCGCGATTAAAGATGCATTAAAGAATCAAGTTGCGTTACAAAAAGCTGAAAAAGAACGTAAAAAGGCCGAAAAAGAACAAAAAAAAGCTGAGAAAAAGCGAAAGAAAGCGGAAAGAGAATTAAAAAAGGCTGAAAAAGAAGTTAAGAGGAGAGAAAAAGCTCAAAGCAATTTAGAGAAAAGCCGTAAAAAGTTAATAAAAGATACTGATAAATACGAAACACTAAAAAGCAAAGGAAAATTATCACCTCAAGATGATGTAAAATGGTTAAAAAAATTAGATAAACAAAAGGAGAATATTGAAAAGGCTGAGAAGAAGTTAAGGAAGATGTAAATATTTTTTAGTTTTTTTAATAGAAAGTGATAGTTTTCCTCTCAAGAGGGGAACTCATAAAGCATTAATAAAATAATGACGAATCAGCTTAAAATAGCCATTATACAAACCGAATTAGTTTGGGAAAATCTCGAACAAAACAGACGGCATTTTACTGAAAAAATTGAGAATATTTCGGAGAAAGTTGATTTAATTATTTTACCTGAAATGTTTACCACTGGGTTTACGATGCATCCTGAAAATGTTTCGGAAACCATGAGTGGCAAGACGGTACAATGGTTAAAAGAAATGGCCTCAAAAAAGGAGACCGCCATCTCAGGCAGCTTAGTGATTGAAGAAAACGATAATTATTATAACAGGATGGTTTTTGTTTTCCCTGATGGTAAAATAGAAACTTACAATAAACGACATACGTTTACTTTAGCAGGTGAGGACAAATTATATACGGCTGGTTCCAAAAAAGTAATAATAGAATATAAAGGTTGGAGAATATGCCCTATGGTGTGTTACGATCTTCGCTTTCCGGTATGGGCTAGAAATACTGAAAATTATGATTTATTGTTCTATGTTGCCAATTGGCCAAAACCAAGAATTGAAGCATGGAATACTTTACTAAAAGCAAGAGCCATAGAAAATATGACTTATTGCATCGGTGTAAATCGCATTGGTATAGATATTAACGGACACGAATACACTGGTAACTCAGTTGCTTTTGATGCTTTAGGAAAGCAAATTTCTCACATGGAACCTTATAAAAATACAGTCGAAGTTATAACGCTTTCAAAAGAGCACATTACTTCTACAAGAGATAGATTTAAGTTTTTGGAGGATATGGATAAATTTACAATTAATTAAATATCGCCCATTCTATGTGTTATTCCTTGGTTCGAGAAATCTGTCAAAATCTAACTCAACAATTGTATGATATTTCATGATATGTTGATTTTTACTTTCTTTAATATACTACACTTCTTTCTGAATAATAAAGCATTTTTCTTGTATACAAGAGTCTAAAATCTGATGTTTAACTAAACCACAGATTCCATGGAATTCTACTCAATACAAATAGCAATCCTAAACCATAAAAAATAGTAATAGATTTAAACTTACCCTTATCTGTAGTCTGTTTTTTGTGTCTGACCCATCCCATAGTAATAAAAACGATACCAATAATCATCATTAGAGGGTGCTCTAAACTTAACAAACGCAAACCAGAATTACCCATAGTTTCGCCCATTCCTAATTCTTTTAAGGCTTTGTATGATGGTGACATAAAATACCATCCTAACCCAATTATTAATTGAATGTGGGTAACTATTAAAGTAAATAAAGAAATACGTAAGTCTTTTTCTTTGAATTCTTTATTCTGAGTTAGACCAATTATAGCATTTATTGTAGCTATTATTAATAAGGCTAACACAAAATATGCCCAATAGGAGTGTATCAATTTCATCATAATCTGTAGGTTTTTAGTTTAAGGCAAAGGTAATCATTTTGTTCTGATTGTAATATTACTAAATTCTATTCCCATTTATTTTCAGCTGCGTTACCTCCCCAAACTAGGGTTGCAATATAAGGGTTGTCAATAAACGGATTTCTATTTCCTTGAGCACTTTCAATAACGTTGTTCCGTTGAATTTCAAAATCTGAAACTGGATCTGCTATATTCCATGATAAAAACAGTTCTAGCGTTCCAACTTTTTCAAAAGTTTCACCATAACGTATATTCAGATACATTACCATTCTCGCCACATCGCCTCTCCAATCATCTCCTGGATACCATTTGTTATTTGTCGATTTATAACTACCACTTCCGTCTGTAAATGGATGGTTGCTTCTTTCAGAATTTACGGTTTCATTGCATGATCTTAAATGGTGTAAATCAGTTACAGCATCGTTAGCATTTAACAAGGATTGTGGGTATATATGTTCTGTATTAAATGTTTGTGGACTATAAGCGTTTGAATTTGAAGTATATTCTTTCCAAAAGGTTTTTACACCAGAATACATTAAAACCACACTATCTGTATCAATTAGGTCAGCATCTGCGTTGTATAAATAAGTATGACGTTGTGCATAAGACAAAATGGTAGTGTGTTGTGCAATGGTAAAATCACTTAATAACACTTTATTTAAATCGGAATCAGTAGTTAATCCAAGATTTTCGTAATAGGCAACTAACTCTGAAGGAATATTAAAAGATAAGGATTCAAGAATATTAACTGAAATGGTTGCGGTTGCACAAGTAGAAGTGGGCGTATCATCATCACATATAGTATAAGTAAAAGTATCTTTGCCCGTAAAATCACTTTGGGGCACATAAGTTATGCTTCCATCATTATTTAAAGTTGCAGTTCCACTTGCACCACTATTGTCGACTGAATTTATGGTTGCTTCATCTATTAAACTATCGTTATCTAAAAAATCAGTAAATTTTCTTGTTATATTTTTAGTACTACTATAATTGTCGTCCACAGCAATGGGTGTGCCTCCATCAGCAACAGTAATTGTAACGGTAGCTGTTGAACAATTTTTTGGAGTATTAGAATCGCAAACCGTATATTTAAAAGTATCTGTACCAATAAAATCTTTTGCAGGTTTATAGGTGTATGTATCGTTTCTATTATCTTCTATAGTTCCGTTATTTGTACTCGATGTATCAACGGTAGATATTTTTGCCTTAGTTACATCTTTATCGTTTGATAATAAAGTAGAAATAATTAATGCCTCATCCTCAACGGCATCATAGCTATCATCTACAGCAACTGGTTTTTTAATTTCTGGTTCAGGGTCTGGTTTAACAGAACCTCCACTATCGCTTCCACAATTTGCAAAAAGTAAACTTATATAAATTAAAAATGTATATTTTTTCATATGGTTGTAAAGATAAAAAAACCTCCCATCTTTATAAGATTGGGAGGTTTAAAATTTAAAAATTTAACTTTTTATTGAAGTACGTATTCTGAACCTACTTTAATAACATTCATAGTGTAAACAGCATCTGCACCATTATAAACATTATAAGAAACAGAATATTTTTGACCTTCTGCATCGCTAGGGAAATTATTCAATAATATTATATTAATTTTTTCTAAACGAACATCTTCACTTTCTTCTGCTTTACCAGCTCTAACATCAAAATTGCCATAATAACCATTACCAACTAAATCATAATCAGCCGCTGTTAATGTGTATTTAATAGTATTGTCTGGTACCCAAGTAGTACCATCATGACCAAATTTAATAGTTTCATTAGCAACATTATTGTACTTGCTCCAAGATGAACCATCAAATACATAGTTGGCTGTATAACTTTTGGTTACTCCACCGCCTTTATACAATTCGTACATAGTAGAAACGATGTCTCCAGCACTTTTTGGATCAAACTTATAAATATCTATTAAGGCTATTGGTGTTTTTGCTTCGGCTTCATCATGACTTGAAAAGTTAGGGAAACCTTCGCCCATAGCTTTATATTGATCTGGCGTAAAGCCTGCAATTTTATTCCATTCACCATTCATGAAGTAAAAACCATCAGTTAAGGTAGTTACACTTCCTGCATAGAACTTATATTTTAAAGAATAGAAATCTCCATCTTCAGCATCAGGGTATTTAGCCTCTAAAAAATTAGTAGCATGATAATCTCTATCAAAATTTCCATAAGTATTGCCCGTTACTTCGTTATGTTCAGAACTAGATAATTCATAAACATTTTCACTATAAGTTTCCTTTTTATTGTACCATTTAAAGGTAACGGTAGCTAAAGATCCTTTACCCCAAACAGGATACTTATCAGTTAACAAGGCTGGAATCATAGATTTTGCATCATCAACAGAATTAAAATTACCAAAACTTAAATCTAAATCATCATAGTCGTCATCTGAAAGTGTAAAATCCACTTCACCTGAAATAACTTTTTGCTGAGCATCTATTTCAGCATGAATATCATCCATAGGGTCGCAACTGGTAAAAGTTACACCCAAAATCATTATTAAATAGAATATTTTTTTCATAATTATTTTGTTTAAAAATTAATTTTAGCACTAAAGTTAAATGTTCTTCCATAACCATACCAAACCTGTGCAGTTGCTGCATCATGATTTCCACCATCTCTTGCGTCAGCGATATATTCCGTATCGAACACATTGTTCATTCTTGCGGTTAGCGTAGCGTCAAACGGACCAAAGTCAAATCCATAACGTACACTTGCATCAAAAGTATTATAATCTGGTGCTTTCCATGCTTGAGGTTCGTTTTCTTTTGTTCTATCATTTGGGTCAAAATCAGCATATAAATTACCAAAATAATTATAGTCAACAGTAAAAAAGGTTTTATCCATCAATTCCCAGTTTAAACCTAAAGCTGCGGTTGTCTGAGCAGCATCAGAAACTTTTAAACCTTCTATATATAAATCGATTGGATCTCCCACAGGGTTATTAGATTCATCATAAACTTGTACATCTAATACATTACTATCCCATTCCCAGTTACCTAAAGATAGCATACCGGTCAATGTCAATTTAGTGGAAGGTCTATAATTAAAATCAATTTCTAAACCTTGATGTAAAGCATTTACACCTAATAAATTTACAAAATAGTCTATGTTATCTTCAGTAAAGTTATCAGTAAAAGATCTATCATCCCATTTTGTATGATAAAGATTTACATTAGCAGCAAATTTTTCGCTTCTATAGCCATAACCTAATTCAAAACTAAATATTTTTTGATTTACAGCATCCTTATTTATATGCTCATTATCAAAATTTAAGAA
>RCMY010005232.1_pt1 | contig 11063 bp, 9 predicted proteins | sample 2041341 | NCBI WGS metagenome assembly RCMY01 (sample SAMN09708234, study PRJNA481090) | Marine sediment metagenome, whole genome shotgun sequencing project.
ATCTCGAAGATGCCGAAAAACTGATTCAAAAAGCATTTGATATTCGCAAACCGAATGCACGTTGGGCGGATTTAGGGTGCGGTAAGGGTACATTCACAGCAGCATTGGCAAACCGGTTAGGTTTCCAAAGCAAGGTATATGCCATTGACCTAAACCGAAATTCGGTGGCATCAACAGCAAATGCCAAAATAGAATTTATAAAGACGGATTTTGAAAAAGAGCCGTTACCGTTTTCAAATTTGGATGGAATACTGATGGCAAATTCGTTGCATTTTATACGCGACAAACCAGCACTTATAGAAATGCTCACAAAAAATCTCAACGACAATGGCCAATTCATTATTGTGGAGTATGAATTGGAAAAACCGAACCTATGGGTACCGCATCCTATAAAATTTAATGCCTTAAAAGAGCTTTTTGTGGATCATGGGTACTCCAACGCGATCAAAATCGGGGAAAGGAAGTCGGTTTACGGTGCAATAATGTATGCGTGTTCCATAAAAAGATAAAAACCTTTTTCAATTTTGCCACGGTTGATGGCAAGAGTATAAAAGATGTATAACCTTTAAAAACAAAACGATGATTCTAAAGATTCTAAATACAATATTAATCCTTGGCGCTGTATATAGGTTGGATATCGGACAGGCGATTTAAATGGTTAAAAAAAATATTAACTTTGACAAAAAAACAGAATTAAATGCTCCATTAACTATGAATACCAACCGATTGGAAGCATTCAGCGATGGCGTACTCGCCATCATCATTACCATAATGGTCTTGGAGCTTAAGGCACCCGAAGACGCCGATATTAACTCGCTTCTATCTAAAACCCCTGTTTTTTTAAGTTACATCGCAAGCTTTATATATGTAGGCATTTATTGGAACAACCACCATCATCTTTTTCAAATAACCGAAAAAGTGAACGGCAAAATACTTTGGGCAAACCTCCATCTGTTGTTCTGGCTCTCGCTCATACCCTTTACCACGTCTTGGATCGGCGAATACTATGACAAGACACTACCGGTAATGGCATACGGTGTTGTACTCTTGTTGTGTGCCATTGCTTACCCGATATTACAGGCCCAGATCATAAAGTTACATGGTGCCGATTTTGCCCTGCAAAAAGCGCTCGGAAAGGATAGAAAGGGTAAAATCTCCATTGTTTTCTATGTGATTGGCATAGGGCTATCCTTCTTTAATACTTGGTTGGCGATAGGCTGTTACCTTGGCGTTGCCGTATTATGGTTTGTGCCGGACAGTCGGATCGAGAAAAATATGTAATATCCATCATTCGCTAAATCACATTCAGAGACCTTTGAAAAAATCAAAGCACTTTTACAGAATAGCATAAAAGACTAAGCCGATTTATTTGATGCGGTTTAAGAATAACTTCAGATTTTTCCGCCTCGACAGAATTAGGAAATTCTCCGTTCTTACGGACAGGTTCGACTCCCACAAATTAACCCTGCAAGAGTATTTTGAACCATATCATTAGTTTCTTTCTACATCTTTTCAAAAATTATTTCCCACTACTGACAAACTGCTGTCACCAGCCCCATTTATATTTGTTCCATAGAAATTATTATTCATCTAAAAATTATAATTATGGGCACAGCAGTCACACAAAGTAAAAAGGTAAATCAGGTCATCACCCCGTCCGAACTATTGATGCACTGGCAAGGTCACAGAAGCCTTACCCGAAAGGTCATCGAGGCTTTTCCCGAAAAGGAGTTTTTCAATCATTCCATTGGCGGAATGCGTACGTTCGCCGAAATGGCAATGGAACTTTTGGGAATAGCCGGGCCGGGTATCCGCGAAATCGTTACCGGAAAAACCGCTCAGCTCGAAGAGCAATTTGACCATGGGAAGCGCAAGGCCAAAATCCTTGAACTATGGGACGAGACGACCAAGGAAATCAACACTCTTTGGCCGCAAATTACTGTAGAGCGATTTCACGAGAGCATTAAAACCTTCGGCCAGTTTGATGGCACGGTACAGTCTTCCATTTTTTATTTTATTGACAATGAAATACATCACCGAGGACAAGGTTATGTGTATTTGAGGTCACTTGGCGTCGAACCACCAATGTTTTGGGACCGTCAAGGGGTTTAAAACTAAGGACGGATGACAACAGTTTTGGTATTCAAAACTTCGGTAACAAAGCCTAACCAGATAAGACGGCTACGGCCCCTGTTGAATAGGCTGCTGAACGGTACTGGAAAATGGAACTTCGACCTGGAGGATTGCGATAACATCCTTCGGGTCGAAACCCATCGCCTAACCCCGGCCGAAATTTCTCACGTATTTAGGCTTTACGGTTTTTACTGTGAAGAACTACAATAGAAGAATCGTATTTTTTTTGTGGGTAAAAAAAGTTGTATTTTTTATCTTATATTTAGACGACAGGATGTGTAAACTATTTCTGCATTCGAGGTAATAATTAATCTTTATTCCCGTTGTCTTGTCATGTCGCCGTGTGGAGCGTTACGGTTTAGTATATAAATCTCTTTTGAACGCTCGGTGACCATGAGAAAATAACAAACAAAAGATTTCCACCATCGTGGAAATGGCAACTAAAGAGCTTATCTATGAATAAAATAATTGTTCCAGTCGATTTTTCCGAACAGTCCGAGTTTGCTTTGGAAGCTGCCGCCCAACTTGCCAATAAGCACGGTGCCGAAATTTTTGCACTTCATATGCTTGAGCTTTCCGATACGTTGACTAATACAGATGATGCGATGCAACAACAGCAGGCCATCCTATATTTGAAAGCGGCGGAGAATCGATTTCATAGCTTTTTGGACAAGCCCTATTTAAAGGACATCAAATTGACCCCGATAGTAAAGCATTTTAAGGTTTTTGAGGAGATTAACGATGTGGCCCAAAAACATCAGGTCGATCTTGTTGTCATGGGTTCCCATGGTACCGACGGCTTGAACGAAATCTTTTATGGCTCGAATGCCGAAAAGGTGGTGAGGAATTCTGAGATTCCTGTTCTAGTGGTTAAAGATCGGCAGCAGGATTTAAAGATGGAAAATATCGTTTTCGCCAGCGATTTTAAGGAGGAGAGTTTATCGGCCTTTAGTAGGGCAAAGAACTTTGCCGATTCGTTGTCTGCAAAACTGGACCTGGTCTATATTAACACTCCCGGCAACAGTTTTTTGAGTCATCAGGATGCTTATGATCGGATTAATCAATTTCTCGCAAAGTCCAACGCGGGCCTTGAAGTCGAGATTTACAACGATTATAGTGTGGAAAAAGGTATTTTGAACTATAGTGCGGCGAACAATGCTGATGCGATAGCGATTTCGACCCATGGTAGAAAGGGGCTATCCCATTTTTTTATGGGAAGCATCGGCGAAGATGTGGCCAACCATTCGAAACTTCCCGTAGTGACCTTTAAGATTTAAGTTTTATTGAAGAGGTTTTTTTAATGACCGTTTCACTGCCCTACAGCCTATCACTTCTTAAGCATAGGAAACAACATTCTTATCTCTTCATCCGAGGGCTGTTTTCCGTATTCGCAAATTTCGAACCCTTCGGCGTGCTTGGCGGATGAAGCCTTGTCGCCGTACCATTTTTTCAAGCTTTCCATAGTCACCTCATTCGGAGTGTGAGCTCGCCAATCGGCCAAAAATTTCAATCTGTTCTTCTCGTCCTTGGGCACATCGGCAAGTTTTCCGGAGGTCCAAGGTAGCCATTCGAAGAATTGGGATTCATGTGCCGCCATGGCGTAAATTTTTTGGTCGAAAACTTCGTCGATGATGACCGCAACATCTGGCTCGAACGGTGACGGTTTTTGAAAACGATCCTCCGAATACAAAAAGACGGGATTTTTTTTCAGCGGAGGTACATCAGGAGCCACATTGGGCACGATGACCATGTAAGCCGCATCCTGAACCAAAATTCCCGTATAACGATGATCGGGATGGTAGTCGTTCGGTCTTGGCGCAATAACAATATCAGCGTTCCATTTTCTAATTTCCCGAATGACTTTTAGGCGGTTTTCCAAAGTAGGCATCAGTTCCCCGTCATGGTTGTCCAAAACGGTATATTCGACACCGAAGCGTTTTCCCGCTTCTTTGGCCTCGGCGATCCTGATCCTGGCGAGTTCGCCCCCACCTTTGTCTTGATGTCCGGCATCGCCGTTGGTCAAGGATACGAACTTCACATTGTGGCCCATTTTTGAAAATAGGATAGCGGTGCCACCGGCATCATTGTCACAATCGTCGGGATGTGCACCGAAAACGATGACATTGATTTTTTCCTCTTGGGAAAAGGCCAAGGCCGTAAGGAGTGTAAGGCAAAGAACGGGAACAAATTTTTTCATCTGCTAGTATTTAGGGTTTAAAATAGTTTTTCAAACAAGCTTCATAGCATTTGGATCCCAGTCCACAGGCTGTTTGCTATAATAGCTATCGTTGGCCAAAAGAGCCGCTCCTGCGGCCCGCAGTCCAAATGTGGGGTCTTCAATGATTTTTCCTTTTCCCCGTATGGCTTGGAAGAAATTGTGAAAATGGTCGTAATGGCCGCCCTTGTAACCGTCGGGTGCCTGCCAAGTTGTTTCTCCCGTGGTCAACGAAGAGGCTCTTGATTCAAGATTCTTGGCGGCATATTCTTCCCTGATTTTTTGTTGTGTGGCTTCGGTATAGGCAATCATCGAATATCCGCCCGGAACCATACCTAATTTTGAACGTTTAAGGTTTACGGAATTTTGTCCGATTTCCATTGCACCTTCGGTGCCGACCAGTTTGAATCCGCCGCCATTGCCACTGCCCGCGATAAAATTGACACGGAACGCTGCATTGAATGCGGCATGGTTGTCGGTCTTGGGGTAATCATATAGCGTTATGCTAACGTCAGGTACATCGCGGCCGTCATTCCAATACCGTAGTCCGCCGGTGGCCAATGCCCGATCGGGACCGTTCGAGCTGATGACATAGTTCAACGTTGAAAAGGCATGTACGAAAAGATCTCCTGCTACCCCTGTACCGTAATCCTTATAATTCCGCCATCTGAAAAAACGTTTGTTTTCATAGGGTACTTTTGGGCCACTGCCTAAAAAGGTATCAAAATCCACTGTTTCCGGATTGGCATCGGGCGGAATCGGGTATTGCCAAGCCCCTTCGGCGGAGTAACGGTCGTTGTAGAAATCGAGCATCACGATATCTCCGATGGCACCTTCCTCATAGAGTTGTTTCGCCTTTTCGTTGCCGAGCGACGAAATTGCCTGGCTGCCTACTTGGCACAATTTTCCACTTTCTTTTTGAGCCTTAATAATCTCCTGTCCCTCGCCGAACTTTTGTACCATCGGCTTCTCGCAATACACATGTTTGCCTGCTTTTAGCGCATCGATTACGATTTTTTTATGCCAGTGATCGGGGGTCGCCACGATGACGGCATCAATATCGTTTCGGTTTAGAAGTTCGCGGTAGTCCCGTGTGGTGAACAGGTCGTCACCCCAAAGTTCCTTGCCACGATCTAACCGGCCGGTGTAGAGGTCGCAGACGGCCACTAATTTGACGCCATCGACTTGCAAGGCGGTTCGGGTATCATGGATACCTTGGATGCCACAGCCGATAAGGGCGAGGTTAATTTGGTCGTTGGCCGAATTGAAAGCCGTTTCATAGGTTCTGCTGAGCAGCAGCTTTTCCTCATCGGAGGATGCAAAAACCATGGGGGCCGAGGTAAGGGCGGCAGAACCTAAAGTCGCTTTTTTCAGGAACGATCTTCTCGAGGTATCTTTTTTCATGTTGGTAGGTTCGAAGGATTTGTAATCGATTTCCTAAAAGTAAGATTTTCTCTGTTTATTTGAGTTGATCACGTTCCTTAATTTACAGATAATACATTGTGCTTAGATTTTCAGCTAATTGTTTCGGCATGGTAAATTGGATTATGAAGGCGGTTGCGTATAGAGTTTGTAGTCAATTTCCGATTTGCTTGTTCTCCATACCTTGTTCTCCATATAAAGAGGTAGGTTATCATCTTTCCAGGGTTTGGTACAAGTGTCGATATCGCCATAGCTATCCACATTGGCCGCAACAGCTTCGTGGCACATTTTGCCTACAAAGATGATATCTTCGGTCCATTTGCACGCATTGCCTATTGCCCCCGATACCAGTTCATGAGGTATCCAGCGATCCGCATTTCAAAACTCGCAATAGAAGATTTGATTGTTAAACCGTTCCGCCGTAAAATTAGTTTGTAAATCGTTTAACGCTAAAATTCAAAAAGCTTTGGTATCTTTACCGCGTTGTGTTGTGACCCACGACCTTGAGAAAGGTTAGGGCCAATGAAAGGCTTTCCATTGTTGGGAGGCTTTTTTTGTTGGATGCCGAATGGACACAAAAAAGTAATCCAACTACTCTTGAGCGAACTAAAAGAGAACTCAGTTCGACATCGTTATTTTGTAGATTTTAAGGATGACCTTGTAATGGGAAATAGGCTTAAATTACTAGACGATACCGAAACAGGTAACTCGGTTGGAGATTTTCATCATACTCTTTTAGGTAGGGATATTCTTCAGTTGTATTGGATCTTGAATGGGAGAAAAGTCTTATGAAGTTCCTTTATTTTCCATTAGATTACCTTTCAACAATTTCAGACATTGTGTATTCGGCAGTATTTTTTGTAGTTAAATTGCCCTTATTAGTCGCTTTAGAACGTGTTTGTTCTTTCAAACGCTTCCAAGCTTTTCTTGCTCGCTGCGCCTTTACCGTGTAAGGTGTTCTCTTCATCTTTCAGGTGTTTAGTGTTCGCGTTAATAGTGTCCCTCGGGGGGTATATCCAATTTTTCCTGCTATATTAGGATCTTTCTAATATTTTCCCACAATTTATAAATCAAAGTACTTTTACTTTGGCTTATTCTATTGAGGGTTCCGATAAAAATGTGGGGATGTACTCTTCGTTCGTAACCTGTGGCCTTTTATTTACGTTTTTTTCACCTATTTGGATTACGCCAACAAGGAAATTAATGATAATCAAATTTATTGAAGGATATAGGCGCTAAAACTATTTTTCTTAATTCTAAGAATTCCTGATTGTCAGTTTGGCATGTTCTTAAACCTGCTCTAATTTATGCATCACAAAATGAACCAAAGAAGCTCCTAATTTTGCCGTTCGGTTATCTAAATCATATTTAGGATTCATTTCGGCAATATCCAAAGAAATCATTTTTTTCGAATTAACGATGAGTTCTAGGGTCGCCAACACCAGTTCAGGAGAAAAACCCATAGGAGATGGAGCACTTACTCCGGGGGCGAAAGCCGAAGAAAATCCGTCGAGGTCGATGGTTACGTAAAGGAGATTGACTTCTTCGATGAAGTCCGATAGTTGTCTAAATAGGCTTTCCGCATTTCCCATGCTGAACATTTTGTTGTCCAGAAAATCTACGCCGAGGTCTTGGGCGGTTTTGAAAAGCTTACGGTCATTGGCATCTTCGCGGATACCCAAACAGAGATAATTAAATGGGGCATCGTTTGATTTAAGGTCTTGGGCAATTTGATAAAAAGGGGTACCCGAATTAGTTCCGTTCGAGGAATCCCGTAAATCAAAATGTGCGTCAAAATTGATTATCCCGATGGATTTGTTTTCGAAGCTTTTTTTGATACCGTTGTAATGCCCATAGGCAATATCATGCCCTCCGCCCAAAAGAATGGGAAATACATTGCTCTCGAGTAATTGCACTACTTTTTCGGATAGGTTGTTTTGTGCCCGTTCCATATCCCCATCTAAACATATGATGGTACCCACATCGAGAAACTGGGTTCCGGCATCTAAATGGTTCGGCATTTTGGCCAATTGTTTTCGAATGGCATCCGGGCCTTCGACCGCTCCGATCCTGCCCTGGTTTCTTTTTACACCTTCATCACAAGCATAGCCCAAAAGACCGATAGTTTTTCGTGAAGGGTCGGGTACGAATTCATTCAAATCAGTACACACTACCTTTTCATGGAGATAGAGTTCTTCCTTGGATATTCTTCCGGTCCAGATTTGGTCATCTGGTTTTTTAAAATCTGACATTTTTAAACTTTATTCGGTTTAATCCCTATTGGCTAAATTTCCCGGCTTGCCTCAATTTTTTGGGGGAAGTTTGAAAAAGGAGGGTTTTCATCCATTGAAAAAAGTGTTTTCCGCTAAATGTCTAGTATGCTTGCCCCGAGGATTGCTTAATCAAAAAGGTTTTCCAAAACTTCGTCTTCCACTAAATTAGGTAATGTAACTTTGAGTTCAGGGGTCCGCTGCATTTCCCGTTTTATGGCGAATAAAGCCTCATCGTTTCTGGCCCAGCTTCGTCTGGAGATACCGTTGTTCACGTCATAGAACAACATATTCTTTAATTTTCTGGAAGCTTCTTCAGACCCATCGAGGACCATTCCAAATCCACCATTGATGACCTCTCCCCAGCCAACGCCACCTCCATTGTGTATGGAAACCCATGTGGCACCACGGAAACTGTCGCCGATCACATTGTGAATGGCCATATCGGCCGTAAACTTACTTCCGTCATAGATATTGCTGGTTTCACGAAAGGGGGAATCGGTGCCGCTCACGTCATGGTGATCACGGCCAAGTACGACCGGGGCGGAAATTTCTCCTGATTTTATAGCCTGATTAAAAGCCTCTGCGATTTTTGCGCGGCCCTCTGCGTCGGCGTAGAGTATCCGTGCTTGTGAACCCACGACCAATTTGTTCTGTTCGGCTTCCGAAATCCATTTGATATTATCTTGCATTTGTTGTTGGATTTCCTTCGGGGCCTGTGATTTAATTTCTTCCATGACCTCTAGTGCGATTGCATCGGTCTTCTGTAAGTCCTCGGCACATCCGGAGGTACATACCCAACGAAAAGGACCGAACCCGTAATCGAAGCACATGGGCCCAAGAATATCTTGTACATAAGATGGATATTTAAAATCGATTTGATTTTCGGCCATGACATCCGCGCCGGCACGTGAGGCCTCCAAGAGAAAGGCATTTCCGTAATCAAAAAAGTAAGTGCCTTTTTCTGTGTGTTTGTTAATGGCCGCGGCTTGTCTTCGCAACGATTCCTGCACCTTCTTCTTGAATACTTCGGGATTTTCGCTCATCAGAGTATTTGATTCCTCGAAACTAAGTCCCACAGGATAATACCCACCGGCCCATGGATTGTGCAAAGAGGTCTGATCCGAACCTAAATGGATAAATATATTTTCGGCATCGAATCGTTCCCAAACATCGACTACGTTGCCGATGAAAGCCAGGGAAACGGTTTCGTTATTTTTGGTAGCCGATTTCACTCTTGAGACCAGATCATCCATTTTGTCAATGAGCTCATCTACCCATCCCTGTTCGTGTCTCTTTTTCGCTGCTGCGGGGTTCACCTCTGCCCCGATGGTGATACAGCCTGCGATGTTTCCCGCTTTGGGTTGGGCCCCGCTCATACCGCCAAGGCCGGCGGTCAAGAAGATTTTTCCGGCAGTGGATTCATCCTTTTGCAAAACTTTCCGAAAAGCGTTCATAACCGTAATTGCGGTGCCATGTACGATGCCTTGCGGCCCGATATACATGTAGGATCCCGCGGTCATTTGTCCGTATTGGGTAACGCCCAGAGCATTGTATTTTTCCCAATCGTCGGGTTTTGAATAGTTGGGAATCATCATGCCATTGGTGACCACGACTCTTGGCGCCTCTTTTGAAGAGGGGAAAAGGCCCATCGGATGCCCTGAATAGATATGCAAAGTCTGTTCGTTGGTCATTGTGGCCAGATACTGCATGGTCAGCACATATTGCGCCCAATTTTGAAATACGGCGCCATTGCCGCCATAGGTAATAAGTTCTTCGGGATGCTGCGCCACTGCGGGGTCGAGATTGTTTTGAATCATCAACATGATGGCGGCTGCATGTAAAGACTTGGCAGGATATTCCGAGATAGGCCTTGCGTAGATTTTATAGTCCGGCTTAAACCGAAACATATAAATCCGTCCGTATTCTTTTAGTTCCTCGGCAAATTCTCTGGATAGCTCCGAATGCCAATCTTTGGGGAAATAGCGCAGGGCATTTCTAATGGCCAATTTCTTCTCTTCCAGGGATAAGATTTCCTTACGTCTTGGGGCATGGTCGGCATCTACCTTGTACTCTTTTCTTGGAGATAGTGATGTCGGGATGCCTTTTAGTATTAGTTCTTTGAAAGTCATATTTGTAAAATTCAAGTTCATGTTTCGACATGCTCAATAACAAAGTGCCAAGCTCAAAACTAACTCATAACTCATTTTATTCATAACCCCACCTAAAAGCCGGTAGGCAGATCAGAGTCCGTAATGAAATTACTTATGCTTGTTATAGACTAATTCTCCTTTCTTCCAGACCATGCAGGGTTTCAGATTTCCTTGGTGGTATAGAATCTCATGGTAATTATCGGTATGGAAAATAGCAAGATCGGCCAGAAAACCATTTTCCAATTGCCCTCGATCTTCCAGTTTCAGTGCTGCTGCTGCCCGAACAGTGATTCCCGCCAGGACTTCCGCATTCGACAGTTTTTCAAAAGTTCCCAATACGGCTGCCTGCGTCAACAGGTCGCCCATAGGTGCCGAACCCGGATTATGGTCACTGGCGATGGCCAAAGCGCCACCGGCATCCAAAATTTTACGGGCGGGAGTGAAAGCACAGCCCAAGCCCAAGGATGCGCCTGGTAAAGCCGTAGCGATGACAGTACTGTTTGCCAAAAGGTCTATTTCAGTCTGGGTACTTGCCTCTAAATGATCGGCACTTACCGCATCGAATTCGACCGCTACTTGGCTTCCTCCCGCAGAAAATTGGTCGGCATGCACTGTAATGTCAAAACCCATTGCTGCCGCTTTTTGAAAATAGGGAGCTATCTGGGTCGGTGAAAAAGCACTTTCTTCTACAAACGCATCGATCCGATTTGTCAGTTTTTCTTTCTTTAGGATAGGAAAAAGATGGGTGACGATATATTCCAGGTACTCGGATGCATTTCCCTCAAAATCCCTGGGAAGCATGTGAGCGGCAAGACAGGTCGAAATCAAATCGGCCGAAGTCTGCTTGTCGGCTTCCTGAATGGCACGGAG
>RCMY010005233.1_pt1 | contig 11062 bp, 10 predicted proteins | sample 2041341 | NCBI WGS metagenome assembly RCMY01 (sample SAMN09708234, study PRJNA481090) | Marine sediment metagenome, whole genome shotgun sequencing project.
TCATTGCCGCCCGCCTCTTTGAGTTTTCCAAACTGCTGCAACCTATCTGAGACTAAAACCACATCCACTTGCTGCTTTGAATCGGCTTTCTTTAAGTGTGCAATAGCTCTGTAAATCAACTTATGGCGCTCAGCAAAGAATAAATCTAAGTGAATAAAGTCGCTGTATCGGTCATAAGCGTCATCACGGGTCATTAGTACTTCTAAAATGCGCTGCTCTATCTGCACGTTATGTAATTCATGTTTAGTTATATCGCTCATTACATTCCCAATGCCCCCGCGTATTTAGCCCTTATTGCCGCCATTTCTTCCTCTGTGGCTGGTACTGACTTTTCATAATCATCAGGGTTGTAGTAGTTCTTGCTATGCTCAAAAGGTGGTGTGTAATAACGTTTACGCTCCTCAGAATCTATTCTCTGAAACCACTTAACGACTTGTCTGGGCCTTTGCAGCTCAGCTATACCTTTTTCATCGCACCAAGTAATAAACCTATAAACCTCTGGCTGTAACTGCTCATCAATTACTGGCTTACCTGCTGGAATAATCCCTGCCATTTTTAATTGATTCTTTATCACTTCATAAACTTTATTAAAAGCTTCTAGTTTATTTTTCTCTTTAATAAAATCTTTAGATAAATCTATCTTTATAAGGGTGTCGCTTTCCGCAACTACTCCACTGTCGCTTTCCGACACTACCCTAGTGTCGCTTTCCGATAGGGGTTGTAGTCGCTTTTCGATAGTAGTGTCGCTTTCCGCAACTACTTGCGGTTTCCGCCATAGGTCGGAATCTTGATTGATTGAATAGACGCTAACACAGCCTCGCTTTTTTATTACCTGTATCAGTCCTGAGTCGACAGCTTCTTTAACGTGCCCATATGCTGTGTTGTTTCTGTTGGTGCCTAACACGCGCTTGAATGTCTCAGTAGGGATTGCTGCTGATTGTTTGCCGCCCATACCTGCTGTGTACCTAACAACTGTCATAACCACCAGTACCGCACTAGCGCTAAGAGTCAGCCCTGCTATTCGGTCAATGATTGCATTAGGGCTTCTGTGCCAACGTGATTGATATAAGCCCTCACCCTCACTCTTCTCTTCATTGATGCTCATTATGCGGCCCTCCATTTTTAGCTATTTGGAAGACTTCAGAACCTCTAAAACATACTGATGTAGATTTACAAACTTGAGTGGGTACAATCTCGCTGACAGGTGTGCTACTATCACTCCTATGGTGTTTCACCATTGATCTGAAGGATGTCTGTTTGCCTGCTATTCCTTGCCGTGGAGTTAGCACGAAAGTATTTATCAGTTCCAAGAAGCCTGAGCTAACCACTCGGGCTTTTTTGTGGCTGTTCGTTTTACGCGGTGTGATGGTCATCCCGTCCTCCCTGCTTGCTTATTTGCTTGCGGCATTGGTTGGACGGCTGGCGCGTGGAACGATACTTTTGATAATGGTTTTTACGCTTCGCATACTTACGGCTTTGCTTTGGCTGTGGGTAGGTTCTCACTTTGCCACCTCCTTAGCGTAAGCAGTCATTGCTAGGGTGTCGTTAATGCCCCTTAACTGGGCTTGTAACAGGTTAGTCCACGTTTCAGCGGTATCATGGGTTAGACGCGCCATTGATATAGCGGTACGAGTGTCTATCTTTTCATAGTGAATAAGCCCTAATAGCTTGCCTATGTCACTAATAACCGTTGCAGCGTTGTCTATGTCACAAGCAATATCACGTAAATCAAAAGCAGATATTAAAATCACTTCGTCATCGTCTGCCTCTGTGGTGTCTATAATCTTGCGCTGGCTTGATTGGCTGCCACTGTATAGCGTTGCTATCGCTTGGCGGTTGGCTTGTGTATCGTGGAATAGTGAAGGCAAGGCATCATCAGGACTACTACGCCCATCAGTATCAAAAGAATATTCTATATTTGCATGACGGATCACAAGGCGGTTGCTGCGCTTGTCACTGCTAGGTTGTAGCTTATAGGTGTCATTGCTTACGGCTGCCCATAGAACGGCATCACCTGCCTTGAATGTGGCTAGTGTGCTGTTAGTAGCGGTTTGAATGTTTGAGGTCGTACGGATTGAGTTAGGCATGATAGCCTCCTGAATGTTTTGTGTGTGTTGTGGTGTTCTTAAAAAAGGGTATAAACGGGATTACAACAACCGCATTCAGGCGGCGGAACTTATTTCCCCAAAGGGGTATTTTATTTAGTTCACTCATCCCGTCATAACTTACGATATTGTGTCCAACATCATAGGTATAACGTTTAAATCTTAAAACTAACTTATTCATGCCTGCGGTAACTTGCTGGGTGTTAACCAGTTCAGTTTTAGACACAAAAATAGCCAAAGGTTGACGACTTGGCTTTGCCGCTGAATGTTTTGTTGTGTGGCTATAGTAACGCTTGTTATCGTCTGTTGTAAAGCGATTAATACCAAATTTAATATTACTTGAGTTACGGCAGACAAGCTTAAAGGGTCGCTTGATCAGTGCAATCATTCTTATAAGATTAACTAAAAAGTGGGTAATAACCGGTGTTACATCAGAAAATACGGACTTCAAATACTTACGTTTCTCAGTAAAGCTTACGGTCTGAATAGCTGAGCTCGAATTATTGGTAATCAAACTCAAATTCGTATCATTAAGACTCAAATTTGAGTGTTTATAGCTATAATTTGAGCCGTGGCGAGGTTTTAGGTTCGTTTTAGTATCATTGGTCATTAGTGGTCGCCTCCGTCAAGAACATGGCAATATCTAACACCCTCATGGATGCATCATTAATCTCATCAGCAACAGTATCGCCTTTTATATCGGCAAGCTCTGCAAGTGCATTTAGAGCCTTAACATTGATCATGAGCGTAGTAATTATTTGTTCAACATAATCATCTGATAGCCATACGCCATTAGCTAGCTGCTTAGCTTCCTCTTTGGGCATTAATACTCTGCTTATTGGCGCCACAATGTCACTGCTACTAGCATCAGCATAGTTAGCTTTCTCAATACCACTGTTATGACCAATGGTAGGCATAGGGCGATCTTCACTATCAATCCAATAGAGACTGTACGTCTTACCGTTTCTAGTGACCATCTTGCTTTGAATGACTACTCCTGCTGCTTTTAGGTCATAAATACGCTGCGCTAAGCTTGTCATGTTATAGAGCTTATATGCCTGCCACGTATCAATAGTATGGCCTGCCAACATATGCGCCTTAACGGTGTCATTTTGAGTCTTAATTGGTGTTTGCCGTGGAGTATTCATCTTTATGCTCCTTGTGTCGGTGTGGCGCTTATCTGGTCGCCATTGCTCGGTTTATGGCTCGCCAGCCAAGCAATCAGATCCGCATTTCTAAATAATAAGATTCCATTAATATCTATCGGTTTGGGAAACTTATCGGCCTTCCACCATCGGCGTAAAGTTTGATGATGAACACCTACTATTGTTGCAGCTGATTTGATGCGCGTTTGACCCTGTGGATGCAATTCATCAGGCTTTTTAGGATGGTTCGATATATTAAGCATTTTGATAACTCCTATGTAATACCATTCATTGATGTTGATTAGAGTTATCATGTTAGCCATTGGCCTTAGGGTCTTATAAGGGTATATGACGGGTATATACCGCTCTTTTTTACAATAAAAAAGGCGAGCATTTAAGCTCGCCTTTTTTATTATTGCGCTGGCATGTTGAACGGTATTACTTACCTTCTACTTCCTTACTGTCCCGATAGGGCCTTGCTATCTTGCAACTGCTTAACGAATGCGTTAAACAAAGACTCTTGTGATTCCGGTATCGTTGCCTCAACAGTGCCAGTCGCTGACTTAAGCTCAACTACTATCGTTTTAGCAGGGCCGCTAGCTCTGCCAGTGTCGGCGTAATTAGGCTGCTTATTTAGACTTGCAAAGGCATCAAGCGCCGATTGTGGCAAAACCCCGCCAGTATTTTTATCGCATTAGCCGCATTTTGCAACATAAGTTCTTGATTGCTAATGTCTCGAGCATCAGCGCCGCTTGATCTCATTTCTGCAAGTTCAGACTGTCGTTGTTTATAACTTAACTCAGCTACCCTTTTTTCGTGGGCTTGCATGTCAGCGCTTGAGTTATTACCTCCGGTGTTGCTTGAATTGCGCTCTCTATTGCGTTCTAACTTATCCTCATACCTTTCTCGCTGGTCAGCATCGCGCTTAGCGTTGGCGGCAATCTCAGACAGGTAAACCGATGCGTTTTTAAAGTTAGCCAGGTCGCTAGCAGTCATAACCTGACCATCTTTAAAGCCTTGTAGCGCTCCTACATTTAATGCGCCGCTACCACCGCCCTGCTTAGCGTAAAGCTTTCGCGCTTCTTCCATCGCTTGCCCAGCCGTCAAGCCTGCTGACTTTAAGAAGCCCTCAACAGCCGATCTGCTGCCAAATTGGTTGCCAAGTGTCGGCGCTTCCTCTTTGCCATAAATCCGTAAGTTCTGCAGCGTCTTGTCACCGTCTTTAACTGCCTGAGCTTTCTTAACCGCTTCAATCTTAGATTGCAGCTTATCGTAGGCGCTTGATGCGTTATTAGCAGCTTGTACCATGACGTTGCCCGCGCTACCCGCACTCGCTGCAATGCCGTCATAAGCAGTCCTAATGTTATTGACCGATGTTGTTACCTTATCGTTAGCGGTCTTAGTCTGACCCATCTTTTCAAAAGTAACGCGCCCTTGCTCATCAACTGCAACTGTAACGCCGCGCTCAGCCGCCATGCGTGCGGTAACTGCATCGATTACCCCGCCATTCGCTGCAATGTTAGACTTCGCGGTCTTTTCAAACACCTCCTCTAATTGCTGTGCTGTGGCCTTACCCTCTGCTTTGACGATATTGTAAGAGTCAGTATAGGCTTGAGCGTCTTTAGCCAACTCCTCACGGGTTTTCAATCCTAAGAAGCCGTAAGCCTCAGTGACGCTGTTAATCCCATCGGTTAGGTCGTATAGCTTGTTCTCTGATAGCTCTAAACCATCGGCAAGCTCTTGACCTGTCAGCTTTCCTTCTTTACCTAACCTATTCCATTGCTCAATAACATATTCTACCTCAGCGGTATTTTTGGCCTTGCTCGTCATTTCGGTGAGTGTCGTTACTAGGGCTTCCCCCGCGTCATAACCCGCTTTTTCTAAGTCATCAAAACCATCGATTAACTCACCAAGCCCTTCACTGGATTTTACAAACTCTTGTGATAGTCCAATGCCGACCGCGCCGGCTAGCTCATCAATCTGCTCTTTAGTGCGTCCACTAGCGGCGGTTGATCTATCAAGCTGTGTTACTAGCACACCGCCTGTTTCTGTGGCCTGTACCGCTAAACCTTGCAGCGCTGCGGCCTTCTCAAGCTCACTTGTCACGATGCCATCATTATCTTTGATACTCTTAGCGGCGTAACGTGCAAAGTTTTCTTCTATTTCTTTATAGCGCTCATTGGCAAGGTTAATGCCAAACGCCATATCAGCGCCCGATAACTTACCTTGATTACCAAGGGCGCTTAAAGAAGATATGATGTCATCAACTGCGCCTATCGTTTGAGCCTTTGGCACCGCATCCGTTAGAGACTCACGCATTGACGTGCCAGACTCTTGAGCCTTAAGCGCCACTTCTGCAAAGCTTTGCCCCACTCCTTTATAGGCAGCTTGTATGCCTCTTGATGACTCAATAATTAACTCGCCTGTTTCGCTAATCGTTGCTTGCAAGTCCTTAGCGGCTAAAGCCAAGCGTTCATCGTCACTAACAATCATATTATTAGCAGCAATCTTGGCCATTGCTACTTTGATGTATTGTTCTTCCATTGCTTCGGCTGAATAACTGCCCTTAGCGATCATTTCATCATAAACCGCGATAGTCTTAGCCAGTGTTTCATCGGTTCTATCTTGCGCGGTCTTGTTCATCTCTGACCATGCCTTGCCAGCCGATGACTGAAACTCCATCATTTTTTGCTCTGAGCGGGCGTGTAGTTCTTCTTGCTTACGCATGAGTTCTTCACCCATGACCGATGTTTCGCCGCTGACCTTAGCAATGCCGACTAGAACGCTACCAATAACCCCGGCAACCGTACCGAACAGACTATCAGCAACAATTGATACGCCTTTTAAGCCGTCAATCATAACGCCCATAGCCACGTTAGCTTCTTGCATGACTCTAGTTATAATCCCCACCTTTTCACCGGATTGGGATGTCACGTCCATAATACTGATTAAGTCGCTAAAACCTGTGTAGAGGTCTTTAACGGTGGTAAACAGTACGCCTACCACTTCTAGGGTTTGCTCAAACTTTAAGTTCAAGGCCGCCATTGTTGAAGGATCAATATTCTTAATAGCCTCGCTTATATAATCAATGCCTTCCGCCATTCTTCCTGATTGGTTGACCACTTCGTTGATATCACCAATGAATAAGAATAAGGTGTTTTTCATTGTCTGTACGGCGTTACCTACGGTCTGCGGTAATGTCGTAAACTCATTAGCGATAGCATCACCCTGCGAGCGTACCGCATTGATGACAACTTCACTGGTAAGCTTACCATCAGCCGCCATTGCTCTAAGCTCACCGCGGGTCACACCTAAGCCATCCGCCATTGCTTGAGCTAATCGCGGCGATTGTTCCATAATAGAGTTAAACTCGTCACCACGGACAACACCGGACTGTAAGCCCTGAATGAGCTGTGTGATTGCAGCATCCGCACTGGCAGCACTACCGCCTGATAGTTGAATGGCTTGGTTGATCGTTTGCGTGATACCTAACACATCTTTTTGAGCTAATCCCAAGGCTTCGGACGCTTGGGTGATACGGGCAAATAATTCACCGGTATTCTCAACGCTACTGAACGTCTCAGCGGCAATCTGCTTAACGCCATTAAAGCCATTAACAAATGAGGCACCTTCACCGGTTGCCAGTTTTATTTTGGCTTCTAGTAATACGAATGCATCAGCGGTTTGGATAATCTCGTTAATACCGATGCCAAGCCCTGCGGCTGCCAAGATACCTTGCAAGCTACCAAATGCGCCGCGTAACTTCCCAACGTTGCTGCTAAAGTTATTGGTACTAACATCCGTTCTTCTTATCGTGTCGTCAACACCATTCAGCTCACGTTCAAGCCGTCTAATCTGCTCCTCCGCTGCTCGTGTTGCTCGTTCAATCTCGGACGCCGGACGCCCACTATTGCGCTGAAAATCTAATAATGCCCGGCTGATTTGGTCAATCTCGCCGCGTATCGTTTCAGGTACCCGAATGTTTGCCATTTTATAGATAGCGTTACGCGCACCGTCAGCCGTATTAGATGCTCGATTCATAGCACCTGATAGCTCATTGGCTAAGCTGACACTGGCGCTACGTGCTTGGTCTAATTCCTGCTCTAAGCGATTGACGTTATTTGCTGCCCTTTCTAACTCTTGCGGGCTAGCATTGGTTTGACTTAAGCGTACCGCCTCGGCTCTTGCTACGTCTAATTGGCGGCCTAAGCGCGTGACCTGTAGTGCGGATGCTTGCATTGCCGCCTCAACTTGAGCGCCTGATATATTGGCTCCTGCGCCCATCTGCCTTAACTGGTCAGCCGTGGCGCGTATCTCAGTCGTTAGTCTATCTGAGCTAACATTACCAAGCCCTGCAAGCATGGTAGTGGCTCTCTCAGTGTCCGTGTTCATCTGCGCTACATTGCGCTGTATGGATTGCGCGTATGCGGTGAACTTATCACGCGCCTCGTTGATGCCATTATTAAACTGGTCATTCAATAGTCGCAATTGAACGCTAAAATTTAAATCACCTGCCATTATGATAACCCCTATGTAATCGTGTTCATTGGAGTTATCATATTACCGACTATACGTAGTGCTTTATAAGGGTATATGACGGGTATATACCCTTATTTTTACTGTTTTTCCTTATTGTCTATTCTCAGTTGTTGTACTTGCTGAATCCAATAACCTACAGGTTTCTCGGTTATTTTTGAATTAAGGCTTTCTGATAGTCTCACTATAGTTGTGTTAGTTGCACCTCGATGCGCTGTAATATCCAATTGCGCTTTATGAAATAAAACGTTCAATAAGTGTTTAACGGTTCTTTGTGTTTTAGGATTGAGCTCCTTATCATCGTTATCTCTATTTTTTGCTTGTTCACTGATTTGCTCTTTAAGGCACATTATTTCATCTTGATATTTCTTGCTCTCTTCTTCCCATTCTTTTGACAACTTTAATTTAGGCACCAGGGTATGTTGCCCAAACTCTTTAGTAAGTTCTTTCACCTTATCTTCAAGACTTTCGTTCTTTAACCTTAACTCTTCATAATCTGCTGCAAGCTCTTCAAGCTCTTCGTCTTTCCTATTACTAACATCGTAAGCATCAAAAATTAAATCAGTGAAGCGAGAGTCTCTTCTTTCTAGCGGATCATCCTCGTCATTAAGGTAATCGATTAAATCATCATTAAAACCTTCGTAGATAAAATCATTACGCGCCAGCCATGATTTGACCTGTTCAGATGAAACTTGCCCTTTATCATTTGCAAAGACCAGCCTTTTAGCTTCCAACGCATTAGTTACCCAATCAGAGTAAGCCAGATAATCATTGTTAGATTCTATGCAAGCCGGATTTTGATTAGCAAGTAAGCAAGCTATTTGCTTTGGGGTAAATAGATCGTATTTGGCTAGAAGCTTTTGATTACTACCTAACTCTATAAGAGGCTTTTCAACTTCTAGATCTCTTTTATTTGCTAGTCTCGATTCAAGGTACTCAATCTGCTTATTTAGTGCTTGGACTGTTTTTGACTCTCTTGCCTCAACATCTTTAATGTAAACTTTCTCAATAGAGCCTTTGCTTAGTAAAAACTCAGCGCGATCTTCAGTTAAACCAATAACATACTCGCCAGTAGTAAACCGACCTACTGAGTGTTGAGCAGCATAATAATACCCGCGCTTGTGCGCGAAGATATCATGTTCATCTAACGCTTTAAAATTATCCAATACTTCAACAGCAAAATATTCATTACCCTTAAGCTCACTGGCCAGAGCTTTATGAGTGCTTTTAAAACAACCATTTTGGTAGTCGTCTTCTGCAATATTAAAACTAAAGCCTTTTTTATAGAACACAGGTGCTTCTTTATGAAGTTCAATTATTTTTAAATATTCTTTAACTTGTTCAACTGTACTCTTAGTCGACTGACACATTAAATCCAGCATTTCAGAAACGCTTATAAAGCTTTTTTCATGGTCTTCGAACTTTTCAATCAACTTACTCATATAAACACCCCTACACCCTTAGTCTGAAATAGGAGCAAGGCAGTGACAGTTTAAGGGTGTGAATATCTGTCGTTCGGGAGCAACCCCTAGCCTTGCAAGGTGGTTAAAACATGATATTAACCATGCTTTTGTGTCTGTTGTTTGAAGCTGGCATGAATGACGTTATCAAGCTTGCCTGCCTTAATATCGTCTAAGTAGTTGGCCCATTCTGTCATCATCCGCGTCCGTTCCGATACCGCCTGCATACGGTTGTATGCTTTGCCGTACTTGTTCAGCATTTGGTGACCTAGCTGTATTTCGGTTATAAGCTCATCATAGCCAAGTCGTTCCATTAACATAGTTTTTGCGCTGGCACGGAAGCCGTGCGGTGTGTGTACGTCTTGATAGCCTCTGCCACAGTAACCACTGCCGATACCCGCACTATTCATCGATGGCTCATTCAGTGCTTTGTTAATTGCTTGAGAGTCATGATAAGGCAATATTTTACGTCTAGCATTGTGGAATACATGATCATGGCCACCCGTTAGAGGCTGCAAGCTCTTTATGATTGCCATGGCTTGTGGGGCTAATGGCACTACTAGACTCTCTACCATGTCCTCTCGTCTTTGGCCTTTCTGAGGTTGAAACACCCATTGATTATTATTCAAATCAATATCCGCCCACCTCATAGCACACATGTCACCTATACGCGTAAACGTGAGTGCTAGTAGCTGCAATATTGGTTTGTTATAGACTTGGCTGCTGCTCAACTGGTCAATATCTCTTAGCAAGACAGCAAAGCCTTCGGGATCAGTCAGTGAAGCGTAATGTTTGGTTCGTGTGGCTTTCAATGCTTTGGCACCTGATAGCTGTGTTACCGGATTATATTCAATAAGGCCCTTTACCACGGCATGAGCAAAGATACGCTGAGCCATGTTTTTAACTCTATTTCCCTTATGGACATATTCTTTTTGTATGTCGCGGCATAGAGCTAGGACTTGCTGAGTAGTAACTTCACTAATAGGCATTTTGCCAAATGTAGTTACTAAAGGTGAAAGATATCTCTTGAAGTTAGCTAAGGTACTAGGTGCTGGCTTGTGATCAGGGTTATTCGTTTGCTCGTTCAACCAATCAGCAGCTACAGCTTTGAAAGTATTGGTGATGGCGGTGGCCTGTCTAGTACGTTCATTATCACGCTGAGCAATTGGGTCCACTCTTTGAGCAAGGATGCTCATATTGTCATTATGCGCTCGTCTTGCCTGCTCAAGCGTTAACGCAGGATATTGCCCTAACGTCATCTCTTTACGTTTACCAGTGATAGGATGCGTGTAGCGGTGCTGAAACTCGATGCAGCCACCACGAATGCGCAACCTAAGTCCTTGGTAACCACCAATAGTATGATAAACGCGCTTTTGTCCTTGAGCCTCTTTAATAGCTCTTTTGATCTGAGTATCAGTTGTTAATGCTGCCATGACTGCACGCTCCCATTCCTTACTTACCACTTCAAAGTCTGACCACCAAGCTGACCACCATTAGTGTTGCTAATTGGTGGTCATTAATGATAATAAAGGATAACACACGTTAGCATAGGAGTCATGATAATAAAGAGCTTAAGCTAACAAAGGAGAACTTGTGATAACATGGCAAGGCCCCCCTTAAGGGGCGTCTTTTTATTTTAAGAAGCAAGATAGTAAATAGCGCAAACCACTAGTTTTTATAAGACTTATTAAAATAATGAGTCTTATTTTCCATAATTTAGTCAAAATTTACCTTAAAAGCTAAAAAAGGCTTGACCTATTTTTTATCTTTGCTAGAATACGCCCCACTTAGCAACAACTCATTAGCTTAATGAGTA
>RCMY010005234.1_pt1 | contig 11061 bp, 10 predicted proteins | sample 2041341 | NCBI WGS metagenome assembly RCMY01 (sample SAMN09708234, study PRJNA481090) | Marine sediment metagenome, whole genome shotgun sequencing project.
CGACATCGACATCGACATCGACATCGACCGCAGGATCTGCGTTCAGACCGTCGTCGGCGTGATCGTCGTCGGCCTGGTGAACCTCCTCCAAGTCGGCGTCCTCCAGGTCGGCGTCCAACTCCGCCTCGGCCTCCGTCTCGGGGGCATCGTCGTCATTCGGCTCGACGACACGAAGGTCATCATCGGTCGGCTCGTGTTCCGGGATCGCCGATTCCGTCGCGTCCCTCTCGTCGGTCTCGCCGTCCACTACGTCAGACACGGGGTCGGGCGGCGGTGCGTCGGCGCGGACATCCTCGCGAGCAACCATCACGGGGACGGGACCGGTCGACGGCGTCAGGTTGACGTACTCGTCGGGCTCGCCGAGCGGCTGCATCTCGGCGACGACGTCCACGGCGACGAGGCGGGCACGCTCGAAGGCCTGCATCAGCCGATCGCGACCGTGGACCAATTGCTCGATCTGCTCGCGTGCGAGTTCGCGTCGACGCGCGAGTTCGCTGAGCACGCGCTCGCGATACGCGCGCGCTTCGGTGACCATCTCGCGACCCTGCTGTTTGGCCATCGACAGTTCTGCCTCAGCATCGGCAGCGGCATCCGTGCGGCGACGAGACGATTCGATCTCGGCCTCCTCGCGCATCCGGGTGGCTTCGTCGCTCGCCTCGAGCAGCATCCGTGCCGCAGACTGCTCTGCCTTCTCGCGGATCTCATGGGACGATTCGCGAGCGGCATTCAGCACGCGAGCGGTCTCCTCGCCCAGCAGTCGCGTCAGCGCCTCATCGTCGAGGCGGGCGCTGTCCAAGTCCGGATTGTTCTGGGCGTCCTGGAGTTCGCGTTCGAGGAACGTCTCGCGCTCGCGCAGCCTGCCGAGCTCGGCCGACACCATCCGGAGAAAGTCGCGCACCTCGTTCTGGTCGTATCCACGGCGGCCCGTGGAGAACGAGGCGTCTGCGACCTGCGCCGGGGACGCGGGGTCGGGTCGGGAAAACGACATGGCCATGCGTTGGACGCTACGCGTCCCAACCGGTGAGATGGTGGAGGGTCTTCGTCATCCGGCGTCGACCGGCTCGACCGGGACGAGGGGGTCTCCCCCGAGCACCTCCAGCACGGCGAGCGCTTCTTCGAGTGATGCGACCGGAATCAGGACGACGTCGCCGTCACCGGCAGCGTTGAGGCACTCCCATCGGCAGATTCCGTCGTCGGGATTCTCCGGATCCGCATCGACCAACTCGAACTGTTCGGCCGGGATCAGGAACACCTCGACGCCGTGTTGGTGCACCGCGCTGACCTTCTGTTCCAGACCACCGATCGGACCGACCGTGCCGTCGAGTCGGATCGTGCCCGTCACTGCGATGTCTCGGCCACCGGTCAGGTCGCCCTCGGTCAACTGGTCCACGAGCGCCAATGTGAACGCAAGGCCCGCTGACGGACCGCCGACTGCTGCGGTGTCGATCGAGACGTCGAACGGCAAATCGACCGTGCGGGTGTCGAACGGGACGAACCCGATGATCGTCCGCTCCGGATCCTGCGGATCGCTCGCCAATTCGACCGAGACGTCCATCACGCCGTCCCCGGGGCGCCTGATGGTCAACACGACCACGTCGCCCGGTTCGCCGCTGGCGAGCGCAGCACTCAGTTCCTCCAATGTGGGAACGGGTGACCCGTCGACTTCGAGGATCGTGTCCGCCGGGTCGAGGACCTCGTCGGCCTGGAACTGTTCCTCGCACGCGAAACCGTCCTCAGCGAGCACGCGGCACAAGATGTCCTGGACGACGACGGCTCCCGGCTCGATCTCCGGTGCGTACCCAGCAGCCGTCAGCGCGACGAACTGCGCCTCCTGTGTGGCTGTGCGCATCTGCTGCAGGCTGATCTCGCGGTTCTGCGAAGCGGTGCGCTGCCCGTTTCGCCCCTCCTCGGTCAGCAGGTCGACGACGGGATCACGCGAGCCGATCATCCACGACAGCACCGACTGGTTCGGAGCGCTGACCGTGACGAAGAAGAAGTCGCCGTCGGTGTCGAAGATCTCCACCTCGTCGGGGAGGTCGCCAAAGACGACGAGATCGTTGACCGACTCGGCCGATGCAGGTATCCGAGCGTACGGCGCCGGTTGTTGCTCTTGGATCCGCGGGTTCTCGGTGGTGGCGATGACGCTGGACGGCACGAGCGACGCCACGGCGAACACGACGAGCGCGATGAGGGCAGCGCCGGCAGGAATCCACGCCCACCACCGCTGGCGGGGTGCAATGAGTACGATGGGGGTTGTCGTGTCGGTCACTGATTTCACCACTGCTGCCGGATGGATGGCCGGGCTCGCCATTGCGGCCTTGCTCTTCGCCGGATGGCGCAAGAATGCCAGAGCGATACCGCGAACACCACGCGCCGAACCAAAACTTCGTCGTCCCCGCGTTCCGATCGGCATCGCCGAGGCGACCGTTCCGCTCTACAAGGGGCCCAATCCACTACGCCGCGTCTGGGCAGCGGTCGCCAGCGCCGGACTCGGCATCGTGATCGGCGTGGTGACTGCGATCATCATCGCGTTCGGCAGCGCGTACGCCGTCGTCACGCTCACCGACCTGCTGAAGTCGTGAACCGGGCGCCTCAGCCGACCCGGCGCGAGGTGGCCACCGCCGGGCACACCGGCGACGTCGACGCGGCACTCGCCGGGCTCACCGCCGACGACGGCGAGGTCAGAGCAACCGCCCTTGGTGCGCTCGAACGACTCGGCCGCCTCGACGACGACCAGGTCGCATCGGCGCTCACCGACCCGGAGTTGGGCGTCCGGCGCCGTGCCGCCGAGGTCGCGGCAACTCACCCGGACGTCGACCTCGTCGCCGCACTGCACGACGAGGACGACCGCGTCGTCGAAGTGGCGGCGTGGTCATGCGGTGAACACGAGTCCTCACGAGATGCGATAGTCGAACGGTTGCTGGAACTCGCCGTGGGGTCCGCCGAGCCGCTCGTCCGAGAGTCCGCCGTGGCCGCACTCGGAGCGATCGGCGACGGACGAGCGGTCGACACGATCATCGCCGCCTGCACCGACAAACCAGCGGTGCGACGCCGAGCCGTGCTGGCACTCTCGCCCTTCCTCGGCGTCCCCGACGTCGAGGCGACAGTCGATCGAGCGCTAGAGGACCGCGACTGGCAGGTCCGTCAGGCCGCCGAGGACCTCCGCCGAATCACCGGCTCCTGATCGTCAGAGGTCGTAGCGGTAGACGTTGGTCTCGCGGGCCTGGAAACCGATTCGCTGGTACAGCCGGTTCGCCGACTCTCGCGACGGTCGGCTGGTGAGACTCACGTTCTTCGCACCGCGTTCGCGGGCAACGTCCAACGCTGCCTCGCTGAGCAGACGGCCGACACCGTGGCCGCGAGCTGCGTCGTCGACCACGACATCCTCGATCCACGCCTTCATTCCGGTCGGGATGCGGTAGAACGCGAGGGTCAGGCTGCCGACGATCGACCCGTCGAGCCGAGCGAGAAACACGACGGTGTCCGCGCCTTCGACCAGGTCGGAGAGCACTTCGCGGCTCGGCGCGGGCGACGACGAGGACAGTTGCGGGATGAGCATCGCGAACGCGGCGACCAGTTCATCGTCGACCTTCTCGGCGATCTCGATCGTGGCGAATTTCTCGGTCATGTCCGCACGATAGGGGCGCACGAACCACCGCGTTCGGATGCACCGATAGCCTGGCCACCGTGGGGATCGAGCATGTGCGATGGCTGGCGGAACGAACGCTGGACCGACCGGTGTTGATCGCCGGGTTCACAGGTTGGAACGACGCGGGCGATGCCGCCTCTACAGCGATGACGGCGATGGTGGAAGCATGGGATGCCGACGTGCTCGCCGAGATCGACCCCGAGATGTTCACCGACTTCGCGACCGTGCGGCCACAGGTCCGCCTCGATCACGAACGCAATCGCTCGATCGTGTGGCCGACGGTGGGCGTGTGGTCGGCGTCGCTTCCCGGCACCGATGTGATCTTGATGCTCGGTCCAGAACCTGCATTGCGCTGGAGGCTGTTCTCCGAGCAGGTCACGGGCATCGCCGAACACTTCGGTGCGACAATGGCGCTGTCGCTCGGCGCACTGCTGGCGGATGTCCCACATTCGCGTCCGGTCCAGCTCGTCGGTACGGCATCCGACCCCGAACTCATCGACCGATTCGAGCTGCAGCGCTCGCAGTACGAAGGCCCGACCGGAATCGTCGGTGTGCTCCACGATGCGTTGCACCGCGCCGGCCTGCCTACGGCCTCGCTTTGGGCGGCCGTGCCCGGATATGCGTCTCAGGTCCCGTCGCCCAAGGCGGCAATGGCGTTGGTCGACCGGGCGTGCTCGATGATCGGCACCCCCGCACCGCTGTCACGCCTGGCGTCGGGTGCCCTCGAATACGACGAGCGCGTCGCCGCGCTCATCGGCGACGACGAGGACATGGTCGAGTACCTCTCCCGCCTCGAGCAGATGAGCGACGAGACCGAGGCCACCGACGACGACCTCACCACCGCCGCACCCATCGACCCCGACGAACTGATGAATGAAGTCGAACAGTTCCTTCGCGACCAGGACTGAGTCAGGCGCGCCAGACGTCGTCGCGGACTTCGTCGAACGTGGCGGCTGACTGCTCGCCGTCGATGGCGGCGAATGCCATCGGACCCCACCAGCCAGCACCTGCAGTGGCCTCTGGCAGCGCATCGCGGCCAAACCACCCCACATCGCCGGTCTCGAGCGGGTGCGGCGTCAGATCCCCGCCGGTCGCAGTGCAGGAGAACAGCAGCATGTACATGCCGAACCGGCTGAACCCCATCCGCTGACCATCGACCACGCCCATCAGCCGGTCAACCGTGCACTCGATGCCAGTTTCCTCGTGGACTTCCTTCGCGGCAACCTCGGCCGGCGAGTAACCGACGTCGGCCCACCCGGTCGGGTACAGCCACACGCCCGAGTCCTTTCGCTGCACCAGCAGGATCTCGCCTGCCTCGTTGCCGACGATCGCACCCACCGCCGTCTTCGGTGTGACGTAGCCGGGCACGCCTTCGCCGATCGACTCCATCCACTCGCCGACGAAGTGATCGATCTCGCGGGCGGTCGCCTCGCCGTCCTCCAGTTCACGGGCGGCGACCTTGATGTCGCCGGCCACGTGCAGGATCTCTTCGTACCGCTCGCGCTCGTACAGACTCTCGGTGAACGCCATCCCCGTCCGCGCGATCCCCGCGAGAGTCTCGCTCCACCGTGCAAGATCCCGCGCTTCTGCCGACACCTCGCCCACGCTATTGCATCAACGTGCGGCGTGAAGCAGCGCCTTCTGGATCTCCTTGCGGTGTGCGGTGTTGGTGACGAGCGCGCCGCCGCGGGTTCGTACGTAAAACGTGTCGACCACTTCGATCCCAATGGTGTGGACCGTCGCATGGCGGATGTCGAGACCCATGTCGTCGAGTGCCTGGGTGATCCGATGGAGGATCCCGATCTTGCTGACCGCTCGGATCTCGATCAGCGTTGCGTTGCTGGACCCACCTTCGATGAACTTCACCTTCGGAGGCCCCGGTGTGTCGGCCTGCAGCTTGCGTCGACGGCGGTATGTCTTTGCCCGGTCGGCCAGGCGGGCCTCGATGGCCAATTCTCTGCGGAGGCCCTTGCGGAGATCGTTCTTCACCTTGCGCCAGTTCATCTCACCGTTCGACGATGACACACGGAACTGCGAGGCGGCCATGCCCTGCTCGTCGGAGTACGCACGCGAGGTCACCACATCGAGACCGTGCATCGACACGACACCGGCCACCTGGCTGAACGTTCCGGCCGAGTCAGGGCTGACGATGGTGATCAGGTCGCCGTCACGCGAGATGTCGACCTCGCCGAGCGCCATTGCCGCGAGCGTCGTTTCGTCTGGGAACAGGCGCCATTTGACCTCCGACGCCTGACCGCCACCGAGCACGTGCTTGGTCCGCGACGTCAGTTCGTCGACGAGTTGCTCCTTCCACGAGCCCCACGCCGATGTGCCGGTCGCTTTGGAGTCCGCCTCCGTCAGCGCATCGAGCAGCTCCAGTTTCTCTACCGTCCCGACGAGACCGGCGACGAGGTCGATCGTCGCTTCGTCCGAGATGTCGCGACGCATCGCCACGTCCGAGAGCAACAGGTGGTGCTCGATCATCGTGATGATCACATCCACGTCGTGACGATTCAGACCGAGGCGCGGACCGATGTCGCGGAACATTTTCATGCCCACTTCTGTGTGGTCGCCCGGGTAGCCCTTGCCGATGTCATGGAACAGCGCTCCCAGCACCAGCAGGTCGGGGCGCGACACTCGGTCGACGAGCGCGGCAGCGTTCGCCGCCGCTTCCCAGAGGTGCCGGTCGACCGTGAAGCGGTGGTAGGCGTTGCGTTGCGGCTTGGAGCGAACGGGCTCCCATTCGGGAAGCATTCGCGACAGCAGGTCGCCGTGGGTCAGCGCTTCGAGGACAGGGATGGCGCGGTGCCCTTCGAGCAGGAGGGCGACCAGTTCGGTGCGAGCACCGACAGGCCAGTCCCCCGGCCACGGCTCCACCTCGTCTTGCAATCGGTTGAGCGTGGCCCGACCGATCCGGCAGTCGTTGCGTGCCGCTGCCACTGCGGCCTGCAAGACCAGCGTCGGGTCCAGACGCGGGTCGGCACCTTCGGTCAGTTCGATCTCGCCGTTGCGCAACACGACGCCCGGCGCAATGGCCCGGTCGTCGGTCGGGTCACGTTCGATCACCCGGTTCCACGTCTCGTCGCAGAGCCAAGACACGGTGCGACCGGCCGCGGCGACGTCAGCCATCAGTGCGTCGGCATCGCTCCACCCGCCTCGTGCGGCGATCGCGTCCTGGTCCTCCAAGCGCATCACTTCGCCGGCTCGCCCCGTCGTGAGGTGCGTCGCCACCCTGGCGCGCAACAGGGTGTCGTAGCAGGCGTCGAGATCCTCGAGGTCCTGCTCGATCACGTCGAGACCGCTCGCCATTGCCCACCACACGGTCTGCACATCGCGCAGACCGCCGTGACCGTTCTTGAGGTCCGGTTCGAGTCGATAGGCGACGTCGGCAGACTCGGCCTGGCGTGCCTTCATCCGTGCCCGTAAGGCGGCGAGGTACGTCGAGCGCTGGGACTCCCACGATTTGCGGCCGCGCAGCGTGACATCGGCAGCGATCCCCTCGTCGCCCGCGAGGAACCTCGCCGTGAGCAACGCCGTCGCCGAGTCCAGATCGCCGTCGACCAGGTCGAGTTGTTCGTCGACGCGCCGAACGGCATGGCCGAGTTTCACGCCCGCGTCCCACAGCGGATACCAGAGCGCGCTGGCGATCGGCTCGATCTCGCCTGCGACACTGCGGGGTTTGGCGTTGTGGACCAGCAAGAGATCGAGGTCGCTGTGCGGAGCAAGCTCGCCGCGTCCGTAGCCACCCACAGCGAGCAGCGCGACGCGGTGTTTGGTCGGGTGGGCGGCGAGCGCCCGCTCGAACAGCTCGGCCACCCAGGCGTCGGTGATCGATGCGAGCACCACACCAAATTCTCGGCCACGTCGATCGCCCGAGGTGGCCGATTCGGCCGCCTGCTCGAGGTGGGCAGCTCGGACTGTCGGCGTCACCGAGCAGATCATAGGCGTCGAGCGTTCACCAGGAACACCCTCACTGATCTCGCCGACGCTGCGCACACCACCGGGGATCGGCCCACCGGTACGGTGTCGGCATGACGCGCGGACCGGATGCACGACACGCGAGACGCGTCGGAGCCCTGTTGGCCGTCGGCGCTTTCGTCGTCACGGCCTGCACCGGGGGCAACGACGATCCGATCACCTCTGCACCGACCACCACGACCGAGCCGCCCAGACCACGCGTCGACGACGGCATCCTCCGGATTGGCGCCCTCATTCCGTTGAACGATCCCACCATCGGCGACGATCTCACTTCGTCGTTCGAACTGGCGGTCGAGGCGGTCAACGAGGCCGGCGGCGTGCTCGGAAGCATGGTCGAGATCGAGATTGCAGACGAAGGAGCATCGGCGACTTCAGCAACGCAGGCGACCAATTCCCTCATCGAAGCGGGCGTCGATGCGATCGTGGGACCGACGTCGTCCAACACAGCAATCGGCGCGCTCGAGGCAGCAGTCGCAGGTGGGGTCGTGACATGTTCGGCGACCGCGGCTGCGATCTCGCTCGACGAGTTCCCGGACGACGGACTGTTCTTCCGCAGCGTGGCCACCGATTCGCTCCAAGCCGCGGCGATCGCCCGCGAGGCGGAGATCCGCGGTGCTGGCAGCGTGGTCGTCGTCCACGTCGACGACGCATACGGACAGCCGTATGCGGCCGCCGTCGAGGATGCCCTCGCATCATCGCCGTCGATTCGGGTCACGACGGTCGCCGTCCCGTTCGATGACGACGATCTGCAGGACAACCTCAACGACATCGCTGCGATTCGTGCCGACACCGGAATCGTGCTCGGCAACGGCGACGACATCGCCCTCCTGCTCGAGGCGATCAGCACTCGTGACGACATCGCCTTCAACCAGGTCATCGTGAACGATGCCGCTCGAGCGCCGTCCAGTCGACCCGTGATCGCCGGGCTCGACCCCGACCTGCGCACTGACATCGTCGGTCTCTCTCCGCAGATCCTCCTGCCGGAGTCGGCGAACGCCGACGGCGACACACCATTCGCGTCACAGGTCACGGACTGCGTCAACCTCATCGCGCTTGCAGCAGCCCAAGGCGATTCGGACTCCCCCGCGATCATCGCGAGCCAGATGACGTCGGTCTCGTCCGGTGGAGAGAAGTGCAGCACGTTCGCGGAGTGCATGGTATTCCTCGATGCCGACGAGCAGGTCCAGATCGACTACGACGGCCCCACACGCATCACCGATCTGGCTCGCGACGGCGACCCGTCTCGCGCGTTCTTCGATCGCTTCTCGTTTCGCACGGACGGCTCGTCCGTCTACGACAGCAGCGTCGCGGTCAGGAGATGATGTTTTCGATGTAGTCGAGATAGCCGACGTAGAAGTCGCCGAACTCGCCGAAGAGCGCAGACGCTTCATCGAATCGCATCGTGTACACCACGTTCTTGACGACCTCCGGGCTCTTCGCAAAGAGCGTCACGCCCCACTCGAAGTCATCGAGTCCGGATGACGCCGTGATCAGCTGGACGAGCTGACCTGCAAACTTGCGCCCACTCGTGCCGTGCTCCATCATCATTGCCTTGCGATCCTCGAAGGGCGTTGCGAACCAGTTCGCGTGGCTCTCTCGCTTCTTGCTCATCGGGTAGAAGCAGAAGGCCGGAAGATCGTCGGGCGGCAGGTTCGGGTAGAGCCGGTCCTTGAGCATGTGCTCGGGCAGACCCTTCGCGTACTCGCTGACCTCGGTGATCGACACGTAACTGTCGACGATGTCGAGGCCCGCGCGTTGAAGGCCGGTCTGCAGCGTACGCAACACGCTCCAGTCGGCGGACAACGCCATCACGCACAGGTCGGCCTTGTGCCCGAGCATCGCCGCCGTGACGATCTGACAATCGTCGGCTTCGGCCTGCTTCACGGCGGCGATGACCGCCTCGCGGTCGGTACCGGGTGTCGGCTTGGCCAACAGGTGAACGACGCCGAGACCTTCTTGCATCAACATGAGATCCAGGGTATTGGTTCAGAGGCGTTCGGGTGCGTAGACGTTGAAGTCGGTGCCGCGGACGAAGCCGGCGAGGACGAGGTTCGCTCGGCGCGCGGCATCGACGGCGAGCGCAGTCGGTGCGCTCACCGCCACCAGCGTCGAGAACCCTGCCGCCCATGCCTTCTGCACCATTTCGATGCTGGCGCGACCGCTGACGAAGAGCCCGAGACCGGTTGCCGGCACCGTCGCGCCGGACACCGAACCGAGCGTGATCGCACCGATCACCTTGTCGACAGCGTTGTGCCGTCCGACGTCCTCGCGAGTGACGAGTACGTTGCCGCTCGCATCGAATGCCGCTGCGGCGTGAACCGACCCCGTGGCGGCGAACAGCCCCTGCCCGTGCAATACCCGGTCGGCGATCGACCCGATCACGTCGAGGTCGACTGCGGCCCCGGGCGCGAGCGGGTCGAGACGGGCGCACAGATCGTCGAGCTGTTCGCTGCCGCACCAGCCACAACTCGACGACACGTTGCCCAGTCGCGGCGTTGGAGCGGGGGCCCGTCCACCCGTCTCGACGGTCACGATGTTGAATTCGGAATCGACTGCGCTGCCATCGGCGCAGTAGCGGACGCCGACGACCGGATGCCCTGCGAGCAGCCCGTCGGTGAGGCAGAACCCGACGGCCAACTCGTAGTCGTGACCGGGTGTGCGCATCGTGGTCGACACCAACGTCCCATCGAGCTGGATCGACATCGGTTCTTCGACGATCAGCTCGTCCGGTCGCCGGTTCACGACCCGGGTGGAGTCATCGTCGCTGCCCTCGACGCGGGTGACGATCATTCGCTCGGTACGTCGGCGTGCCATGTCAGGCGCTTCCCATGTTCCCGCGCAGACGGTGCGCGTCGATCCAGCCGACCAGCGCATCGGCAAACGTGTCGACCGTGGCCAGGTCAGTCTCGAAGTAGAACGACGGCTCGATCAGCTCGAGCTCCATCACGACGTGGGAATCGACGCCGTCGGCCGAGCGGTGCGGTGCGATGTCGACACGGGCGAACATGAGCGGGCCCAACCCGCGAACGACCTCGGTCCCGAGCGCGGCTCGAGCAAGCCGAAGTTCGGTGTCGGTCGGCGTGCGAAGGTCGATCTGCTCGACCGCGAACAGACCGCCCTTCTGCTCGACATCTGTCGACGTGAGGATCGCTCCCTTGCGGAACGCGTGGCTCAGCGACAGTTCACCGGTCGTTCCTGGGGCCGCAACGAAGCAGAGAGCGGTCTCGCCGAGTTCGTCGAGACGGTCGAGATACGGCTGCACCATCGCCGTGCGGCCTTCGGCATGCAGCAGCGAGACATGCGCTGCGACCTCGCCGGGCTCACAACGACGCGCCCCACTCGAGCCGGCGCCGACAGTCGGCTTGACCACGTGCAGTCCGTCGACATCGGGCGGGGCATCGCCTGGCGCGACGAACACGGTCGGCGCGATCTCG
>RCMY010005606.1_pt1 | contig 11060 bp, 8 predicted proteins | sample 2041341 | NCBI WGS metagenome assembly RCMY01 (sample SAMN09708234, study PRJNA481090) | Marine sediment metagenome, whole genome shotgun sequencing project.
TAGCCTTGGTCGGCCCACCACTGCGCGTCCCAGTAGAACGACTGGCTTTCCACGACCTGCTGGAAACCGGGGCCGCCGTAAGGCTTCATAAGGACCGGCAACTGGTCGGCATGCGCGTATGCGCTGTCGGCCGACGGCAGGATGACAGCCGCGTACAGACCACGTTCGCCGAGTCGGGTGAATCGCACGTTCGGTGTGAAACCGGGGATTTCAGAGTGGTTTTCGATTGGCGAGACCACCATCGACATCATTTCCGCGCCGTCCGCAACACCGTCCGCAACGTCGCCTTCCGTCGTGCGCACGTTCATGCAATGCTGCATCTGCGACCGCGCGTCGTCCATGCCGCGCCCGGTCACCACGCAACCGTCGCCGGAACGGGACATCGTCCATTGGCCGGGCGTGCAGGTGAGCGGCTCCCAGTCGCCGTCGTAACGGATCGAGACCACGTCGAAGCTGCGGGCGTCGTGATCGTCCGCGTTGGACTGCCACAGGAACGGCAGATCGGCGGCCGGCCGGCAGCAGTTCCGGCGTGCGCTGCACCACGCACAGCACGTCGTTGTCGGTCACGTCGAGCACTTCGCGCACCTGCAGGCCCTTGGGTGTGAATGGCGTGCCGTCCACGGTCAGACGGTTCGTGTCGGCGTCCATGTCGTTCATCGCGCACACGAGACGGCCGTCAGGCGTGTATGCGGGGGTGCCGGCGATCAGGTCGAGCCAGCAGTCGTTGCTATGTTCCTCAAGCACGCGCGTGGTGCCGGGTTCTTCGCCGGGCGCGTATTCGGGGATGGCGATGGAGAAGGTCTCCACTTCGCTGCCGTCCTCGTCGGTGAAGCCGTTTTCCGGCGCGCTCATGGTCACGATAGGCTCGCCCACGTGGACGGCGAGCACCTGGTCGTGCTGCTGAAGCCGGTCCTGCACAAGTAGCAGCGGCTCGTGGCCTTCGGTCCAGCTGACGGCGGCCAGGTATTCGTACGATTCGCGGTCCCATTCCACGTTGTGTGCGATGCCGCCGTAGTAGCAGCCGTCCGTATCGTAGCCGAGTTCCAGCAGCGTCAGATGCACGTCGGCGTTGGCCGTCATCGCCTGCGGATAGCGGCGGGCCTGCGCGGGTTTCGTCGGATCGGCCGGGTCGGCGATGTACCAGGTCTGCTCGTGGGATGCGTCGAAGGTTTCGAAGAGCACATACTTGGAATCAGGCGACCACCAGAAGCCGTCGTAACGGTCCATTTCCTCACCTGCGGCGAATTCGGCGAGACCGATTTTCCATTCGCCTGCTTGCGATTCGGCCGCGTCGCTTTGCGCGTCATCTTGCGTGCCGTCCTGCGTATCGGCAACGTCGTCAGCGTCGTCTTGCGGAACGGACGCGACGATGGACACCGCATCGCCCGCGTCTTCGGCTGCGTCCGTCGTGTCCGACACGTCCGCAAGATCGACGTCCACCAAATACGTGCCGGTCGTATACATGATATGTCGTCCGTCGGGGCTGATGCGCGGGTTCAGCACCGGCTTGAATTCCGGTTCGTCGATGGCGATGCCGCGCGTCACGCCGGCCGCGATATCCGTCAGGAACAGCTGGCCGTTGATGGTGAACGCCACGCGGTTGCCGGCCGCATCGACCGAATAGCCGACGATACCGGAACCACCTTCACGCGCACGTTCGCGGCGCGCCTTTTCCTCAGCCGGCACATCCTCGGCGTCGGCGTCAGCCAGCAGCGTACGCGGATCGGCAAGCAGAATCTCGTCGGTATCGCCATCGCTGCCGATCACGCTCATCCACAGGGAGGTGACGGTGTCCTCCGGACCGTCCGAACGCAGGAACAGCGCACGCGAACCGTCGCCGATCGCGCGGGCGGAACGTGGCGCGCCGCAGGTGAATCGCAAGGTACGGGCCTTCAGCCCAGGAAACTCATCAATCGCATCATTCATACCTTCCAATCTACCGACCATCACGCACCACTCGCCGCCAATACCCCGGACGCAACCCCCTTCACATGAAATTTTTGCAAGCAAGTAGCCTTCGAATTGGCGCTCGGCAGGCTACAGCGTAGGATAGTCAAGGACAGAAAGGGACAAGTATGAGTGTTCTCGACCGATTTGAGAAGAGCGTGGAAGGCGCCGTCAACGGGGTTTTCGCGAAGTTCGGGTCTAAAGACCTGAAGCCCGTCGACCTTTCCAGCGCTCTGGAACGCGAGATCGACAAAGAAGCCATGCCCGTCACGCGCGATCGCACCGTAGCCCCGAACGAGTACCGTTTCAAGCTCAGCACTCCGGATTTCAACAACATCGTCGAGTGGGGCGCCGAAACGCTCGCCAATGAACTTGCCGACAACCTCACCCAGTATGCGAAGAGCCAGAACTACGCGTTCGTCGGCCCGGTCGTGGTGATCTTCGAAGAGGATCTTGAACTTTCCAAGGGCGATTACCGGCTTTCCAGCGAATCCGTGCAGGGCAACACCGTGCCGGTCACGACCGACGCGCAGACCGAGGATTGCCCGATGCTGGAGATCGGCGAGCACCAGTATCTGCTCACCGAGGAAAAGACCATCATCGGCCGTGGTTCTGATTGCGACATCGTCATCGACGACCCCGGCATCTCCCGTCGTCACATGGAGATCGACGTCACCGACAACGGCAACACCGTCATCGCCCGCGACCTGAACTCCACCAACGGCATGTACGTCGAAGGCCATCATGTTGAGGCGGCAACGCTGCTCGACGGCAACACGATCACCATCGGCCGAACCCGCATCCTGTACTGGGCCTCCTCGCAGGAGCAGGAGTAATCAGCCCCAACCTGGAGAGCCGCCTTTTATGCTCACTGAATTAACGTTTGCGATCCTCAAGTACGGGTTTCTCGTACTGCTCTGGATCTTCGTGGCCTGTACGGTACGTTCGCTGTACAGGGATATCGAAACGCTCAGCCCGCGCAAGTCGCGGGCTCATCGTCGTAAGGAGCGTGCCGCGCGCAAGGCCGTCGAATCGCCTGCGCCCGTAGCCGCCGCAGCCCCTTCGGCAAGCGCCGCAACCAATGCCAAACCAACTCTGCTGGTCATTATCGATGGCCCCCTTGCCGGCAGTTCCGTCCCTCTGGCCGGCAACACCATCACACTTGGCCGTTCCGCTTCGAACACCGTGGTGCTGGATGATGAATTCGTTTCCTCCCACCATGCGCGCGTCTACACCGATCCCGCCACCGGCCGTTGGGCCATCGAGGATCTGGGATCCACCAACGGCACCGTCGTCAATCATCAGCGTCTGAACGCGCCGATGATTCTTGGCGCGCGCGTGCCTGTGCGCATCGGTGCGACCACCTTCGAATTGAGGTGACGTTTTTGCCGACTTCCACCGCTTCGCAACAATTGTTCATGTATTCCACCGTCGTCTCCGACGTGGGCACCGTGCGTTCCAACAACCAGGATTCCGCGTTCGCCGGCGAGCATCTCATCGCCATCTGCGACGGCATGGGCGGGCATGCCGGCGGCGACACCGCCTCCACCATCGCCATCCGGTCGCTGGCGCATATCGAACAGGACAATGTTGACGGCGACGTGCAGGTCGTCTCCCATATGATGGCGACTTCCGTCATGGCCGCGCACGACGCGATCGTCGGCAAAGCCAAGCGTGAGCGTCGTCTTGCCGGCATGGGCACCACCGTCACGTCCGTGGCGCTGGTCGCCGGCTGCTGGGTATTGGCGCATATCGGCGATTCCCGCGCGTATCTGCTGCACGACGGCCATCTGGTCCGCATGACCAGCGACCACAGCTACGTGCAGCATCTCATCGACACCGGCCGTATCAGCGAGGCCGAGGCGCGCAACCATCCGCAACGCAATGTGGTGATGCGCGTGCTGGGCGATTTCGACATCGATTCGCGCCCTGACATCGCCATCCGCAAAGCGCATCCGAGCGACCGTTGGCTGCTGTGCTCCGACGGCCTGTGCGGCGTGCTGGAGGATTCCACGCTTGAAGAAGTGCTGTCCACCTGCGCCGATCAAGAGGAGTGCGCGCAGCGGCTCGTATCGATGGCGTTGCGTGCGGGCAGCACCGACAACGTCACCGCGGTGATCGCCGACGCGACGCTCGCGCTCGACGCGGACGCGTTCGACCTGCCGCATCAGACGCCGCTGATCGGCGGCGCGGCCAGCGCAAGCTTGGAAACCATCGCGGACATCGTCAACGAACCGGTCGCTTCCGCCCCGCCTCTGCGCGAAGGCAAACAGTCGCCGGCGGCGCGCGCCGCGGCCCTGCGCAGCGGCAAGGATCCCAACGAGGAGCCGAAACAGCCGGAACAGCGCGTCGCGCAGCCGTCGTCGGTCCGCGAAGACAATGGCGACCGTGTCAATACCGATACCGGGGAAATTCCGATTGTGCAGAAGCGCAACGGGCGTATTTCCGCCGATCCGAACGATCCGGAAGTCGCCAAGGCGATTCGCAACGAACATATCGAGGAACGTAAGACGAAACGGTCGCGCAAATTCCGCAACCGCATCATCACCATACTCATCATCATTCTGGTGCTGCTTGGCGTTGCCGGCGTGGGCGTGGGCACCTACCGTTGGAGCCAAACCAAGTACTACATCGGCGACAACAACGGCAAAGTGGCGATTTTCCAAGGCGTGCCGACGAGCATCTTCGGTGTCAAACTGTCACATGCCGTCACCGACACCAATATGAAGACCAGCGATCTGCCGCCAAGCTGGCGCGAACAGCTTGACCAGGGCATCTCCTTCGACACATACGGCGAAGCGAAAAGCCATACCCGTCTGATCAAAAAGCAGCTGAACGATGCGAAGCGCAAGCAAGAGGCGAAGCAGCAGGAGAAGGCCGAAGCCGAGCAGAAGGCGAAGGACGAAGCAGCCGCCAAGCAGAAGCAGCAGGAGGAAGCGGCGAAAAAGACCGCCGATCAGGCCGCGCAGACCAACAAGTCGGGCGGTGACAAGTCATGATCGCAACACGCTTGAGACAGCTTGGCATGCTGCTGTTCAGCATGCTGCTGTGCGCGGTGGCGTTCTTCCAGATGTTTGAACGCACCACGAACGGCTTCCCGCAAAACTATGTGTGGATGCTCGCGTTCGTAAGCGCGCTGTTCCTGACCGCCTGGGGTCTGCTGCTGCGATTCCAGCCGCACGCCGACCAATCGGTCATGTGCTGCGTGCTGGTATTGACGGGCATCGGCGTCACGATGATCGCACGCCTCGACCAAGACACCAAAACCACAGTGGCGTTCCGACAGTTGCTTTGGTTGGCGATCGCACTGGTGTTTGCCAACCTGCTGGTGGTGTTCATGAGGGATTACCGCGTATTGCGGCGATTCTCGTACGTCAGCATGGTGATCGGCATCGTGCTGTTGCTGTCGCCAATGCTGCCGGTGGTCGGTTCCGAACAGTACGGCGCACGCATCTGGGTGAAGATTCCCGGCTTGGGATCGTTCCAGCCGAGCGAATTCGCCAAACTGTTCCTGGCGTTCTTCTTCGCTTCGTATCTGTTCGACCATCGCGACCAGCTTGCCGTCGGCGGAAAGAAGATTCTCGGCATCCAACTGCCACGCATCAAGGATATGGGACCGATCATCGTGGTGTGGATCGTCTCCATGGGCGTTCTGGTCCTGCAGCATGATCTGGGCACGTCACTGATGTTCTTCGCCATGTTCGTGTCCATGCTGTACGTGGCCACCGGGCGTAAAAGCTGGATCGTCATCGGATTCATCGCCTTCGCCGCCGGCGCGGTGGCGGCGGCAAGCATCTTCAGCCACGTCGGCTCGCGTGTGGACGCCTGGCTCCACCCGTTCTCCGCGGCTCAATACAACAAGGAATACGGCGGCTCATACCAGCTCGTCACCGGCATTTTCGGCTTGGCTTCCGGCGGTCTGATGGGCACCGGCCTCGGTCAGGGCCACCCGTCGATCACCCCGATCGCAAATTCCGACTACATTTACGCGGCATTGGGCGAGGAGCTGGGATTGACCGGCCTGATGGCCATTCTCATGCTGTATCTGCTGATCATCGCAGCCGGCATGATCACCGCGATGAAAATCAAGGACGGCTTCGGCAAGCTGCTTGCGTCCGGCTTGGTGTTCACCATGGCCTTCCAGGTGTTCACCGTGGTCGGCGGTATCACGCTGGTCATTCCGCTGACCGGTCTGACGCTTCCCTACATGGCGGCCGGCGGTTCGTCGCTGATCGCAAACTACATGCTGGCCGCGCTGCTGATCGTCATCTCCAATTCCGCGAACAGGCCGGAATCCGAGATCGACAGCGACACATTCCAGCAGGAAGCCGTCAGGGTGTTGCGCGAACGCGAGCGGAACCGTCGTACCGAAATCGCCGGCAATACGCGTTCGGGTGCGGCGAAGGCTTCGGCCATCCCGGCCGTGCGGGCAAGCCATGCGGGCGCAGCCGGGCAAGCAGGTCATGCCGTGCCCGCCAATCGAACCAGCCAAGCCGGCCAGACCGATCAATCCAATCCGACGATTCCGATAACCGGAGTCCTGCCGACGATCGACCAGCAAGGAGCATCGCATGAATAAGTCGCTCCGCCAGCTGTTCACCATCGTGGTGGCCTTGTTCGTCATTCTGGGCATGTCCACCACCATCATCATGGCCATCCGAGCCAACCAGCTCACCAACGACGCACGTAACGTCCGCGCGCTGTACCACGAATACGGCGCACCGCGCGGGTCCATTCTCGCCGCGGACGGATCGGTCATCGCAAAATCCGATCCTTCCAACGATTCGTTCTCGTACCAGCGTTCCTATTCCGCCGGCGAACTGTATGCGCCAGTCACCGGATTCTTCTCCATCAGCCAGCGTGGCTGGAGCGGCGTCGAAGCGTCCCGCAGCTCGCTGCTGTCGGGCCAGTCGGAGCAGCTGCTCTGGCAGCGGTTCAAGTCGCTGTTCACCGGGCAGGAGAACAAGGGCGCCAATATCGAAACGTCCATCGATCCGAAGATTCAGCAGGCCGCATACAACAGCCTCGGCAGCACGGATGGCGCCGCAGTGGCCATCGAGCCGAAAACCGGCCGTATCCTCGCCATGGTCAGCACGCCCAGCTACGACCCGAACCAGCTGGCCAGCCATGACATGAGCCAGGCGAACAGCAACTACGGCGTGCTGTCCCAGGACGCCACCAATCCGATGCTCAACCGAGCCACTTCGCAGCTGTATCCTCCGGGGTCCACGTTCAAAACGGTGGTGGCCGCCGCGGCTTTGGAAACCGGCCAATACCAGCCGGATACGCAGATTCCGGCAGGAGCAAGCTACACGCTTCCCGGCACCGTCACGCAACTGACCAACGCCGTACCGCAGGCCGACGGCGCTGACGGCAAGATCTCCATGGAGGACGCGCTGGCATATTCGTCGAACACCGCGTTCGCCCAGTTGGGCGTGTCGTTGGGCGACAACGCCGTCTCGTCCATGGCCAAGAAACTTGGTTTTGACAGCCCGATTACCGTGGACGGTTCCGATTACACCGGAACCCCGTGGGTGTCGGTCACGTCGAAGTTCCCCACCGACATCAACGACGACAAGCTCGCATTGGCGTCGATCGGCCAGGGAGACACCGTGGTGACCCCGTTGCAGAACGCTATGGTGGCCGCCGCCATAGCCAATGATGGCAAGCTTATGCAGCCCACGCTGGTCGACCGCGTGCGTTCCGCCGACTTGTCGGTCATTTCGCAGACCAAGCCCACGGTCATGTCCCATGCGTTCAGTGCGGATACGGCCAACAAGCTCACCCAGATGATGGAGGCCGTGGTCACCAAGGAGAACACGAATCTGGCCATCAACGGCGTGCAGGTGGCCGTCAAGACGGGTACCGCGCAGATTGGAAACGGCAATACGTCCATCGACGGCTGGGTGATCGGATTCGCACCGGCGGACGATCCGAAGATCGCGGTGGCGGTCGTGGTGCATAACGTGGACCTGTACGGCTCGTTCGCGGCAGGACCGATTATGAAAGCAATGATGCAGGAGGCGCTGGCAGAATGAAACTGGTTGAAGGACAGCTCATCCACCGACGCTACAGGTTGGATTCCCGCCTGGCCCAAGGTGGTATGGGTGAAGTGTGGAAAGGCTATGACATCCAACTTGGACGTCCGGTGGCCATCAAGGCGCTACGTGGCGATTTGGGCGTCACCCAGGAGGCCAAACTGCTTCGTCTGCGCGCGGAAGCCCATAATTCCGCCAATCTTGCGCATCCGAACATCGCTGCGCTGTTCGAATATTACGAGCATGACGGCATCGGATTCCTCATCATGGAATACGTGCCGAGCAAGTCGCTTGCAGACCTGTACCACGAGCAGAACGGCCCGATGGACCCGATCAAGCTGCTGCCGATCCTCATTCAGACCGCACGCGGCCTGTTCGTCGCGCATTCCCATGGCGTGATCCACCGTGACGTGAAGCCGGCGAACATCATGGTGTCCGATTCCGGCGAGGTGAAGATCACCGACTTCGGCGTCTCCTACTCCACCAATCAGGAGCAGATCACGCAGGACGGCATGGTCGTGGGCACCGCGCAGTACATTTCCCCGGAGCAGGCGCAGGGCAAGCATGCCACGCCGCAATCCGATATCTATTCGCTTGGCGTCGTCGCCTATGAGGGCCTGTGCGGACACCGTCCGTTCACGGGCGCCACACCGGTCGACATCGCCGCAGCACATGTCAATAATCCGGTTCCGCCGCTGCCCGACACCGTCGATGTGCAGTTGCGTGAATTCGTCATGTCGATGTTGGCCAAGGACCCGCTGGACCGTCCGAAGGACGCGCTGGTGGTGTCACGCACCCTGTCCCGCATCGAACGCCGTCTGCTCGACCAGCAGACGCAGCTGGCCGACACGATGGTCGTCTCTTCGGGAGGAAGGCTTCCCCGACGTGTGGTCAGCAAACCCCATATCTCCGTGAGCAATGATTGGAAGGAACAGGGATGAACATCAACATGCCTACCTCTCTGGCCGGGGGCCGTTATCAGCTCGGCCAACTCGTCGGCCGTGGCGGCATGGCCGAAGTGCATGTGGCGACCGACACGCGTCTGGGGCGTACCGTCGCCGTCAAGATCATGCGCGCCGATTTCGCCACTGACAGCATCTTCCTTGAGCGTTTCCGCCGTGAAGCCCATTCCGTCGCGCAGATGAACAACCCGAACATCGTGAACATCTACGATTCGGGCGAGGAAACCGTCACCACGGAAACCGGCGAGATCGAGCATCTGCCGTATCTGGTGATGGAGTACGTCAAGGGTCAGACCCTGCGTGACATCCTCAAGGTGAATGGCGCGCTGAGCCAGCGCGACGCCGAGCAGGTGATGATGGGCGTGCTCAACGCGCTCGAATACTCGCACCGCATGGGCATCATCCACCGCGACATCAAGCCCGGCAACATCATGATTTCCGAGCAGGGCGTGGTCAAGGTCATGGACTTCGGCATCGCCCGCGCGATCGACGATTCCGCGGCCACGATGACGCAGTCGCAGGGCGTCGTCGGCACCGCGCAATACCTGTCTCCGGAGCAGGCGCGCGGCGAAAGCGTCGACATGCGTTCCGACCTGTATTCCGCCGGCTGCGTGCTGTACGAAATGCTCACCGGCCGGCCGCCGTTCACCGGTGATTCGGCGGTGGCGATCGCCTACCAGCATGTGTCGGAAGTCGCCACTCCCCCAAGCACGATCGTGCCGGGCCTGCCGAAGATGTGGGATTCGATCTGCGCGAAGGCGATGGCCAAGGATCGGCAGAACCGGTACGCCACCGCTTCCGAGTTCAAGAACGATCTGCTGACGTTCATGAACGGCGGTGTGCCGATGGCTGCCGCGTTCAACCCGTTGACCGACCTGACCAACATGAAGGCCCGCAAGCAGGCCGAAATGGATGCCGCCACCGTGCCCATGGCGCCGGCGACGGATGCGCCGACGCAGGCGTTCAATCCGGTCACCGGCCAGTTCGAGGCCGTGCCGAATCCGAATGGCGGAGTCGAAACGAAGACCCGTGCGGAACAGCGTGCCAAGGCCGCGCAGGAGCGTAAGAAGAAGCAGATCATCATCGCTTCCGTGGTCGGCAGCATCGTTGTTTTGCTGGCCGTCATCGGTATTTTCTTCGCGTTGAACGGGCATAAGAACACTGCGGATCTGGTGTCCGTGCCGGACTTCACCGACACGTCGAACATTTCCCAGGCGCGTGTGGAAGAACAGCTTAAGGCCCTTGGTCTGAAGCTTGACGCCCGTGACGATTCCACGTCCAGCCAACCGAAGGGCACCATCACCAAACAGAACCCGAAGGGCGGCAAGAAGGTGGCGAAGGGCTCCACCGTCTCCGTATGGTTCTCCACCGGCCCGCAGGCGGTCAGCGTGCCTGACGTGTCCGGCAAGACGCAGGAGGAAGCGAAGGGCATTCTTGAGGCGGCAGGCTTCAAGATCGGCAATGTCATGACCGTGGACAGTGCCTCCATCGAGAAAGACAAGGTGGTGAACACCAATCCGGCCGCGCATTCGAAGCAGACCAAGGGCACCATCATCACGCTGTATATTTCGTCCGGTATGACCAAGATTCCGGATGGTCTAGTAGGCCAGGCCAAGGATTCGGTCATCGCGCAGCTCAAGCAGGCTGGTCTGACGCAGATCACCATCGAAAGCGAGTATTCCGATTCGGTGCAGTCCGGTGCAGTCACCCGCATCGATCCGGGTTCCGGCAGCACCGTCGAGGCGGGAACGGCCGTGACCATCTGGGTGTCCACCGGCAAGCAGCAGGTGAGCGTGCCGTTCGTTGCCAACTCCACACTTGCCGAAGCAAAGAGCATTTTGGAGGCCGCCGGATTCCAGGTAAGCGTCAACGGGCCACAGGACGACGATGCGACCGTCGTGTCGATGTCTCCGAATGGCGGCAGCCAGGCCGACAGCGGATCGACCATCACGCTGACCACCAAGAAGTCATCCAGCGACACCCCCAGCACCGACACAAGTAACGGCAACAACAGCAACAACCAACAAGGCAACTAACAAAATCAGGGGAGGGAGCGGCTCAAAGCCGCTCCCTCCCCTTTCTCTTTCCCTCAAAAAACAAAAGCAGCCGAAGG
>RCMY010005238.1_pt1 | contig 11056 bp, 11 predicted proteins | sample 2041341 | NCBI WGS metagenome assembly RCMY01 (sample SAMN09708234, study PRJNA481090) | Marine sediment metagenome, whole genome shotgun sequencing project.
TAATCAATGACTGCTTGAGTACCATCATCTTCATAGCCGTTCTTTACAAGAATATCGTAGATAGAAGCGACTTTCTCAACGATTGGTAGATAGAGTTCGTGTTTCTCTTCAATCACTAAGTTCAAATCTTTTAGGAAGTGTTTGATAAAGAATCCGGGTGCATAGTCTCTATTGATCATTTTTGGTCCATTATTGACTGCTTGCCATGATGAAGCTGAGCCTCCAGAAATTACTGCTAACATAGTCTCTAAATCAAGTCCATGCTTATCAGCATACGCTAAGCTTTCAGCTGCACCAGCAATAGCACCTGCGATTGCAGTTTGGTTAGCAAGCTTTGCATGTTGACCATTACCTGCTTTACCCATGTAATTAATGGTTTTACCCATTTTTTCAAAAAGAGGTAAGACTTCTTCGTAGACTTCTTTGTCACCACCAACCATAATTGATAATGTTGCATTAATTGCTCCAAGATCTCCACCAGTTACGGGAGCATCCATGACTCGATACCCTTTATCAGAACCAATAGTATATAGTTTTGCTGCTAGAGAAGGTGATGACGTTGTCATATCAACAATTATTGCACCTTTCTTAGCATGTTCCATGATTTCTAAGCTTACTTCTTCAACATCTTTAGGATAACCGACGATGGTGAAGATAATGTCAGCTCCTTCAACAACTTCTCGAATTGTTTCATATGCTTTAACTTTTGGCTCAAGTGCTTTCGCTTTAGCATGAGTACGATTGTATGCTGATACATCATAACCTGCATCTGCTAAATGTGTTGCCATTGGTGAACCCATAACACCTGTTCCAATCCACGCAATTTTTTTCATTTGTTACCCTCCATTTCTTTTATTATACATGAGTAAATATATGATTACAGTGATATACTAAGAAACTTTGCCTTTTAAGACAGATTTATGATATTTTATTAGTGTAAAGGTAATGTGTAATAGTCTGTGTATGTCTCAAATAATACCGTGAAACAATGAAAGTGGGGAAGCTACTATGAGAAAGGAAATCTACCTTACTCAAGATATGCAAGCATATCAACGATTAAAGAATTTACTCCTTGCAAACGGAATCGAAACAACAAGCAAAATTACAGATTCATCAAATCCTAATTCTGGTTTTTGGAGCATTCTTGGAGCAAGTAGACGCTCTTCAAGAGGTCTAGCCTTCGAAAACAAGAACTACCAAAAATTCTACTATATCTATGTAAAGAAGAAAGATTATGAACGTGCATTAGAAATTGTTCATAAATTTCAAAGATGATCTTCGATTATATAATACGAAAGTAAAAGTTTACATGAAACGATTAAGACTTCTTGTTTTTACAATGGTGTGTTTATTTGTGCTGGTCTCCTGTTCAAAGAAGCCAGAAATACTGAATCCCTATACTCAGGAGTATATTGCGGGTCAAGGAAACATTAAAGGGCAAGTAGATGTAGAACGCCATCTACATAGAAGCGAATACTTTGATATAGGAGCAACAAAAGACGGTTGGGCAGTTTTCAAGGATCCTGAGAAGGCTTTTACAACGTTTAAAGAGTTGTATAGTGATGAACTGGAACATATGAAATATGAGTTTGACTTGATGGAAATTTCAGAGAAGCACTATGAGCCTTATTTACTGTATTCATCGTATAGCAACGCCTGTATATCAGGTGACTACTGTGAAGATGCATACTTTATTGGAAGCTTCCTAGATATCTACGAAAACAGCTATAAGCCGGAATATTCAAATTAAGTCTATCTATCATAAATAGTGGTTAATATACAGGGGTTAAGTATTGTATATCGTTAATGGCTATGGTATTATATATAAGCTTTATTACTGGGATATGCGTCTTCCTCGACGATAATCTCGGTTATAAGGGACTTTGATACAAGGAGGAAAAGACATGTTATCAAAAGATAAGAAACAAGAAATCATCAAAGCATTCGCTCGTGATGAAAAAGATACAGGATCAGTAGAAGTACAAGTTGCTGTATTAACAGAAGAAATTAATGTGTTAACAGACCATATGAAAACACATAAGAAAGATTTCCACTCAAACCGTGGACTTCTTAAAAAAGTTGGACGTCGTCGTAACTTATTAACATACTTACGTAACGAAGACATCAACCGTTACCGTGAATTAATTACACGTCTAGGACTACGTAAATAATTTTATAAGAGTATCAGAAACCAGACATTGTCTGGTTTTTCTTATGTTTGATGCTATATTGATGGCTTTTTGAAAGATAATACCAACTATTGGTAACATCTACTGTCAATACTGCTTATTAATGATATGAAAATATATTGAAATGTGTTAAAATTGTAACAGACTATATGAGGTGAACATATGAATAAGAGAGTGTTTGAGCTAGATTTTGATGGAAAAAGTCTTATTGTTGAGACAGGAGAACTAGCTAAACAAGCCGGAGGGTCCGTGCTTGTACGTTATGGTGATACTGTAGTTTTATCTGCAGCTACCGCAAGTAAGAAAGCGAAAGATATTGATTTCTTTCCACTTACAGTTACATTTGAAGAAAAATTATACTCCGTGGGTAAAATACCAGGAGGATTCTTACGTCGTGAAGGAAGACCAAGTGAACATGCTACACTTACATCACGTTTAATTGACAGAACAATTCGTCCTTTATTTGCTGAAGGCTTTAGAAATGAAGTTCAAGTCGTTAATACTGTGTTATCTGTAGAGCAAGATTATGCTCCAGATGTTGCAGCAATGTTTGGTGCTTCATTATCATTATGTGTATCAGATATTCCTTTTGAAGGACCAATTGCTGGTGTTATTGTGGGACTTGTTGATGGAGAATTTGTAGTTAACCCTACAATTGAGCAACAAGAAAAATCACGCATGCATTTAGCTGTTGCTGGTACAAAAGATGCTATCAACATGGTTGAAGCTGGTGCAGAAGAAGTTAGCGAGGAAGAGTTCTTAGAAGCTATGATGTTTGGTCATGAGTGGATTAAGAAACTTTGTGATTTCCAAATTGAAATTGCTAAAGAAGTTGGCAAAGAAAAAATGGAAATTGATCTCTATGAAATTCCACAAGAAATCATTGATGAAGTGGAAGCACTTGTTGGAGAACCATTACGTAAAGCAGTATCAATTGAAGGTAAACTAGAACGTTACAACGCAATTGATGAACAAGAAGACAAAGCTGCTGAACATTTTGAAAACAAAGAATATGAAGATGAAAAAACAAAAAATAAAGTCGTTAAATACGTTAAAGAGTATACTCACAGTATTGTAGCGGGAGAAGTTCGTCGTTTAATCTCAGTTGAAAAAATCCGTCCTGATGGTCGTGCTATTGATGAAGTTCGTCCTTTAGATGTACAAATGGATATCTTGCCTCGTGTACACGGAAGTGGTTTATTTACACGTGGTGAAACTCAAGTATTATCAGTATGTACTTTAGGTGCAATGGGCGATACTCAAATTATTGATGACTTATCCGATGTTGAAACAAAACGTTTCATGCATCACTATAACTTCCCACCTTACTCAGTAGGGGAAACAGGAAGAATGGGTGCTCCTGGACGTCGTGAAATTGGTCACGGTGCTTTAGGTGAACGTGCATTATCATATGTAATTCCTTCAGAAGAAGAGTTCCCATATGCAATTCGTTTAGTTGCTGAAGTTCTTGAATCAAATGGTTCATCATCACAAGCAAGTATCTGTGCAGGTTCAGTTGCATTAATGGCTGCTGGTGTTCCAATCAAGGCTGCAGTTAGTGGTATCGCAATGGGTCTTGTTCAATTAGAAGACAACTATACAATCCTTACAGATATTCAAGGTATGGAAGACCACTTTGGAGATATGGACTTTAAGGTTGCTGGTACTAAGAAAGGTATCACAGCTTTACAAATGGATATCAAAATTAAAGGTCTAAGCCGTGAAATCCTTAAAGAAGCTTTAGAACAAGCTAAAAAAGGTCGTGAAGAAATGATGACAGCTATGGATGCTGTAATCTCAGAACCACGTCCAACAGTAGGAACATATGCTCCTAAGATTGCTAAAATGCAAATCGATCCAGATAAGATTCGTGCAGTTATCGGTGCTGGTGGAAAAATTATTAACCAAATCATCGAAGATGCTGACAATGTTAAGATTGACATTGAAGATGATGGTCGTGTAGTTATCTATCACAACGATTTAGCGGCAATCAACAAAGCAAAACAAATCATTGAAAGTATTGTTAAAGAAGCTAAAGTGGGCGAAATCTACGACGCTAAAGTTGTCCGTATTGAGAAGTTTGGTGCATTCGTTAATTTATTCGATGGTACAGACGGACTCCTTCATGTTTCAAAGATTGCTCATGAACGTGTAGAAAACGTATCAGACGTCTTAAAACTTGGTGATATCGTTAAAGTTAAGGTTACTGAAGTTGATGATAAAGGACGTGTAAATGTTTCACGCAAAGCTTTATTACCAAAACCAGAAGCTAAAAAAGAAGAAGTAAAAGAAGAAGTAAAGGAAGCATAAGAAAGACCTCGTAATTAAATTTACGAGGTCTTTTTCTTTGGTTTAGAATACTTCTTTGATTGTTTCGTAGACTTCATCTATTGTACTTGAGTGTTCTTTGATATCAAGTTTTAGTTCATCTTCTTCGTATCGAGGGATAATATGAACGTGGTAGTGAAAGACTGTTTGTCCAGCTACTTCACCAGCATTGGACAATAGGTTGGCACCACTTGCTCCTAGGGCGTCTATTAAACGTTTAGCGATTTTTGCTGCTTGTATGTTTACAACTGCAATTGTCTCTTCAGGGGCTGTTAGTACAGATGCTGTGGCCTTCTTTGGAATAACCAAAGTATGTCCAGGTGTTTGTTGAGAGATATCTAAGAAAGCTAGCACATCATCATCTTCATAGACGATCTTAGCAGGAATTTCTCGGTCGATTATTTTTTGAAATAGGGTCATAATGTCCTCCTTAATATAAAATAGTATACCATAATAAAAACACTCCGAAGAGTGTTTATTGTGATATGTATTCAGCAGTTGTTGTATCTGCTTTTAAGTTGTTTAGGATATCAATATCATAAACTTTGAATCCAGCATTCTTATAAAGGTTTGCTCGATATTGTTTTGTAAGTGCTTGATCTGCACTCCATAATTCTAAGATTTCATCTTTAAGGCGATCTGCTTGTGTTTCAACCATTTCGATTACATAAGCAACACCTGTTGATTCATTCTTTAATACTTCACTTAATCCCGGACCAGCTTGGTTAGTAATGAAGCCTGAAATTTCTGTTGGGAACTCAGTATCTTTAACATTGTAAATCTTTAAGTCACCAACATAGGATGTATCTTTAGCTTTTAAATCTTTTGCAACATCAGCGAATGATTCACCGTTTTTAATACGTTCAAGACCTGCTGTTGCATTGTCTGCTGTATCAAATTGTAAGATTCTCATTTGTTTTGGTGCATAAGTTGTTGCAAGCTTATCGAAGTCTTTTGTAATTTCTTCTTTAATAAGATAAGTCATACGATATTCTGGATAAATAATTTCGTTCAAGTAATCTTCTTCTGAATCAAAACCAATTGATTTTAAATACTCACCAAAGTCTTGACCCATTTCTGTAATGTATTCTTTAGCTTTTTCTAATTGTTCTTTTGCTTCGTTGTCAACTTCTTCGTTTTCAACTGCGCTTGTAAGTACACGTTGTGCTTCGATGATAGTAAGTTTACCTGCATCGCGTTGTTTCATCATCTCGTAGTGTTGTCTTTCATCAACAGAAACACCATTAACTGTAAAGAGTACTGAGTTCTCTTTAGGTGCTGCTGTTGCATTTGTACATCCTACAAGTACTAGTGCTACAAGAAGAGTAGTAAATAGTTTCTTCATAATTATTCACCCTCCTTAATGTTCATAACTTCAAGAATTTGATTCTTAACATCATCATCTTTGAATTCAATCTTCAAATCTTTAGCTTTATTCCAAATTGCATGGGATGCTAAATCTTTATGATGAGCAGTAATTCCAGCAATATAGTTTGCAAGGTATTGATCACTTGTGAATGTTTCTAGGTCAATGCTATCAACTTTAATTAAGTGACGTCCTGCTTCTTTAGTGTTAATCCATTCGGATACTTCACCTTGTTCTAATTTTAATGCTGCTTCCACAAATTGTGCGTACATTTGTGCGTTCTTATCCATGAAACCTACAAGACCGTCTTGTTTTGCTGAAGCTGTATCATCTGATAATGCTTTCGCTACATCAGTGAATGAAACACCATCTGCTAGACGTTTATTAATTTCATCAATTTTTTCTTGTTGTGTTGCTGTTGGATTTTCTGGATCATCCATTTTTACTAAGATATGACTAACGATTCGAGGTTTTGCATCTGCAAAGTATGTATCAACATATTTTTCTTTGTTATCATTTGCGTAGTCGCGAATAATAATATCGCGTTTTGCAGAATCTTCATAGAGGACGTTTAACTCATCGATACCTTTATATCCTAATCCTACAAGAGCTTTGTCATATTTATCCAAACCACTTTGACCTTCTTGAGCTGCAACGTTTTGTTTAAACGTTTCTGCATCCTTTTTAGCTTGTGTAGCTATTTCCTCACTTGTTTCAATTGCAGATAGAACACTGCGTTCGAATAGTGTGTAAAGGTCAACCTTACCGTATGTTTCTTTCAAATCTTCATAATAATCATTAACTAAATAGTTCGTATCATTAATTTGTGAAACGACATCTTGGCCATCAGCAGTTTTCCCACGTAATACAGAATCCATCTCTTTTTTCGCAAAGACACCGATGAAGACGACAAATATTAAACAGATAACGACGACAAACCAATATTTTTTTAAATTGTCAATCATTATATTCCTCCTTCATTTACCTACCAATTATAGGTTATTTGATTACTCAATGCAATATTTACAAAGCTTGAACAGTATCCCATATAAAAGTGACAAGTATGTGACAAAATAATACAAAAGTAATAATGTTTTAATTCTAGTAATTCAAATGTGATTCAATAGTTAATCTTTCACTAATGAAATGCAGTTTAACCGTATTAAAGGTGAAAGCTATGTTATAATAATCTAAGATTTAGAAAGAGGAGAACTGTATGTCACAATTAGTAATCGATAACTTACATGTATCAATAGACGATAAAGAAATATTAAAAGGTGTTAGCCTAACCGTAAATGAGGGAGAAATCCATGCAATCATGGGTCCTAACGGTAATGGGAAATCAACCTTATTATCTGCGATTATGGGTCATCCTCGTTATGAAGTAACTGAAGGATCCATAACATTTGATGGTGAAGATGTTTTGGAACTAGAAGTAGATGAGAGAAGTAAACTAGGGCTTTTCTTAGGGATGCAATATCCTCAAGAAGTTCCTGGAGTTACTAACTCAGATTTCTTAAAGTCAGCAATCAATGCACGCCGTGAGACACCGATTGGATTGTTTGAGTTTGTTAAGTCAATGGAATCCAATATTGAGAAACTTCGCATGAAGGAAGATTTAGCACATCGCTTCTTAAACGAAGGTTTTTCTGGTGGTGAAAAGAAACGTAATGAGATACTTCAAATGATGATGTTGAAGCCTACCTTTACAATGTTAGATGAAATTGATTCTGGGCTTGATATTGATGCTTTAGGCTTAGTTGCTGAAGTATTAAAGGAAGAACAAGAAAAACGTCAAATGGGACTTATTATTGTCAGTCACTATGAACGCTTCTTTGAACTGATTAAACCAACACATACACATATAATGATTGACGGACAGATTGTTCTTACATCAGATGAAACACTTGTTACGAAGATTGACCGTGAGGGTTATGACTGGTTGGATATTAAACCTAGAGAAACTCAAGATGAACACCGTAAACGTATTGTTCTTGAAAGTTGTGCTATTAAAGAATTAGGCGGTAAAAAGTAATGACTGTTCATGTTAAAACTGATGGAGTGATTGCTATTCCTGAAGGATTTAGTCATGTTCATATTGAGGTTGTTGAATCCTTAGAGGTAACACTTGAACTGAAAAGTAATGTTACGGGAAGTCTCTATGTTACTGTTGAAGGAGCGGGTGACTTAAACCTTACGGTTCATACAGGTGAGAACTCCCATTACAAATACTTATGGATTAATCAAAGTAATGATAAACTCCATGTAGAAGAAACCTTAGTTCTTGAAAAGAATGCAGAGTTAATCGCAAACTATGGAGAAATGACCCAAGGTCACCATGTGAAGAACACTGTTGTAAAATATATTGGTGAAGGAAGTCGTGTCGATTTTAGAGGTGCTATCATAAGCTTCAACAATCTTAAGTGGACGATCAAAGCACACCATCTTGCAAAGAAAACGTATGCCATGGTTACATGTAATGCGATAGTCTTGGATAATGCGCGATTACATTTAGAAGTTATTGGTAAGATTGATAAAGGATTTGGTGGATCAGAGACTCATCAAATGAGTCGTATCTTAAATCTTGGTGAGAATGTCCATGGTGTTGTTTATCCTATGTTATTAATTGATGAGAATGATGTTGCAGCCTCACATGCAGCTTCTGTAGGGCAACCAAATGAAGAACATATATTCTACCTGCAATCACGTGGCTTAACACGTCTAGAGAGCTTAAAATTGATTATTACTGGATATCTCATGCCAATTGTCGAAGGTATTGATGATGAAACTATTAAAGAACAATTACGACAAGAAATTATGGAGAAGGTGAACCAACAATGGGACTAAGAGATGATTTTCCGTTTTTCAAACATCATCCGGATTTAGCGTATTTTGATAATGCAGCGACAACTTTAAAACCACAATCAGTTATTGATGCAGTTACCGATTACTACGAAAGATTAAGTTCTAATATTCATCGTGGTGATTACGAAACATCACGAGAAACAGAAATGAAATACGATGCAACTCGTGATAAGATTGCGAAATTTATTGGTACTGAAGCTAAGAATATTGTCTTTACTTCAGGTGCTAGTGAGAGCTTGAATTTAGTAGCTCATGGTTATGGTCGTCACTTTCTTAAAAAAGATGATGTGGTACTCTTAAGTGCTGCTGAACATGCATCCAATACTTTGCCATGGTTTAACTTAGTGGAAGAACTAGGAATCAAGGTTGAATTTATACCTTTAGATGCAACAGGTCATATCACCATGGAAGCACTTAAAGAATCACTCCATGAAAATGTTAGACTCGTATCTCTTGCACATATCTCGAATATCTTAGCTTATGTTAATGACATTCAGGAAATGGCAAAACTTGTTCATGCTAATGATGCTTTGTTCTGTGTTGATGGTGCTCAAGCAATCGGACATATTCCTGTCAATGTTGTGGAAAGTGATGTTGATTTCTATGCCTTTTCTGCTCATAAAATGCTAGGACCAAGTGGTGTTGGGGTCTTGTATGCAAAAGAAGAGATTCTAGAAATGATGAAGCCACTAAACACAGGTGGTGGTAACAATGTTCGTTACAATGCATGTGGTAGTGTTACCTTAAAGAAAGCACCTGCGAAATTTGAGTCAGGAACTCCTAATATTGAAGGGGTTATAGGTTTTGGTGCAGCAATTGATTACTTAAATGATTATGGCATGGAAAACATTCATACCTATCTTCAACCCCTTCATAAACGAGCAGTTGAAGGGTTAATGGCAATGAGCCATGTTACTGTATACAATCCAGAAGCTGATAATGCGATTATTGCTTTTTCAGTAGAAGGTATTTTTGCTCAAGATGTCGCTGCTTACCTTGATCGTCATAACATTGCTGTACGTTCTGGCGAACACTGTGCCAAGATGCTTAATGGTGTCTTACATGCAGAAAAGAGTGTACGTTTATCACTCTATATCTATAATACGATGGAAGAAGTCGAACATTTCTTAAATGTTATGTCCGATATCAGTTTAGAAAAAACAATTGATTTATACATTTAGGAGGTCATTATGAATTATTTTGACGATCCACTCTTTTTAAGACAATTAATCATGGATCATTACGAACATCCCCATAACAAAAGAGAAGAGCCTGATTATCCCCGCAAACGGGTAAGTACAGATTCTTGTATTGATGACCTCACAATTCAGGCACGCATTAAAGATGGTGTTGTTGAGGATGTTGCTTTTATAGGAACAGCATGTACAATTGCGACTGCATCCACATCAATCATGACTGATTTACTAATCGGCAAGACAGTGCCTGAAGCACAAGCAATTATTACAGAATACAATAAAATGATTCATTTAAAGGACTACGATGAAAGCCTTCTAGAGGGGGCAGTTGCCTTTAAGAATGTTGGAAGACAAGCTAATCGAGTTCATTGTGCCACTTTACTTAGATCTGGTTTGCATAGATCCAATTTGATTTCGGGGGTCATTGTGCCACTTTTCATCATTTCTCCATAGCCTTGTCAATAAAGGATATGGCTGGACAAAGAATAGAACTGATGGATTTAAGACAATTAATACAACTCAAAAAGAAGGGTTTAAGTAACCGGAAAACGGCAGAAGGGCTTCAAGTAAGCCGCAATACGGTTAATAGTTATGTGGCTGTTTTCAAAGCACATTCGTGCAGTTTTGATGAGCTTCTTTCTTTAAGCGACAAAGACCTTGCGGAGCTTTTTCCGCAAGCAGATTATAAAGATGCCAATAAGTACAAGCAGCTTGCAGCGGAGTTCGATTACTATGCAAAAGAACTCACCAAGACAGGCTGCACTTTGCAAACACTCTGGCAAAGTTATCTGGAGCGATACCCGGAAGGCTATCGGTATACCCAGTTTACACAGTATTTTAGACTGTGGCACAACCGCCAAAAGCCAAGTGGAATACTCATCCACAAGGCGGGTGAACAGCTCTTTGTGGACTATACCGGAAAAAAACTCTCTTACACAGATCGCAATACCGGAGAGATAATAGCTGTAGAAGTTTTGGTTGGTATAATGCCTTGTAGCCAGTACACTTTTGTAGAATGTATGGCAAGCCAAAAGCGTGAAGATTTTATAGGAGGCATAAACAGCGCACTACAGTATATGGGTGGCGTGCCGAAAGCCATTGTTACAGACAAT
>RCMY010011869.1_pt1 | contig 11056 bp, 9 predicted proteins | sample 2041341 | NCBI WGS metagenome assembly RCMY01 (sample SAMN09708234, study PRJNA481090) | Marine sediment metagenome, whole genome shotgun sequencing project.
TTGGCAGTTTCCATAATTATTGGTTTATATAGGCAAATCAGTTCGGTAGAAGTAAAAGATGTTGAAACCATGAAGTATTGAAAAGAAGTGATTAAAATGTCTAGAGTGAGCTAAAATTGAAAGTTGTATTAACTACAAATGGATAACAAAGAATTTGGTAAACAATTAGAAAAACGGACAAAGAAATTTGCAATAGAAATTATCAAAATATCAACTTTATTGCCTCAATCAACGGAGGCAAAAGTGATTAAAAACCAAATAACGAAGTCAGGAACCAGTATAGGCGCCAATTATAGAGAGGCAAATAGGTCTAGAAGTAAAGCTGATTTTAGGAACAAAATAAAGATCTGTGAAAGTGAAGCAAGTGAAACGCTTTATTGGTTGGAGATAATAGAAGAAATGAAATGGCATAATTCCAAGAATATGGAAACAATAAAGAAAGAATCGAGTGAGATTTTGGCGATTTTCACATCAATTGGAAAAAACTTAAAACTCTAGTCAATCTAGGCACTTAAAACTTATTGAAGAGATGAACTTTAGTTATATCATATTAATCCCCTTGGTTCCTTTGGCAGTATTCCTGCTTTTGGGAATATTCAATCAAAAAATAAAACCATCCGTATCGGGCTATATAGGTGTTGCCGCACTATTGGTATCGACCCTATTATCCTTTAACACAGCCTACCAATACTTTTTTGTGAATGGTAAGATAGATGGTGTATATCAAACTTTTGTGGAAAAAACAGTGTGGATGAATTTCACGGACACCCTGGCTATTGATATGGGTGTTCAAATTGACCCCATTTCTGTAATGATGCTCATTGTGGTTTCCATAGTTTCCTTAATGACGCACATATACAGTAGAGGGTATATGAAAGGAGACGATGGCTATACCCGGTTTTTTGCTTTTCTGTCTTTATTCTCTTTTTCAATGTATGGCTTGGTTTTGGCAACCAACCTTTTTCAGATCTATATTTTTTGGGAACTGGTTGGTATTTCATCCTATTTGTTGATTGGTTTCTACTACACCAAACCATCGGCAGTATCGGCGGCTAAAAAAGCATTTATTGTTACCCGTTTTGCAGATTTAGGTTTTTTGATTGGTATTTTGATTATAGGATACTACACAGGAACCTATGATTTTGAAACCTTGAACAATCCGGAAGGGAGTGCCATCCTCAATTGGGCTTCTACTTCGTTTATGGGATTATCGGTTTTGACATGGGCATTAATACTTATTTTTATTGGCGGTGCTGGTAAATCGGCCATGTTCCCATTACACATTTGGTTACCAGATGCCATGGAAGGGCCAACTCCGGTTTCCGCGCTCATACACGCAGCAACTATGGTTGTCGCTGGTGTATTTTTGGTAGCCCGTTTATTTCCCATGTTCTATTTTGTTGAAGATGGTTTTGCCTTAAATATTGTTGCCTATGTGGGAGCTTTTTCATCCTTGTTTGCGGCCATAATAGCCATCACACAAACCGACATAAAACGTGTTTTGGCATTCTCGACCATGTCGCAATTAGGGTATATGATGTTGGCTTTGGGCGTTTCAGGTTATGAAGGTCATGAGGGTCTTGGTTATATGGCCTCAATGTTCCATTTGTTCACTCACGCCATGTTTAAAGCATTATTGTTTCTATGTGCAGGTTCGATAATTCATGCCGTTCATAGCAATTATTTAAAAGACATGGGCGGATTGCGAAAATACATGCCCATCACCCATATCACATTCTTGATAGCAGCCTTGGCTATTGCGGGAGTCCCACCTTTTGCTGGGTTCTTTAGTAAAGATGAAATCTTGGTCGCAGCCTTTGAGCATAATAAATTAATCTATTTTGTTGGAATATTCGTAGCAGGCCTTACCGCTTTCTACATGTTTAGGATTTACTTCGGGATTTTCTGGGGAAAGGAAAAAAAGTACGAGCACAAACCGCATGAGTCCCCTATTTCGATGACGTTCCCCTTGATGTTCCTTGCCTTGATGAGTATTATTGGCGGGTTCATTCCATTCAGTGATTTTGTAACCGCGGATAAGGCCGGTTTCGAAGCACATTTGAATTATCCACTAGCGGCTGTTGCCGTAGGTGTAGGATTGATTGGTATTGCCCTTGCTTGGGTATTCTATAAAAAGGAAAATGATTTGGCTGATAAGATGGCAAACTTTTTTGGCCCTTTCTATCAATGGACAAGTGATAAATTTTACTTCGATGAGATTTATCTCTTCATAACCAAGAAAATATTGTTTGACCGGGTTTCTGCCCCTATTGCCAAATTTGACAAGAAATATGTAGATGGCACCATGGTTGGCATCGGTAATAAAACGGTATTGACCTCGGAAAAAATAAAAGGCATGCAATCTGGTAAGGTCCAGGATTATGCATTCGCTTTTATCGCCGGAGTAGTAATTTTAGCCTTGGTATTTATTTATCTGTGGACTGACTAAACGATTTATATGGATATTCTATCACTTTTTATTGTAGTACCCCTAATAACCATACTAGCTTTAGTTTTCACTAAAGGGTTGAAACAGGCCCGCATAGTTTCGATGGTTGGTAGTCTTGTACAATTGGGCATGGCCATCAACTTGGTTTTTGCCTATTTCAAGGAAAAGACCATTAATAGTGATATCATGGTCTTTACAAAAGATTTGGTTTGGTTCAAAGAATTTAATATTCATTATAATATTGGTGTAGATGGTATTTCGGTGGCACTTTTATTATTGACTTCAATTGTGGTACTGGCAGGTGTTTTTATTTCATGGAAAATGAAAGATCTACCAAAGGAGTTTTTTGTTTCCCTTCTGGTTCTTTCCATTGGCGTTTATGGCTTCTTTATTTCCCTCGATTTATTCACCATGTTTGTCTTCTTCGAAATTGCTGTAATACCTATGTATTTATTGATTGGTATTTGGGGCACCGGTCCTAAGGAATATTCGGCAATGAAATTGACTTTGATGTTAATGGGAGCTTCTGCCATTCTATTGGTCGCCATTTTGGGCATTTATTTTAACTCGAATGCAGATGGTGGTGCGCTGACTTTCAATATCTTGGAAATTGCCAAAGTGAACATTCCCATTGAAGCACAAAAACTATTCTTCCCATTGACTTTTATAGGTTTTGCTGTAATTGGGGCACTATTTCCTTTTCATACTTGGTCTCCAGATGGCCATGCATCAGCTCCTACAGCGGTTTCCATGCTTCATGCCGGGGTATTAATGAAATTGGGTGGTTATGGCGTATTCCGGGTTGCGATGTATTTATTACCTGAAGGTGCACAACATTGGTCTTGGTTCTTTATTATTTTAGCGACCATTGGTGTTATTTACGGAGCATTTGCAGCCATTAAACAAACTGATTTAAAATATATAAATGCTTACTCTTCTGTGAGTCATTTAGGATTGGTTTTGTTTGCCTTGTTAATGTTGAATAAAACAGCATGGAATGGTGCTATTTTACAATCACTCTCCCACGGATTTATGACTGCCCTTTTCTTTGCTTTAATAGGTATGATCTATGAAAGAACCCATACTAGAGACGTAAGGAAACTTGGTGGATTGCTAAAAGTAATTCCGTTTATTTCAGCGATTTATGTTATTGCTGGTCTCGCATCTTTGGGACTACCTGGATTTAGTGGATTTGTAGCAGAAATGAACATTTTTGTTGGTGCATTTCAACATGACGATATGTTCTATAGAATAGCAACAGTTGTTTCGGTCTCGGCAATCGTTGTTACTGCGGTGTATGTTTTACGAGTTGTGGGAATCATGTTAATGGGTCCTGTAAAAAATGAAGAGTTCTTGACTTTGGAAAGAGTTACCTGGAATGAGAAATTGGGAATCTTGTTATTATTGATTCCTATTGTGGGGATGGGCGTTGCACCTTTATGGTTAAGTGATATGATTTTAGAAAGTTTACAACCTTTTATACAAGGTGTTTTATAAAATATAACGAAGAATGGATTTTAGCAACCTTTTATTGATGCGTCACGAAATACTGCTTTTGGCAATTATCTTATTGCTGATTGTTGCTGAAGTGTTTATTCCGCAAAACAAAAAACAAAGTATAGTCCATTTGGCTATCTTATTATTTGGAGTACATACATTAGTTGGTTTCTTTCCAGGAAGTGAAGACAGCCTATTTGGTGGTATGTTCAGAACCAATGGTTTAATCCATTTTTTCAAAAATGTGCTTAATGTAGGGGTGCTGATTCTTTTGCTACAATCTGCAGATTGGTTACAGGAAAAAGTTGTGGGAGAAAATAAGGGTACAGAGTTCTTCATATTACTTTTTTCTTCCTTATTGGGAATGTATTTCATGATTTCTTCAGGTGATTTCTTAATGTTCTACCTAGGATTGGAATTATCAGTACTACCAGTTGCTGCTTTGGCTGCCTATGAAACTGCAAGTAGGAAATCCAGTGAAGCTGGGATTAAGTTAATCCTCTCTTCTGCCTTGGCTTCGGGAGTATCCTTATTTGGAATTTCTATGTTATATGCAACCTCAGGATCTATTTATTTCGATGAAATTGTCCAAATGATAACTTCAAATGATTTAACAATCCTCGGAATGATTTTGTTTTTTGCCGGATTGGCATTTAAAATCTCTTTGGTTCCATTCCATTTTTGGACAGCCGATGTTTATGAGGGAGCTCCTATTAGTATAGCCTCTTATTTATCGGTAATCTCAAAAGGAGCGGCAGTTTTTATTCTAATGATTCTGTTATTCACTGTTTTAAAACCATTGATGCATGTTTGGGAAAATATGATCTATGTTATTGCGGTTTTAACCATGTTCATTGGTAATTTATTTGCTTTAAGGCAACAGAACATGAAGCGTTTTTTGGCATTTTCATCCATTGCCCAAGCAGGGTTCATACTATTGGGATTAATTGCGGGCACACAATTGGGAACAGCAACCATAGTTTACTTTGTATTGATTTATATATTCTCAAATTTAGCGGCCTTTGGCGTGGTCCAAGCTATTTCCTTGCAAACAGGAAAAGAAAATATGAATGATTATGAAGGCTTATACCGAACCAACCCCAAACTAAGTTTGGTTATGATGTTGGCCTTGTTCTCTTTAGCGGGCATACCTCCCGTTGCGGGATTTTTTGGAAAGTTTTTCCTCTTTACGGCAGCAGCGAGTGAAGGGTATTATCTATTGGTATTTTTGGCTGTAGTAAACGTGACCATCTCACTCTATTATTACCTTTTAGTAATTAGAGCCATGTTCTTGAGGAAAAGCGAAAACCCAATCCCATTTTTCAAGAACAAAATTTATATGCGCCTAGGTTTGTTAATTACGGTACTTGGTATATTGGTTATTGGTCTGTACAGTCCATTGTATGATTATATTTATGAATTAAGCGGAATTTTTAATTAGAAGTTATGGCACTCGGAGGAAAACATTTATTTGGCAGTATCGAAGATACCAGAGTAACTTTTGTTGAAAAGAAAGTTCTAGAAAATAGAAAGGATTTTCTAAAGAAGTTATTGGAACACAACGGTTTCGAGGTGGTCATACAGGAAGATAAAAGGCCTTCGGAGGAAGAACCCCAATTATATACCGTTGCTGTTACCGATATGGTATTCAACCCAACAATATGGGTTTTCCAACGTAAATTAAGAACTTTCGATGGTCATAAAGTAACCCAGGACTATTGGAACCAACAAACCAAAGACACCCATCCACAGTATTGGAACAATGGGGATTAGGATGCTTCTTTCTATCAAAATATAATACATACCCTGGTACAGCGTTTAATTATTTATAGATCACAGTGCAATCTATTCAACGCTATCCTATGAAAATTATTCCAATATTCTTAGTGGGGTTTTCACTTATGGTATATGATATTTGTTATTCCCAAGAAATAGATGGCCCTAACTCTAAACATGAAAGATGGGAATATATATTGGAGGACACTGGAGATGTTTTAGTAGAAGCCACCATAGGTATTGGCAGTACTTATCTTTTCACTAAGCCCTATTTTAAAGAACATATGAATGTTGGTTTATCTGCTGGTAAAGACCACTATGTGCTTACTTTTAAATATAAATTCTAAACCTGCATATTCCAAATATCGAAATTAACAACGCTTTAAGTCCCTATGGCAGGGTAATTGCTATCTTTATTGCAAAATTTTACTGTTCAATAATGTTTGTAAGAAATATTTCCATCTTCACTCTTTTTATAATGCTTTCCTTCTTAGGCAATGCACAGACCGATTTGCCGAATAGTATTCCCTTGGAAATCGGAACAGTTACCAATCCAGATGACAATAACAATTCTTCTCAAGGAACAGCTTTGAACATTCCTTCTGTAATAGATTCTAAACCCAATATCAATTTAAAGGACTCACTTACTAGGATGCCTGTTAAAATGTTACCTGATACCGAAATGCTTCAAGCCGGACATGATCTAAAACTCGACCCAAAAGTAGGTAGGTCAGAAAAACAAGGTGGCTCCAAAGAAAGATTCGGAGATCAATATTTAGGCGATATTAAAAGCAATGGCAAATTTGTAGGCATTGTTTGTCGTGATCATGAATACGTAGATGGTGATCGGGTGAAAATTTCTGTAAATGGTCATGTTATTGACCATAACGTTTTACTTACAGGAAGCTTCAAAGGGGTAAATGCAGATTTGGAAAAGGGCTTTAACCGTCTGGATTTTGTAGCCCTTAATGAGGGTTCTGCAAGTCCTAATACAGCACAAGTTGACGTTTATGACGAAACCGGACAACTCATATATTCCAATAAATGGTTATTTATTGTCAGAAGGGTCTAAAGCGACTTTGATAATTACCAAAGAGTAGTTAGTTGTTAGTTGTTAGTTGTTAGTTGTTAGTTGTTAGTTGTTAGTTGTTAGTTGTTAGTTAAATATAATTTTCAAACTAAAAAATTGCCAAATCTTAAAATTACCCCATTGATACAATTGCGTTCAACCACTATTCCCTTTCTCCCGGCCGATAGGTTACCTCAGCTCTCTTAATAACATCTTCCTTGTAAAAAGGTACATCCTTAAATTGCATGTCCGCATAGCGCTGTGCCTGATCATTAAAATGTGGTGAATCAGGATCCCCGCTTTGTCCACCTGCCAACATACTCTTTGCCTTTACTTTATCACCAAATTCAACCACTGCCACAAAGCTATTGCCACGGGTGCCATAAAGCTTTTTCGTATTGTTGGTATATCGTGCTCCGTAGGCTGCTAACGCTCCCCAACGCCCTGAGGCAAAACCAACAGGAATACTGGGTTTACTATCATCAAAGGGCTGGCGAATATCACCATTTAAGCGTTGATACCGATTTACATCACCCCAAGGAATATCCCAACTGCCAAAATCAACGATCAATTTATCTATCACCTCTTCAAAAATGCGCAATCGCTCACCAAATGGTGAAGAAGTACCGAAATAATCCATTCGTTGCATATCGCTCATTCCCTCAGTTCGTTTCCCTTTTTGACCATAGTGTGTTCCATAAAAATGGGCCAAGGTCATTGCAACAGATTCCTTTGACGTCTTAAAATCCCATTGGCGTAATACATCTATTGCTTCTCCAAGTTTCCGATTCTTATCATCATGTGAATCATAAGCCTTTATAAGCCCGCCCCGGAATCAATTTTTCAAAGGCAGGCAAATACGGATCATGGGCCAGTTCTATCAAATTATCCAAAGTATACCCTTTCCTATCCCTTAATAAATTAATGGCATGAATTCCTCGAAAATTCTCCCTATCAATTGACATGTAATTTGGGTAGTTTTCCTTTCTTGGACTGAATTCCAAAGCGGCTGTAAAGGGTGTGGAATTGCAATTTTGAAGCCATCCGTTTTCTGGATTAAGCAGAAGAATGTTTTCATCAACGGTATGTAATCCTTGCCAATCAGTTTTGGGATTGCTACCGTCAACGGGCTGGGAGTAATCAAACGCAACATCTCTTTTGGGAACAAAATTTCCATGGAAATAGGCAATATTCCCTTCGGCATCTGCATAAACCGTATTGTTGGATGAGTTGGTTCGAATATCCATCATCTCCTTAAAACCTTTGTACCCATCTTTTTTAGAACGAACAAAAGACTGTTCCAAGGCCTTTATGGGTTCCCACATCATGGCAGAAGCAGTCCATTGGTCTTCCACCATATGCGTAATTGGGCCGTGATGGGTATGATAGGCAGGAAAGGTCTTTTTCTTTAATTCGCTGCCATCATTATATTTTAGAGTGATTTTGGATTCTTTTACCGGACGCAATTCTTCACCATATTTATACAACAATTTGTCTTCCATTTTTACAATGGTCTCTTTAAACTCGTCCATCACATCGGTATAGGTTGAAGTATGCATCCATCCTGTTTTTTCATTGAAGCCTTGATACACAAAAAATTGTCCCCAGGTTACCGCTCCGTAGGCATTGAGTCCCTCTTCACTGACCACATGCACTTCTCCCCTAAAATAAAAGGAGGTATGGGGATTTATCAATAGCATGGCATTGCCAGACTCGGTTAATTCTCCTGATATGGCAATTCCGTTAGAACCTTGAGGCTCCGCCATTTCCTTCTCTTTGTTTATTTTTAGCTCTTCCAATTCAGGTATTTCCATTCCACTTTCATAAAAAGCCTTGATTTTGTGGGTTGAAATCCGTTCGATATCCCCACCAATAGAGCCCTCACTAAAATACATGGGCATCCATGGCTCAAAACGCGTCAATAATCTAGGTTTTACTTCTGGGTGCGTATGTAAATAATAATTAACCCCATCTGCGAAAGCGTCACATAGTTCTTTTAACCAATTTGGACTTTTCTCGTAGTTGGCCTTGGCCTCTTCTTCAGTCATGAAGAGTTTTGCCCTTAAATCGCTATATAAGGCCTCTTCCCCATCAACTTCGGCCAACCTTCCTGTAGCCCAAATGTAATTCTGTTCCACACGATTAAAATCATCCTCACATTGGGCGTAAAGCAATCCAAAAACAGCATCGGCATCAGTCTTCCCATAAATATGGGGCACCCCAAAATCATCTCTAATAATCGTAATGCCTTCTGCCTGGGCTTGCCATTGTTCCGCTTCAGTTAATTGTTCTTTGGTTGAACATGATATTATTCCTAAAAACAGGGCGACATATATAAACCTCATACGAATTGATATTATTTTTTTTAAAAATATTAATGAAAGTTGCACACTATCACTGTGAAATTAACGGACTTGAAAATGAAATGCTAATTTTTTGTCAAAATTAATGGAGCTTGAATCCCAATCAATAAATCCATATAAATTTAGAGTAACTTGCATCTTCTAAAAATTGAATTCCTCGATAAATGTCACATAAAAAAGTTAGCATTCTTACCGCATTCAAAACCATTATATGGCCAAGAAGAAATCTAGTTTTTGTTGGGTTGCTATTGATAGTGGTCAGTAGGGCAGCAAGTTTTGTAACACCAGTGGCCTCTAAATATTTAATCGATGATGTTATCGCGAACAAAGATGTAGAGATGTTAAAAGTATTAGTAGCCGTTGTAATTTTGGCCATTTTGGTCCAATCGGTTACTTCATTTCTTTTGACCAAAATACTGAGCGTACAGGCACAATTCATGATTTCGGAATTAAGGGCCCAAGTACAAAAAAAGGTGCTTTCACTTCCGATTCGATTTTTCGACAATGCCAAATCCGGTGCTTTGGTATCACGGATCATGTCAGATGTTGAAGGGGTTCGGAATTTAATAGGAACAGGATTAGTGCAACTGGTAGGTGGGACACTTACTGCAATCGTATCTTTAATATTATTACTTCGAATAAGTGTAAGTATGACGCTATTTACCTTTATACCTTTAGTCTTATTCGGTATAATTGCCTTAAAAGCGTTTAAAATTATTCGCCCCATTTTCCGGAATCGAGGGAAAATCAATGCAGAAGTAAAAGGAAGGTTAACTGAGACTCTAGGCGGAATTCGTGTAATCAAGGGTTTTAATGCAGAAGCCCAGGAACACAAAGTCTTCGAAGAAGGTGTTGAAGAATTGTTTCTAAATGTGAAGAAAAGTTTAACCACCACAGCCTTTATGACCAGCTCCTCCACTTTTCTTATCGGTATTGCAACTACCGGTGTGATGGGTTTTGGTGGTTATAAAATAATGCAGGGCGAATTGACGATTGGAGATCTATTGATGTTTACCGTGTTGTTGGGTACTATGGTCGCTCCGATAGTTCAAATGAGCAATATCGGCAGTCAATTGACTGAAGCTTTGGCAGGATTAGACCGCACCGAAGAATTAATGAATATGATCCCAGAGGCCGATGAAGAAGAGCGGGTGGTATTATTGGAAAACGTGAAAGGCGATATGACATTTGAGAACGTTTCTTTTGCCTATGAAGAAGAAAAAGAGGTGCTACATGACATCACCTTTGATGTAAAATCAGGATCCGTGGTTGCCCTTGTTGGGAGTTCCGGATCCGGTAAAAGCACCATTGCTGGCTTGGCAGCAAGTTTTTTAAATCCACAATCAGGTAAAATAACCATTGATGGAAAAGATATGTCCACGGTAAATCTCAACAGTTTTAGGCAACACTTGGGTGTGGTATTACAGGATGATTTTTTATTTGAGGGTACAATAAAGGAAAATATTCTTTTTCCTAGACCTAATGCAAGTGACGAAGAATTACAACAAGCGGTAAAAGCTGCTTATGTCGATGAATTTACGGATCGTTTTGATGAAGGATTGGGCACACTCATCGGGGAACGTGGCATTAAATTATCAGGAGGTCAACGCCAACGAATAGCCATTGCCAGGGCAGTGCTCGCAAACCCAAAAATATTGATATTGGATGAAGCCACATCAAATTTAGATACGGAAAGTGAAGCCCTAATTCAAAAAAGTTTAGCCAAACTTACGGAAGGTCGTACAACTTTTGTCATTGCCCATAGATTGAGTACCATACGCAAAGCCAATCAGATATTGGTTATTGAAAATGGCAGAATTGCCGAGCAAGGAACGCATGATGAACTTATTGCGAAAGAGGGTAGGTATCATAATTTATTTACGTACCAAGCCAGAATATAAA
>RCMY010005241.1_pt1 | contig 11052 bp, 10 predicted proteins | sample 2041341 | NCBI WGS metagenome assembly RCMY01 (sample SAMN09708234, study PRJNA481090) | Marine sediment metagenome, whole genome shotgun sequencing project.
AGTTTGACCAACAGCAACAATACCTCCAGAGACGATCTCAAGGCTGGCGACAAACCCTTCTCTTTCTTCAGCGATTGCTTGACCGATTCAATGGCCGAATCCACGTCGATTTCCTCGATTTTCAACGCGCCAGCCCTGCCATGTTCAATGCACTCTCAAAGGATCAGTTTATGCCAATGAAGAGTAGTACCTGACGCAGAAAACGCCAGAATAATAGCGCTATCGTGCAAATTTATTTGATTGTCAGAACATGAGTAGGCGGGCTATCGATTAACGTGCCGGTAGTACAACGAACCAACAATCCATGCAAAGTACTATGGAAGCAGGATTCGAAATTCGCGCTATCGACATCAAACGGGCTGAATAGATACGTTGGGGTTTGATTTGTGTCCGCGGCGACGCGTCTGTATGATCGCCTGCTGCACATTCCCGTTGACTTTCCATTTTCGCCGAACATTGCTTCGATCATGCGGCCAGGGTTGATTCTATCGGACATGGAACCTCAGTGGGATAAGCTGGTGCGACTGACCGCATCAATCAAGGCAGGGAAGGTTACTGCAACGGCAGTACTCCAGAGAAGTTACCAGCCGCACGGTTCGATCCTATCCTGCAGACGTGAGCATGAAGTCTGCATGGACCGATTTATACGGAAAAACAATCTTGCCATTTTCTGTTCTCTGAATTACACCAGCTTCGAGTAAGGCGTGAATATCGCCGTGCACGCTCTTCACATAACATTCGAGCAATCGAGAAACCTCGCGAATACTCATATCACCTTTGGCGGTCATTACCTTGAGTATTTCCCAGCGCTTGCGAGTCATTGTCTGCCACAGTAAGTCTACTGACGAAAACGATATGTGCGTGCCTTGCTCGTGACCATCAATCGCCTTTAAGGATTGGATGACGTGGAGCGCTTCAAGAACCGGTTCGGATCGATAAAGTCGGTAGGAATCAGTGTGGGTTCGTTGCAGGCTATCTGGGCAATAAGTTCGCCAATGCCTGACGCATGCTTGAAGGCATGGCCGCTGCATCCACCACCCACAATCAGTCTGGTATCGTCATAGGGCCGTCCGATCTGGAAGTGTCCGTCTGGTGAATGCGTCACCATACAGGTAGTCGTTCGAATCGGTACAGGGTTCAGTTCCGGAAATGTACGGGCTACCAGATCCGAGATCAGCGCCCAGTCTTTCGCAGAGATGTAGCGATCAATAGTATCAGGGTCAACCTCATAGAAATTGGGGTCCTTGTCGGGACCGATCTTGATACCGAAGCTATCACCGGAGCCGTGCCCCCAAATCCAATTGTCGGAATTCACAGCCCGTATGAACGTGGGGAAAGCCTCCAATGTGTAGTTGTTTTTACAATTTTCTCGTTTTTCGAACCACATCATCGGAGTGCGCAACGGCTTCAATGGCAGATCAGGCACGAGTTTGTTCAGCCAGGCGCCGGTGGTTACAACAACCTGACGAACGATGAAATCACGCGTAGCCGTGGAGATGCGCGCGCCGCCGTTGATCAAGGTGATACCTGTAACGCGAGTATCGGTGTAGATTCTGGCACCTGCGGCTTTGGCAGCATCAACCGCAGCGATAACTGCATTCTCGGGGTAGGCTACACCGGCTTCCGGATCCCAGATTGCAACATGATTCTCTGCGAGGCTTGCGTGTTGCGGAAATCGCTGCAGAAGTTCACTCCGATCAAGCCTCTCAATTGGAAGGCTGTGTACCCTGGCTGCTTCGAGTGTGCCCGTTATCACCGCACTGTCCTGTGGTCCGATCATGACTGCGCCGGATTGTCGTACCACGGCGAGTCCTGACGACTCCTGCAGTTCTTCGAACAGTTCGCGACTGCGTCGGGCAAGCACTACAAGATTTGGATGCTCGAGGCAAGCGACACGAAACACACGTGTCTGTCCGTGTGAAGAGCCATGAATGTGGCCTGGATTGAAGCGTTCAATCCCGATAACAGACTGCCCACGACTGGCCAGTCGCCAGGCAGCATTCGAACCCATTGCTCCCAGGCCTATGACAGCTACATCTGCTTCAAACTTCATGACAATTCTCTATGTTGTTTTGCGGGAAACCTCCCAGGTGCTGGCATGTCTTCGCAGCCAGCTTGTGACCGGCATTCATTGATTCCAACAAATTCGCACCTCTAAGTGTTGCCACCAGAAACCCTGCAATGTAGCTATCTCCTGCCCCCGTCGTGTCAGTCACATTGACAGGCAATGCATCTGCTCTGGTTATTGTTCCATCAGCAAATACGAGGCTGCCCTGGGCACCTAGTGTTACCACGGCAATACCTGCTCCGCGCCCGACCAGTTCTCTGGCCAGGGTACCGGCTTCATTGGCTCGATGTTCCGGCAATGCACAAAACGCGAGGCTCAAACCCGATACTTCGAGGTCTTCAGGCGCAGCATTGATGGATAGATCTTTCGACACGGAACGGTTTGCCAAAACCAGTTGACGATGCAGTAGGCTTCCGTCGTCCAGCCAACCCAAATGCACATGTCGCGCTTCGAGCAAGCGAGTGAAGGCATCCTTGTCGGGGCGGTATCCAGCACATGCACCAAAATCCTCATCGCGTATCTGCCGATCACCATTAGGCAGTACGTTGATATCGGTGACTGATGTTGATAGATCACGGCGGGTAAGATAGCTGCTGTCAACACTGTTTTTACGCAATTCAGCCTCGACAAGATCGCCGGTCGATTCGCCGATGGGACCTACGGCGCCAAAGTAGCTGGCACAAAGACCACTTCTCGCCACTTGTACTGCAACATTCAAGGCGTTACCGCCAACAAGCGTGGCATTGACGTGACCGTGCAGACGATCAATACAGTTGTCTCCGACCGCCGCTAGGTCGATTGCACTTGCCATTAGCCGATAGTCGCTTTTCGTGATGGCAGCTTATCCAGAATTCCGTGCCAGGCTAGAACTGGTCGTCGATACCAGGTCTGCCCCCTGTAGTAGGGAAAGGTAGCCATCGGCAAGTTGTCCAGTCCAGTCTCGGCACCCTTTTGATTGAGCATTCGTCGGGCCAGGGCGCGCCCTAGGTAAGCTGTCATGGCGACACCTGTGCCATTGTAGCCAATCGCATAGGCAATGCGACCATGCTGGCCGATATGAGGCAGGCGATCAAAGGTCGCACCTACAAATCCAGACCAGATGTTAGCCAGGCCGACGTTCGCCAGCTGCGGGAAGACACGGAGCATGTTGGCACGGGCGTGAGAGTAACAACTTTGAAGGTTGTTGGTATCAACGGGTACTACCGTTCCAAGTATGACCCGGTCCCCATCGGGCGAGGGTCGATGATAGGTAACGTTCAGCCGGGTGTCGTAAACCATTGAGGCGCGGGGATAGAGACTTTGAACGTTCTTGTGTGGCATTGCCTCTGTTGCCATGACGACTGACGCCAGAGAGACAACACGCCTTTGCATCCATGGACAGGCAGAGTCGGTGTAGCCATCTGTACCCAGTACCACATGCTCCGCACAAACTATACGACCTGCGACATGTACAGCGATGTGAGTACCCTGGTCATTGATCTGCTCTACGCGGGTGCCGGTAACAATCCGCACCCCCTCGGCTTTGACAAGGCGAGTCAGCTCTGCCAGATAGCGACCCGGATGCAGACTGGACCAGCCAGGCAAATGAATGCCGCCGTGAAACTCGGGACTCGCTACAAAATCGCAGACATTATTACGCTCGATAATCTCGGCGTCAGTGCCAAGGGTGCGCTGCTGTTCGGCAAAGTGGGCAAGTCCCGTCATGCGATCAGGGCGATGCGCTCCAATGAAGTGACCGCAAACCGAGTAATTGCAGTCGATCCCTTCTTCGGCAATGAATTGGCCGATATAACGATGAGCCTCAACACCTGTCCTCAAAATGCTGATAGCGCGTTGCTTGCCGTACCGCACAGTGTATTCATCCAGATCGGGCCGCATTTCGGAGGAGACCTGGCCTCCATTGCGTGTGGAGCAACCTGCTCCGATCTCACCCGCATCGACAATGACGGGCACCCGGCCGCCACGTGCCAGATGCAATGCTACATTCAGGCCGGAAAAGCCAGACCCGACCACAACGATATCTTCACGATCCTCGAGATATGCAGATTCAATTTCTGGAATTTGCATCTCAGTCCGCCACAGCGGTTGGTTCGATATCTTTTCGAAAGGGTCAGGCTTCATAGTGAGACTTTCAGGGTGATGGAAACTTGGCAGTTACAGGCAGGTATTCTTCAGTAAGCAACACGCTTGTAGTAGCGTCGAGTGGATAATGGATGGTTTCGCAGTTCCTCCAGATGAGCTGACAGACGCTCTAGCATGGTTGCCAGAAAAGCTGGTGCCAACATGGCACGTAGTTCGGATGACAGACCTTCAGTGGGAAGCTGCGCAGTGTCCAGGACAATGAGCCTGTCAGTATACTGTTCGGCAAACTTGATTACACGATCAGTGAGCGCCCGTGATTCATCCTCTCCTGCCATGACAATGATGCTGGTATCCTTCTCAACCAATTCCAGTGTGCCATGGAAGAAATCTGATGCATGCACAGGGCGAGTACGAATCCATTGCATTTCTTCAAGAATGCACATTCCGTAGTAAAAAGCTTCGGGCCAGGTATTGCCGGCGCCAGTGACAATATGGTACTTGTCATTCTGAATTTTCTTGGCCAGATCAGCTGCTTCCTGTTCGAAGTGTTTCTTGATATTCAGTAATTGCTCGGGCAGCTTCCCAAACTCGTTCAACAGTGTGTCATAGTCGTCCCGTTCTTCCCGCGCAGACATAGTGGCCAGAGCAATGACCAGAGACTGAATGTAAAAGGACTCGCATGAAGTGTCATCTGCTGCAAAGTTGACAAAGGTATGATTAGCTTGTTTTGCCAGTGGAGAGTCGGCATGTCCGACAAGAGTTATGACGGTGGCTCCCCTTTGCTGCGCGTATTCAAGCGCTGCGATGCTCTCTTTGGTCGTACCTGACAGTGAAGGCATGATGACGATCGAATTATTGCCCAGTTGTGAATGACCTGTCAGAACAAGTTCGGCACAAAGCACGTTGTAGCATGGCAGGGAAGATCTTTTAATCATGAGATCAGCAGCAGCCTGCATCAGAATACCAGCGCCACCAGAGCCCATGAAGAAAAGGTTGTCAGTTTCCCTGGTAACCAGAGTCTTCATCAAATTGCCGAGATCGCGTGACACCTTGACGGCGCCGCTCTGAATACTCAAAAATCGCTCCAGGTCGAAATTGAACATGTTCAGTCATTCCTCATTGATGGTGGGTCGGATAGTTACTTTGTCGTGGCTCTGCAGCGATATACAGCCGATTTCGATCGGTTTGCAGTTGACCACTAATGAGTATTCGATAGGGCAGTTTATAAACTCAGAGTCTCAAACCGGTTTCGCTAGAGAAAACATGCCCACGTTCGGCATTCGGAATGACACGTACGACACCTCCTGGCTCAAACGTGTATTCACCGTCAAGCTGAATCGTCACGTCCTGTCCATCCGGCAGTTTGCAATAGGCATAAGTCAGGCCCCCGAGTCGTTCGCATACCAGAAGCGTGGCGGCCAGGCCGGAATCGCCTGTGGCAAGCTGGAAGTGTTCCGGTCGGATTCCGAATGTAACGTTACTGCCAGCAACTGGTGAGTCTGTCGTTGCGATATCAATGGTCAATCCAACGCAGGCAACGTGTGCGATACCTTGGTGGACACTCTCTACACGGGCTTCGAGTAGATTCATTTTCGGACTGCCGATGAAACTTGCAACGAAGCTATTGGCTGGTTTTCGATAAATATCCAGTGGCGCGCCAATCTGTTCGATACTGCCGTCTCGCAGCACTACGATCTTGTCTGCCAGAGTCATTGCTTCGACTTGATCGTGAGTAACGTAGATCATGGTAGCTTCCAACTCCTGATGCAAACGTGCCAGTTCAATGCGCATCTGCAATCGAAGGCCGGCATCGAGATTGGACAGAGGTTCGTCGAACAGGAAAATCTTGGGGTCACGTACAATGGCACGGCCAATGGCTACGCGCTGGCGCTGACCACCGGAGAGCTCTTTCGGGTATCGCTTGAGAAAGTCTGTCAACTGAAGAATCTCAGCTGCGGCCATGACCTTGGCACGAATCTGTGCTTTGGGTAGTTTGGCGATGCGCAGACTGAACCCCATGTTCTGTTCGACCGTCTTGTGTGGATAAAGGGCATAGTTCTGGAATACCATCGCAATGCCGCGATCTGCTGCACGTACTTCATTCATACGCACGCCGTCGATTGTCAGTTCGCCTTCCGTAATGGACTCCAGGCCGGCCATCATGCGTAACAGAGTCGACTTGCCGCAGCCCGAGGGACCAACGATAACGACAAGTTCGCGGTCATTGATTGACAGATCAACACCCTTGACAACTGTCAAACTGTCGAAACGTTTTGTCAGTCCGCGAATGTTCATGGAGCTCATTCGATTGGTTCCTTATTTGACGGCGCCTTGAGTCAGACCACCAACGAACTGACGTTGCATCAGTAAGAAAGTCGCTAGAATTGGTAGTATAGATAGTGCCAGACCTGCCATCAGTACGCCCCAATCAGCACGCAGGGCGACGGCAAAATTCATTACACCGATTGTCACGGTTTTGACTGAATCGCTTTCGACGAAAGTGAGAGCAAATATGAATTCATTCCACACACGCATGGCTGAGATCAGTGATGCGGATGCCAGAATCGGCCTGCATAGTGGTAGATAGATCTCTCGAAAGACAGTGAAATCCGAAGCACCGTCCATCACAGCAGCCTCTGCCAGTTCCTTGGGGATCGTAACCATATATGCCCTGACAAGAAAAGTGGTGAAGGGCAGGCCGAAGGCAACGTTTGGCAGTATGAGTGCAAAATAGGTGTTGTACAGTCCAGTTGCGGCCATCACCTTGAAAAGGGGAAACAGACTCACTTCGGGAGGCAGGATTGCGCCGCCGAGTATCAAGGTGTAAACCAACGCCTTGCCCCGAAAATTCATCCCAACCAAAGCATAGGCGGCGAGTGCTGCCAGGAGCACCTCAACAACTACCGTAGAGACGGTTACCACAAGTGAATTGAACAAATAGCGAGATATGCCGTAATTCCAGGCTAGTTGGAAGTTCTCCCATCTCCAGGTCAGAGGCAAAGCCCAGGTGGCAGTGAACATCTCGTTAGTGGTTTTGAATGCGTTCAGGAAAAGCCAGATGAGTGGGTAGATACAGAACACACTCAGTGTCAGAAAAGCGGTCCAGGCAAACAAGCGCTGTATGCGTGGAGTCCACTGTACAGAGGTCGAATGTGGCATTCCAGGTGCCGAGGCTAATGTGATTTTTTGGCCCATTCCTAGCGCTCTCTCTGCATTTTTATCTGGAAAAAACCTATGCACAGCGCAAGGATGAAAATCACAGTAGCGATGGTTGAAGAGTAGCCGACGGTGTCATTACGGAAAGCCGCACGGTACATGAACGTCCCCAGTACCTCCGTGGCATGATTGGGACCACCCTGTGTCATTACCCAGACAATGTCGAAGACTTTGAGCGAGCCCAGTATCGTGATAATGGTGACGATGAGCGTTGTTTCACGAACGCAGGGAACGGTGATATGAAAGAACTGCTGGATGCCTGATGCGCCATCCAGTTCCATTGCCTCGTACAATTGCTCGGGAACTGCTCTTATTGCGACCATGAACAGCACCATAATGTATCCGGTCCACTGCCACTGCGATACAGCTATGATGGTATATAAAGCTGTTTCCTCATCACCCAGCCAGGGCCTGGAGTACTGGCCCAATTCCAACGCCCATAGCAATTGATCGACAAGGCCCAGAGCCGGGGTAAGTAGTAGCTGCCAGATCAATCCAACGACAACTACCGGTAAAATCGAAGGCAGAAACAAGGCAGTACGAAAAAAGTTGCGAACCGCTGGTGTAAATATTTTCTCCTCCAAAATGGCTGCGAGAGAAAGTGCGACACCCACCTGGAACACCACCGAAATAAATGCGTAGAGAAGGTTGTTTCCAAGCGCCTGGAGAAACAGCGGATCTTTCAACAGGCGTCGATAATTATCGAAGCCAACGAAATCCCAATCCGTCGAGAGCGATGAAAATGAAAACAGGCTAAAACGCACATTGGCCAGTGCTGGTCCATAGACAAACACAATGAGGAATATCAACGCTGGTGCAACATACAACCAGGGTTTGATACTACGATTTTCAGCGCTGAGTTCTGATTTGGAGGCTGGAGGCATTTTTGATGGCTGGGTTAACCCGGGGCATTGGCAGGGTGGGTTCAGCAGCCCGTCGATGCACCAATCTGCAATGACGAACTCGGAACTGACTAATCCAGGCTAGCGCTTGGATTGCACGTCTTTTGCGGTTTCGCGAACCTTTTCCATAACCGATTCAGGAGTTTCGGAGTCATTCAGAAGCGCTTGTCCAGCGTTGAGGATAACCGTAGCGGACTCAGTATCCATGTCGGTATCCAACCACAAAGCCATGCCTGTTGCTTCCTCCAGGCGCGCAAGTCCATCCAGTACTTCCTGGCTTGCAGTATCTTCAGTAACAGAACCAATGACTGAGGATGTCATGCCGGTAACCTTTACGTATGACTTGGCTTGTTCTGGAGAGGTGATGAAATCGATGAATTCGAGAGCCTCTTTCGGGTGTTTGCTGTTTGCAGAAATCATGAATCCATCGGGTGCGCCGGTTATCAAGTCTCCTCGACCTTCTTGTCCTTCTATATTTGGAATTGCGAAGAAATCCCAGCCTGCAGCTTCCAGCGGCGTACCTGCAATCTGGAAAAACTCGACCAATTCGAGGTACATCATGGCGGTACGTCCGGCAAGGAAGGAGCTGCGGGCAACCGCGTGGCTCAGTGCATTCGCACCTCTATTAAAGTAACCTTTGTCCCCTAGTTCCTTGTAGAACGCCAGAGCTTCGACGTATCCGGGATGGGTATAGAGTTTATCGGCCTCAGCCAACAGTTGATAGTCGGCCACGCGGATGTCGTCAGGTACCAGTTTTGCGAACAAGTCGCCAATATAATGTGTCGCCGCCCAAGGCGATTGATTTCCGTATCCGATCGGAACAACACCGTTCTCTTTCAGAGATTCGAGCAACGTTAGAAAATCGGCGAAATTCGCAGGCGGTTCGACATTGTTCTGCTCGAATATTGACTTGTTATATACGATATATTTTGCATTGACATTTATCGGGACGCCGTATTGTTTGCCTTCAAACTGGAAGGGCTCCCATGAGGCTTTAGCCATTCGATCCGTCCATCCCGCGTCGGCTAACAAGTCCGTCAGATCCATAGCCCTTCTGTTGCGTGCGAACTTGCGACCAAATTCCCCGGACCACGAAAAGTAAATATCGGGTTCCTGATTCGATGCCATCAGAACCCGGATCTTGTCCTTGTAGGGTTCGTCGGCTATTGCTTCCATGACTATATCGATATCTGGATTGGCAGCTTCGTATTCCTGAACAGCCTTGTCGAAGAATGCCATGTTTTCTGGTTCGGGAAATTTATGGATGAAGGAAATCTTCGTTTTATCCTGTGACCACGCAGACGATGCAGCAGCGAGTCCTAACCCGATCAATCCGAATGTCAACCCAAGAATCTTCATGTTTTTCAAAATCACTTCTCCCGTTTCTATCGAGTGTCGGGTATGTTGATCCATCACGATGGAGCGCTTGGCGATATACCAAAATGACCAATTGAGTTACCCTTGGTATACATATAAAACATACCAGTTAGAATCTTGTCAATGATTTTTTCGCTCGCAATCTTTTAATGAAGATAACGGCTGGAGCAAGCAGCAGATAGAGAGTACACACATGGTTTAGCGAACTAAAATGGTTTAGGCGTTGTGAATACGTGGCGACTGAACGAGGGGATTTTTGAAAAATATGCATGATTATGCTTGTCCCATTGGTATGTTTTAACCCATATCCTGTTAGTGTGTTGGTATAGAGTTTGCTCTCGGCAAATGTCGCCGACTATTCGTTTGGCACGCCAGCGATCAGGTATGCCAGTGTGCAAAGTGAGAAACAACACATGTCATTCAATCTTGACTTCGGTCGCTCGCGGCGGGCAACAACGTCATCATCGCCCATGGTGCAACGGGCACGCGTACTGATCCTCAAGCTGATACGCGATTCAGATATGACATCAGGAGATCGTATTCCTTCAGAACGAGAGCTGGCTGAGCGTTTTCGCATCTCACGTATGACTGTGCGGAAGGCCTTGTCTCAACTGGTCAAGGAATCTGAACTGGAGCGTCGTGGAACATCCGGAACATTCATCCCGGAACTGGCTGTTGTTCGGCCGCTCTCAAGACGGATTTCCACGGCTATTTCAGAAGTGCTGGAGTCGGGGGGCAGGCATTCCGGTAGCCGTTTGCTGTTCTTTGAACAGATTGCTGCCGATGCAAACATTTCACGTCACCTTGAACTTGATGAAGGCGATGACGTCATTTCGATCAAACGCTTGAGATCGGCTAATGAAGTACCGTTTTGCGTTGAAACTTCGTATCTTCCTTCAATTCGGGTACCCGGACTTGTGGCCGCAGATGTTGTCGACACACCGTCCCTTTATTCCTATCTTCGTAATCGATACCAACTGACATTTGCAAATTCGGACTTCCATGTGTCTGTACGTGACGCTCCAAAGGCTGAAGCAGAGCTGCTGAACCTGGCAGTTGGTGCATCAACACTGTGTATCAACATGACTGTCTATGATAATGATGGGAAACCTGTAGAGTATCTGATCTCTCACAACCATCCTGACCTTGTTGCCCTGGAATCACTACGGGAGGATACGGGGCAATTCAAAAGTGTGTATACAGATTGGAGTGAGTATAGGCAGCATTAACCACCCATTGTCGTCCAAGTGACTACACCGACCTGGCTCAGTACACGTTCAACGACGCTGTGATGAATATGCAACTGTCGGGCGATGGTATTGACGCCCCATTGCTTGACAAAGTGAAGCCGTAGAATTTTGCTATGTACCTCAGCATGAATGGTCATGGTGGTGTTCCGTTGTATTG
>RCMY010005242.1_pt1 | contig 11051 bp, 9 predicted proteins | sample 2041341 | NCBI WGS metagenome assembly RCMY01 (sample SAMN09708234, study PRJNA481090) | Marine sediment metagenome, whole genome shotgun sequencing project.
GCTGGCAGGCAAAACCTTCGTACTCACCGGCACGCTGCAAACCCTAACGCGTGAAGATGCCAAGGCGCGCTTATTGCAACAGGGTGCGAAAGTTGCCGGCAGCGTGTCGAAGAAAACCGACTATGTTGTTGCCGGTGATAAGGCCGGGTCCAAGCTGACGAAAGCGAGCGAATTGAATATTCCGCTATTGACTGAACAGGAGCTTATCGATTTGTTACAGTAGGCACTGCGAATTAGTCGCTACGCGTGAGATCGCTTATTCTTTATACTTTGGTACACTAAGCCAATGCAAGATATTGAAAGTTATAGCAAAGAACGCGAACGCCTGAAGAATGCGAACCTGCGGCCCACGCGGCAGCGCCTGGCGTTAGTGCGCTTATTGTTTGCTGCCGGCAACCGCCACGCCACAGCAGAGCAACTTTATGATGAGGCGCAACACGCAGGCATTGAGGTGTCGCTGGCGACAATCTATAACACGCTGAACCAGCTCACCGCAGCCGGCTTGTTACGGCAAGTGATTTTGGTACAGGGCAAGACCTTCTTCGATACCAACACCGGCGTGCATCATCATTTTTTTGATGAAACCGCACAACAACTTATTGACCTTCCCACGTCTGCTTTGCAGCTCGAAGATTTGCCTCAGGCACCGCCGGGCAAATCGATTACCAGTATTGATATAGTGGTGCGTATTCGCTAGCGGCCTGGCGGCAAGCAATTAATAGAGATGCCCTTAAGACGCAGTAGGTGAAGAACTTTGTTGCAGAATGCTGCGCTAAACCGTCTCGGGGTCATTCTTTTCACCGGGCATCGTATCGATAATCCGGCGCGGGAGACACCACGCTTCCCAGTCAACGCGGAAGATCAAGCGCGCCAAATGATCCGCGACGCACTAGCGGCAGAGCAAGCAACCGCAACAGGCAAACTGCTGGGCATTGCCGGCGGCGCGAGTGGCGGCGATATTATATTCCACGAAGTGTGTGAGGAGCTGGGCATTGCTAGCCATGTCTATCTCGCATTACCGGGCAACGACTATATCAAGGCGTCGGTCGCAGATGCCGGTGCAGATTGGGTGCAGCGATTCAGCTACCTGATCGACACGAAACCGACAAAATTTCTTGCCGACAGCACCGAACTACCTCAATCGCTGGGCGCAAGGTCTGATCTTGATATTTGGCAGCGAACCAATCTATGGATGCTATACAGCGCCTCGGCTATTTCCAGCGGTAAATTAACACTAATAGCACTGTGGAACGGCGAGGCCGGCGACGCACCGGGCGGCACTGAAGACATGGTGCATCGGGCGCAAGACCGGGGGGCCACTTTCATCCATCTTGACACTCGCACACTAACCGACAAAAGCCGCTACTGACGCGTTGGTTACTGTGCGTCTTGCATCTGCTGCAACACCTTGGTGGTGTAGTCCGCACCGAACGTATCGGCAATCTCCAGTGTTTCATCGCGACCGAGAGTGTATAAAAGATAATCCACACCGGGCGCTGCGTAGCAAAGTACTAAATCGCTTAGCATATTGTAAGCGCCCTTGGTTCGCTTATGTGCGCTGTTAAGCTGGGCATAGCTGGTGGCAGCAAAAGCGGCACAATCGATCACGTCGCCGCGATGGTTGATGTAACTCTTTCCGGCAATGACCTGACAACCAGCGGACCAGTTAGCGGTGCCAACGCCAGACCAGTGAATGTTAATGGTGTGATTTGGTTTGCTGTCGAGCCCTGTTTGCACATCCGTTCGCGTCAAAGCGTTGTCATTATCTCTGTCGCGGAATACCAGCACGCCATGCTGATAAGGTCGAAGTGCTTTATAGATTTTGTTGTCATCACTCACTTTGTGCCAGCTGAAGCGATATTTGTGCTGCCCCTCCACCAGAAAAGCTTCATCGGTCCGGCCTGCCATGCTGGCGCTGGGGTCGGTGGAGCCCCAGAACTTGAACACATGACCGTTCACTAGCAAGATGAAAATATCGTTGCTATGGCGTCGCTGCTCAATCACTTGTTCGCCAGCTCTTATGCCAATCAAGTGAATGTCTTCGTGCTCGAAAGTCCAATCTTCCAGCTTGCGTGTATCGGTCTTGCCGGCATATTCATCTACCTTGCGCACCACCATAGGACGATCCACAGCGTAGGTCGCCTGCGCCTGATGCAGTAAATCCATCCACTGTAGATACTCTGTGGAAGGGCTGCCCGACTGCGCCCATTCGCAGCGCTTGCCTGCAGTTTGCCAACGCTGCATCTGTTGCAGCGTGCGATTGCCAACAAAACCATCGGGGACCATGTCGGCTACCCCCTCGACGGTGCGCAGGTATTCCTGAAACAGCCGAGTGGCTGACTGGGTTACATAGTCGAAGACGGCATTTTCCCGCGCGCGCGGCATAAACCCGGCGCTGCTTAGAAAAGACTGAAACTCACTTACCTTGTCAGTGTCGGTTTCCTTAAAGCGGCGCCATGCATTGCGGTCGTCGTCGCGAAAGCAGATGTGTTTCTTAAACGGCGCGCTACCGGCCACGTTGTGATACTGAGATAAGAATGCGGTAAGGTCTAGCGGCTTCTCGCCCCGATCACAGTGGCCTATATACAATAAGCTCATTTCTTGTCCTTTATGAAATAGTGCGGGCAGCGATTAACGTACAGCAATAGTTTGAGGATTAATAGCATCAACTTCTTCTAACAAACGTACTCTGTTATTTCCAGTATTTAGTCGCAGGCAGGCTGGTTTTACTCCCCTTTTGAGGTTTGCTCTAACAGTTCAAACAAGCAGCGAGCGCGAGCGATTTGCCACTGATAGAAAAGCTAGAATCATTCTAATTTATTGACACGAGCTACCTGCTCGCTTACCCTTCAAATCAATCCGCTGGGCGGTACCAGCGGCTGTTTCCGATAAGACAAGAGGAGAAGCTTTTATGTCACTCAAGGGCAGCAAAACCGAAGAAAATTTAAAAGACGCGTTTGCAGGCGAAAGCCAGGCTAACCGCCGCTATTTGTATTTTGCACAAAAAGCCGACGTGGAAGGTTATAACGATGTTTCCAGCGTATTCCGTTCAACGGCTGAAGGTGAAACCGGCCATGCGCACGGCCACCTGGAGTATCTTGAAGAGGTCGGTGACCCTGCAACGGGTAAGCCAATTGGTTCGACATCGCTCAATCTCGAAGCAGCAATCGCTGGTGAAACGCACGAATACACCGACATGTATCCGGGTATGGCGCGCACTGCCAGAGAAGAAGGCTTCGAAGAGATTGCCGATTGGTTCGAAACGCTTGCCAAGGCCGAAAAAAGTCATGCCGGTCGCTTTCAAAAAGCACTGGACACAATGGACGCCTAAGCAGCAGCCACTGTCGGCGCAGCGCGCCGACAGCCCCCTTTTAAGGAGTCAGCTATGCGAGAGGGCAGTCTCGACGCGCCCACGCGCCATCCCATTGCCTGGGAATCCGACGATTTCTACAATAAGGACGCACTGGACGCAGAAACCCGCCGCGTATTCGATATCTGCCACGGCTGTCGTCGCTGTTTCAATTTGTGCGATTCCTTCCCGCGCCTGTTCGACCTGATCGACGAGTCAAAATCCGGCGAACTCGATAGCGTCGACAGTGCTGACTTCAAACCTGTGGTCGATGCTTGTACGCTGTGTGATATGTGTTTCATGGCGAAATGCCCGTATGTGCCACCGCATGAGTTTAATCTTGACTTTCCACACTTAATGTTACGCCATCGCGCTGTGCAGTGGCGCGATAATGAAGTTGGCTTTGCCGAAAAGCAGCTTATCAAGACTGATCGCAATGGCAAGCTCGGAACCGCGCTTGCTCCACTCGCTAATATGGCAACCCAGCGCGACGGAAAAGTACTTCGCCCCATGCTGAATCGCGTATTAGGTGTGCACCAGGACGCTGAACTACCGCGGTTTGCGAATAAAACACTCGCCGCCCAAATTCAAAACGACGACATCCAGGTCAATACTGATGCCGCCGGATTTGGCCGCAAAGCTGTGCTCTATGCGACCTGCTATGGCAACTACAACGTGCCGGAAATTGGTCTGGCAACACGCCAGATCCTTGCTCACAACGGTGTTGAAACAGAGCTTGTATATCCCGAATGTTGCGGCATGCCGCAGTTCGAAAAAGGCGATGTTGAGGCCGTGGCAAACAAGGCAGCCAACGTTGCAGCCTGCCTGCAGCCGTATATTGATAAAGGTTACGACGTGATCGCGCTGGTGCCGAGTTGCGCCCTGATGCTGAAATTTGAGTGGCCGCTGTTGTTGCCTAACGATATAACCGTGGCGAGTCTGTCGAAGGCGACTTATGACGTGGCAGAATACATCGTCGAGCTAGCAGCAAAAGGCTTGAGCGATGGCTTACAGGCGATGGAAAAATCCGTCACTTTACATATTGCCTGTCATGCGCGAGCGCAAAATATGGGCCACAAGAGTGCCGAGATGTTGCGCCTTGTACCAGAGCTGAAAGTTAGCGTGATTGAACGCTGCTCGGGTCATGGCGGCTCTTGGGGTGTTATGCAAGATAATTTTCCGGTGGCCTTAAAACAAGCACAGCCAGTGGCTCGCCAGGCAGTGAAACAGGCGCCGGACGCTATCAGCTCAGAGTGTCCGCTGGCTGGCGCGCACATCGCGCAGGCGTTAGGCGAAGACAATACGGCGGAGCAGCTTAGCCATCCCGTTTTGTTGATGGCGCGCGCGTACGGCTATCGCTTTTGATACGGCTTCTGAGGAGTATTCGATGTTGAACACTGAAATTACGAAAGACGATATATTGCCGTATGACGACTATGTTGAAGTACGCAAGCAGCATAAACAGGAGTTGCTGACACACAAAAAATATCGGCGCGTGGAAATTGGCCCGGTTGCGTGTGCTTACTTCGAGTCGTACCAGACCATGCGTCACCAGATACAGGAAATGCTCTATATAGAAAAAGGTGGAGACGAGCAGCTTGCCGATGAGTTGGCGGCGTACAACCCCATGGTGCCGAAAGGCAGCGACCTTGCTTGCACGGTGATGTTTGAAATAGACGATGAGATTCGTCGCCGCCATTTTCTGTCGCGCCTCGGTGGGGTAGAGGAGACTATGTTCTTCCGCTTTGCTGGGCATGAAGTTACCGGCGTACCGGAAGATGATATTGACCGTACCACCGCTGAAGGTAAGGCGTCATCGGTACAGTTTCTGCATTTCAATTTCAGCGCTGATCAAATCGATGCCTTTCGGCAAGCAGATCAGATTGTGCTGGGTTTTGGCCATGCCGAATATGCGCATATGATTATTCTGCGCCCCGAAACCCAGGCCGCGCTGGCGCAAGATTTCAGCGCATAGGCGGGCTTCGTGTTGCTTGACCTGAGGACTGCCAACGTTCAGGCTAGCGCTATGCCAGACATTGAACAGCAATTTCTTGAACTAGCCAACGCCGAGCTGGATTGTGCCGGCTTGGCGAAGGCGGTTGTGCTACTCGCGGCGATAGAAAACCCCGAGCTAAACATTGACCAATGCCGAGCGCGGCTAGAGCAGCTGGGGGACTCCGCTTGTCTCGCTATAGACCCTGCCGAAGGTACTGAAGAACGGGCACAGCAACTATGCGACTTTCTCAGCGGTGAGCAGCGCTTCAGCGGCAATCAACTGGACTACTATGCGCCGGCGAATAGTCATATAGATAAGGTGTTAGAGTCGCGCTGCGGTATCCCCATCAGTTTGGCGTTCCTCTACATCTATGTTGGTGAAGCACTGGGCTGGGCGATGGCGGGCATTGGTTTTCCAGGGCACTTTTTGGTCAGCGTCAAGGGCAAACCACAGACGCTTATCGACCCGTTCAAAGGCGTGCCGCTGACTGAAAGTGAATGCGTTAATTTGATTCAGGAAGCGCAAGGCGATGACGCCGTATTACGCGCAGAGCATTTGCAACCTATTACTTATAAGGCGATGCTGCAACGCATGTTGCGCAACCTCAAGCGCAACTATCTTCAGCAGTCGTGTTGGAACGATGCATTGAGAATGCTCAATTTGCTGTTAGCGCTGGTGCCTAATGATCTGCGCTTGCGCTATGAGCGCGCAGTATCGCTGGAAAAGCTCGATTGCTTCGCCGCAGCGGCGCAAGATCTGCAAGAGATCGCGCTTAAGCGGCCACAGGATTCACGCCTGGCTGTGCTGCAGGAAAAAATCAAACAGCTGGAAGACAAGTCGCCAGCTATGTTGCACTAAAGCTAAGTAATTAGTAATTCAACCCGTAGGGTGCGCCGTGCGCACCTGTCAGCTCGTAGGCTATGCATGAGCTTTTTGGTGCGCACGGCGCACCCTACACAACCGACTTATCGCAAGCCATCGTTAATGCTGTCGAGAAACTTACTGCCTGGGCACAGCTCTTTTTCAGTCAGGGTGTTGAGCGCTTTCGGAATAGTGTCCAAGGTCTCGTGAAACTCGCTTGGATCGCTGTCTATATACAGTAGTCCGGTCAAAATTTTGCCCACTTCCTCATGTTCCTCAATCGCCCGCACAGCGGCCTGGCGGTTTTGTACGTCGTATTCTTCGGCGTTTTTGTGTAGCCGCAATATAGAACCATCGTGCATGCACACATCCTGGGTCGTTCCGGCTGCATAGCTGGTACTGATCTCCTCACGCATAGGCACAAAATCTACCGGTACAACATCAGCGCTGTCACGAAAATGTTCGTAGCTTTTGGTGGAGCCGCTGTGATTGTTAAAGGTGACACAAGGAGAGATAACGTCAAGAAAGGCGAAACCTTTGTGACTGATGGCCGCTTTGATCAGCGGCACCAGTTGCTCTTTGTCGCCAGAGAAACTGCGCGCCACAAAAGTAGCCCCCAGCTGAATTGCAGTGCGCGCGAGATTCAGTGCTTCGAAAGGATTCACATCACCTTTTTTATTTATTGACCCCACGTCAGCAGTGGCGGAGTCCTGGCCCTTGGTTAGCCCGTAGCAGCCATTGTTTTCAACAATATAAATCATATTCAGATTGCGCCGCACGACGTGAATAAACTGACCCATACCGATTGAGGCTGTGTCGCCGTCTCCCGAAATACCAATATACGTCAGCTCGCGGTTTGCCATATTGGCGCCGGTCGCAACCGAAGGCATACGGCCATGTACCGAATTGAAACCGTGGGATTGATTAAGAAAATATGCAGGCGTTTTTGAAGAGCAGCCGATGCCCGACAGTTTGGCGACTTTATGCGGCTCAATTGATGACTCGAAACATGCCTGCACCACCGCTGCACTGATTGAGTCGTGACCACAGCCGGCGCAGAGAGTAGAAATAGCGCCTTCGTAATCTTTCTTGTGATAGCCCAACTCGTTTTTTGGCTGAGAAGGGTGGCGAAAATCGGGTTTTATGTAACTCATTGATCGTCTCCGCCAGTGACAGTGCGGCGAATAGGAGTGACATTGCTGCCTCCCATCGACTTGCGCATGATCTCGGTAATGCTTCTCGCAGTAATAGGTAGCCCGTCGTAATGCAGAACCGACACCAGCTTCTTCGGCGCGACCTCGCATTCATTCATCAGCAGGCGGCGCATTTGGCCATCGCGATTTTGTTCAATCACAAAAACTACTTCGTGATCGGCGATGAATTTGTCGACGTCCTTATTAAATGGGAACGCTCGAATTCTCATCGTATCGAGATTGAGCCCTTCCGCATCGAGAATTTCAACGGCTTCGTAGCTGGGTGATGCGGTGGTGCCAAAGAATATCGCGCCGTAAGCGGTTTTATTTTTGGCAGGCTTAATTTTTGGTGCCGGTACGTATTTTTTAGCCGTTTCGAACTTGTTAAACAGCCGTTCCATGTTGGCTACATAGGCCTCGCCGTCTTCGGTGTAAACGGCGTGAATATCGCGCGATGAACCACGGGTAAAATAAGCGCCCTTGCTTGGATGTGTGCCAGGATAAGTTCGGTAGGGAATTCCATCGCCGTCAACATCCTTGTAGCGACCGTAGCGCTCTTGCATGGCTTCGAGCTCTGCTTCGTTTAGCACTTTACCGCGATCGTACTGGCGTGCATCATCCCATTGCAGCGGTGGTGACATGGCGTCATTCATGCCCAGATCAAGATCCGACAGCATGATGATCGGTGTTTGCAGTCGCTCGGCCAGGTCGAGTGAGTCGACCATCATTTCAAAACATTCGGCAGCGGTGGCTGGAATCATCAACACATGCTTGGTATCGCCATGGGAAAGATAGGCCGCTGACAGCACGTCAGATTGCTGCGAGCGGGTGGGCATGCCAGTGGAAGGACCGGCACGCTGCACATCCACTAATACGGCAGGCACTTCGGCAAAATAGGCCAAGCCAATGAACTCACTCATTAACGAAAGCCCCGGACCACTGGTTGCCGTGAACGCGCGCGCACCGTTCCAGGACGCCCCTATCACCATCCCCATGGCGGATATTTCGTCTTCTGCCTGGGCGATTGCAAAGTTCTTCTTGCCCGTGCCAGGGTCTATACGCAGGCGGCGTGCATATTTATCGAAGGCATCAATGACCGATGTAGATGGCGTGATGGGATACCAGGCCGCCACTGTAGCACCGCCGTAAATCGCCCCTAATGCCGTCGCCGTGTTGCCGTCCATTAACACATGGTCGGTATAGAGGATATGTTCGGCGTTATTACCGCCACTCTCAACGCGGATGCCTAGCGGGCAGTCGAAATGGTTGTTGGCATATTGAAAACCAAGCTCCAGAGCAAAAACATTGGAAGTGATCAGTTTTTGCTTACCCTTGAACTGGTCGGCCAGTAGATCTTTTAGCACTTTGAAGTCGATGTTTAAGAGTGCTGCCAAGGCACCAACGTAAATCACATTCTTGAATAGCTGGCGCAGCCGGGGGTCGCTAAATTCTCGCCGGCAAATTTCAGAAAACGGAATACCTAAAAAAGTGATATCGCTGCGCATAAGGCGCAGGTCCAGCGCCTTGGTGGAGTCATAAATGAAGTAACCGCCAGGCTCTATTTCGCGTATATCGCGAGCCATGCTTTGCGGGTTCATACCCACGCCGATATCAACGCCACCGCGCCGTCCAAGGTAGCCTTTGTGGCTGACGCGCACTTCATACCAGGTAGGCAAGCCCTGAATATTGGAGGGGAAAATATTGCGCGGGCTAACGGGAACGCCCATGCGAAATACTGCCTTGGCAAACATATGGTTGGCGCTTGCAGAGCCGGTGCCATTGACATTGGCAAACTTAATAACGAAGTCATTGACCGCGGTAATGTTTTTTATTGGTGGTTTCATAATTGAAGGTTTCATAGCACTTCCTGCAGGCCGGCTTTGCTAACGGTATATAGAAATTTTTGCATGTCCCAGGCGCTGGTGGGGCAGCGTTCTGCACACAGGCCGCAATGCAAGCATAGGTCTTCATCTTTTACCATTACCCGCTGAGTTTGCGGCAAATCGCTGGAGACGTACAAATCCTGAGCCAGGTTAGTTGCCGGCACTCTAAGCGTTGCCCTTAACTCCTGCTCATCCGCATTAGTGATAAAATTGATGCAATCGGTCGGGCAGATATCCATGCAGGCATCGCACTCAATGCATTTTTCCTCAGTAAACACCGTTTGCGCATCGCAGTTAAGACAGCGCTCGGCTTCCATATAACCCGTATCAGGATCAAACCCCAGTTCTACTTCGAGCTTGCGGTCTTTCAGTGTTTTCTCTTTCGGCGCATGTGGCACCGCATAGCGAACGTCGTTCGAAATCTGGTTGTCAAAGCTCCACTCATGAATGCCCATTTTCTGGCTGACGAGGGTTACGCCGGGCGCTAGCCGTTCGCTAACATCTTCATCTTTGCAGAACAGGTCGATGGAAACGGCGGCCTGATGACCGTGCGCGGCTGCGGTAATAATATTTTCCGGTCCGAAAGCGGCATCGCCGCCGAAGAAAACCTTGGGGTTGGTAGACTGGAACGTAGCAGCATCGACTACCGGCATGCTCCACTCGCCGAATTCCACGCCCTGATCGCGCTCAATCCAGGGAAAGGCATTATTCTGGCCAATTGCGATCAGCACGTCGTCGCACGCCATATGCACAGGCTCTTCATCAAGCGGAACAAGACTGCGTTTACCGTCAGCGTCGTAGACTACCTCGACTCGTTGAAACATCATGCCGGTGAGTTTGCCGTCTTCTACTATAAATTCCTGCGGCACGTGATTATTGAGAATGGGGATATCTTCAGCCATGGCATCGTCTTTCTCCCACGGCGACGCTTTCATTTTGTCGAACTCGCTGCGCACCACGACCTTTACGTCTTCGCCACCCAGGCGCCGCGATGTGCGGCAGCAGTCCATCGCCGTATTGCCACCGCCCAGCACCAGTACGCGCTTGCCGATGCTTTCGGTGTGCTCGAACGCGACGCTGGCCAGCCACTCAATGCCGACGTGAATGTTTTTGCTGGCTTCCTGCCTGCCGGGGATGTCCAAATCCATACCGTGCGGCGCACCGGTGCCGACAAAAACCGCGTCGTAGCCCTTATCAAGCACTTCTTTAAGGCTGGAAACTTCGGTGTTGAATATCTGGTCGACACCCATATTGAGCACATAGTCGACTTCTTCGTCGAGCACCTTGACCGGCAGCCGAAATGACGGAATTTGGCTGCGCATCATGCCGCCGCCCTTGAATTGATCGTCGTACATATCGATTTGATAGCCCAGCGGTAGCAGGTCGCGTGCGACGGTTAGGGAGGCGGGACCCGCGCCTATGAGCGCTATGCGCTTGCCGTTTTTTGTCTTCGGTACTGCTGGAAATAGACTCTCTACTGCGTCTTTGTTATCTGCGGCTACCCGTTTCAGCCGACAAATTGCTACCGGCTCCTCTCCCAACCGACCACGACGGCAGGCCGGTTCACACGGTCGGTCACAGGTGCGCCCAAGAATGCCGGGAAAAACGTTAGATTCCCAGTTAACCATATACGCTTCGGTGTAGCGCTGCGCTGCGATCAAGCGTATGTATTCTGGAACAGGCGTGTGGGCAGGGCAGGCGTATTGGCAGTCAACGACTTTGTGGAAGTATTCAGGGTCCTGGATATTTGTCGGCTTCACATCGATTTC
>RCMY010005243.1_pt1 | contig 11050 bp, 7 predicted proteins | sample 2041341 | NCBI WGS metagenome assembly RCMY01 (sample SAMN09708234, study PRJNA481090) | Marine sediment metagenome, whole genome shotgun sequencing project.
ACAGAGGTGGATAGCGTATTAGTAGATAACATAGATTCGCAATACGCGTATGTGTTGGATACCGTTATAGAGCGAACGGCCGTTAAATAGTATTTATGAACGTCATAAAATTCAGGTGATAAGTAGTATGCGTAGGGTGCGTTTTACGCACCGATGGCTCATTAAAGCCCTATTATAGGTGCGTGGAACGCACCCTACAAAAGCTAAACGAGTCAAATATTTTTAATTATGGCGCGCTAATGCACTAGCGCAAATTACCTAAGTCCTCTTCTGTTAGCCGCCAGCGACCTTTCTTTTTAGAAGCACCGCGACCGCGCATAGCGCTATTGAGGATCAGTTTATTCATAGAATGGCTTGAATGAGCATGACAAATGGCACAAGCTAGTCCATCAGCCGCATCTTGCTGTGGTACAAAATCTAGGGCTAAGATCCGACAAACCATCTCTTGGACTTGCTCTTTAGCTGCTGCGCCATAACCGCAAACCGCTTGCTTAATCTGCCGAGCGGTATATTCTGACACTTCTAAATCTAAGGCTACCATAGCGGCAATAGCAGCGCCGCGCGCTTGGCCTAGCTTTAGCGCAGAATCTGGGTTTTCTGCCATAAATACTTGTTCAATAGCAGTATAGATAGGCTCATTGGCGTACTTAATATGATGCTGAGTAATACGCGTTAAGCCATTAAAAATACGTTTTAGACGCTCAGGCATCTCTTTGGTATCGGTACGAATAGTCCCTGCATCGATATAGGTCAGCTTATCGCCTGTTTGTTGCAAGATACCATAGCCTGTCATACGCGAGCCAGGATCTATTCCGATGATAATTGCCATAATCTTCCAATTCACGATTGTAATTAGTTTTATTTAGCATTTAAATATTTGCTACAAGTTTGATAGTATAGCAAGCCATCCCCATATAGAGGATAAGTTAAGCCGTTTAATTTGCTTAACCTTTTATTTAACGCTTAATCTCAGTTTAATTTTATAGGACGACAGTTTATGGGTCAGATAGTAGGTATTGCCATCGTTTGGTTTATCATTGAGATGCTGGTCTGGTACTTGTTGGCTCAGTCTATCAGTGGCTGGCTAGTATTTGCTTGGTTTATTGTGGCAGCAGTCATCGGTATCTCTTTTATTCGCAAAGGCATGGTATCACTGAATCCTATGGCGCAGCAGATGAAAGCAGGTGGGATGATGAATCCATCAATGCGCCCACAAGAGTCTACTATGCTCAAAAGCGTAGCGATGGCTGTTGCTGGTATTTTACTATTAATACCTGGGATCATTAGTGACTTATTAGCGCTACTAGTCGTATTGCCACCGGTGCAGAAAAAGCTCAAAGATATGGCCAATACTTATGTCATGAACAATCAGCAAAAAATGATGGAGATGATGGCTAAGCAAATGGGTGGTGCCAGTGGTATGGGTGGCATGGGCGGACAGAACCCGTTTGGTGGTATGGGCGGACAGAACCCATTCGGCGGCATGGGTGGTCAAAATCCCTTTGGTGACGTTAATGATAGAGCGGGACAAAATCCTTTTGGTGATGTCAGTGGTAATCATCAGCAAAACCAATTTGGCAATGTCTTTAAGCAGCATACTACCATCGATGGTACTGCCAAAAACATTCCTAAAGATGTCAAAAAGATCACTAAATCAGCTAATGATGAATAATTGCTTATCTAGTAGCGCATAAAAAAAGCCCCCTTCAATAACATGAAAGGGGCTTTTTAGTGACTATTAAGTGCCGCTCCTATAAGAGCTTGTCTCAACAGTCGAATATAACAACCGAAGTGCCGCCGTGGGATGGTGACCCATGAACCGTGAAGTTCAGGGCGGATGTGTCATCGTCTCGGCAGGTTTCCTGATACACTGCAAGCAGTGCAGGCATACACAATGAAACGATAGGTAGCACATCCAGGTAAAGCATTATCGGCTCAGGGAAATAGCATCCACTCGCTAACACTTCAGAATAGTTCAATATTACCCAATGAAATACATAATTGCAAGTCCATTTTTATAGCTCGATTTATTCACTAAATATAACTGAGCCTTATTGATATCTAAATGTATGACCAGCATAACGAGAGCTTAATACTTATAAGGCATAAGCTTCGGCCAAAATTTGATTGATAGTTTTCAACCTTGTTAGCGATTAATGGAGCTAATTTCGTAGGTTGCTACTATATCTCACTACAAGAAATTAACGATATTTTTTATAAATGTCATAACTGCAAACAATTTGTATTTGATAATAAAAAAGGTTGAATTTTAGGCAATTTTGATATTTGTGTTAAGATACATAGTCTCTGTCAGTGCCACGGTCGAATGTTCAACAGACCCTAGCTTTGTACTTTGATTCCTTTAACTTATCAGTGACGTTCATCCCCTTGAGGAGCGCAAATTTATGACCAGTAAGCAACCATCAGAATCTAATGACTCTAATCAAAGCCAAATTAAAAACCCACCTAAGACCCCACACGTATTAATGATATTAGATGGATTTGGACATCGTGAAGATGACAATGACAATGCGATTGCTGCTGCAAATACACCGAATCTAGATAGGATATATCAGCAGTATCCGCACGGACTAATCTCAGCTTCAGGTGAGGATGTAGGCTTGCCGCCAAGTCAGTTTGGTAATTCTGAGGTCGGTCATATGAACCTCGGCGCTGGACGTATTCTGTACCAAGACTCAACGCGTATCTCAAGCGAGCTGGCTAACCGTGACTTTTACAAAAACGAGGCACTAGTAGGCGCTGTCAATGCTGCTAATGAGCTTGGTGGTAACGTACATATTATGGGTTTGTTATCAGATGGTGGCGTCCATGCGCATCAGGATCACATTGAGGGCATGTGTCATTCAGCTTTAGTACACGGTGCCAAAAATGTCTTTGTGCATTGCTTTTTAGATGGTCGTGATACCCCGCCTAAGTCCGCTGACAAATATATCAATCGCTTGCGCGACCATCTTAATAAGCTCAATGCTCATTACGAGGGGCGCGTACAGATTGCTAGCATTATTGGCCGCTACTATGCTATGGATCGTGACAATCGCTGGGATCGGGTACAAAAAGCTTATGAGCTAATGACTGAAGGTAAGGCTGATCGAATCTCAACGCGGGCAGATGGTGCGGTGCAAGCGGCTTATAAAGCTCGTGAGACTGATGAGTTTATCAGTCCAACGACAGTGATTGAGCATGGTGAGACGCCCTTTACTGTCGATGATAATGATGCGCTTATCTTTATGAATTTCCGTGCGGATCGTGCGCGTGAGTTGGCACAAGCCTTTGTATTGCCAGATCATGAGTTTTCAGGGTTTGCCCGTCATAAACAGCCAAAACTTGCCGCCTTTGTTATGCTTACTAAATACTCAGATATACTAGAGAATAATAGTAAGACCAGCATTGCTTATTATCCAACGTCATTGAGCAATACGCTTGGCGAGTATCTACAACAGCAGGATAAAACTCAGCTACGTATCGCTGAAACCGAAAAGTATGCTCATGTGACTTTTTTCTTTAGCGGTGGTCGTGAAGAGGAGTTTGACGGCGAGGTGCGTATTTTAGTACCTTCACCCGATGTGGCAACTTATGACTTGCAGCCTGAGATGAACGCACCTGAAGTTACTGATAAGTTAATAGCCGCTATAGAATCAGGCAAATATGATGTATTGATCGTCAATTATGCCAATGGTGATATGGTCGGACATACGGGTATCTTTGACGCGGCTGTAAAAGCGGTTGAAGCGCTAGATGTCTGTGTGGGCCGAGTTGAGCATGCGATTCGCGCAGCAAACGGCGATATGCTGATCACAGCGGATCATGGTAATTGCGAGCAGATGCAAGATTATGATAGCGGGCAAGTGCATACTCAGCATACTACAGAGCATGTGCCACTGATTTATATTGGCGAGCAAAAGCTACAAGTCCGTAAAGGCGGTAGACTAAGCGATGTAGCGCCAACTATCTTGTCGTTGATGAGTTTGGATGCCCCAGCTGAGATGACAGGTGAGAACTTGTTGATTCAAGCATTGTAAACGTCAATGCCTATTTGATCTGATAATGATTACTCACAGATAAATGTCATCTAAAAAAGCTAAATAAGTAGAGCCAAAAGCGAAGATAAGTATTATCTTCGCTTTTTTAATTGATGATACCCCTTAGTCTGTCCCTTCATTAAAGCCGTATTTAGGGTATATATGCCTTATAATGGTCATAAGTATTATCTTATAAGTGTCTTTTCTATTATAAATGAGTTCTATTATAAATGAGTATAGCCATGCCTTTATCTGATTTTGAAGCGTCAAAAACTCCGACTAGCTTAAGTTCTGATATTTTAAGTTCTGACACCTTGAGTTCTAAGACCTCCCAGTTAGCTTTTGTAAAATATGCTATAGCTGCGGTGATCTTGAGTAGTGCAAGCTTAACTACGCAAGCTGTGATTGCAGCGCCGAGCGCAGTAATAGGCAAGAAGGCTGACAACCCTACAGCGAATTTGCAGCTTATTAACCTGCAAAGCGATGAGGTTCCGGTAGACAATGGTGCTGATGATTTGTCAGATATCGATGATATGGTGGATGCTGCTGATCAGACCGATGACTGGATGAACGATGACGATACAGGCGATATAGGTAGCAATCCACTAGTAGATAGCAGTGATTACGAGGATACCTTAGATACTGATATTCCCGAGGATGTGGCGCAAGTCTCATTAAAGGCTATCTCCCCTGAAACATTAAAAACATTTGTGGCCGTAGTGGATTTGGTGCGTCGTGACTATATAGATGCGGTAAATGATGAGGAGCTCTTCAGCAATGCTATGAGTGGTATGCTGACTAAGCTTGATAGTCATGCCGAGTTTTTGGACGCTGAAGCTTACGAGAATCTACGCGCGTTCACCGAAGGTGATGTAGGGGATATCGGAATTAAAGTAGTCTATCGCGCTGATGAGGGCTATTGGGTGGTGACTGAGGTGACAGATGACTCGCCTGCGGATAAAAAGGGCATCACTATCGGTGACTATGTCCATCAAATAGACGAGTTCAAATTAGACGAAGATAAGCAAACCAATGATATCGTACAGCTATTATCAGGTATTGCTGGCACGCAAGTGGATGTGGTGATCTCAAAAGCGGGTCGCCGTAAACGCACTATTAGCTTGCAGCGCAATAATAATCACCCACAAGAGATTGAGACGCGTCTGGTCGATGGCATAGCTATTATCAAGCTACCAACTTTCCAGAATAATAGTCGTGAAAAAGTATTACAAAGCCTAACTAATCTGAATGCACCTGTAAAAGGGGTGCTATTAGATCTGCGTGATAATCCAGGTGGTGTACTGACAGCCGCGGTACAAGTTGCTAGCTTGTTTATGTCTGATAGCGATGTGGTGCAGATAAAAAGTCGTCAAAGCGCACTGCGCACTTTATCTACTCGAGGTACCGCGCTTCTTGAACCTTTACCTGTGATAGTACTGCAAAACCGTTATTCGGCCTCTGCCGCTGAGGTTTTGGCCAGTAGCTTGCAAACTCAAAAGCGCGCTATTATCTTGGGTGAGGTCAGCTATGGCAAAGGATCGGTACAGTCGGTGATACCGCTCAATAATGAGCAAGCCGTCAAGCTAACCGTTGCTCATTATTTAACGGCAAATGGTGAAAAAATAGATGGTATTGGGGTACAACCTGATATAGATTTATCGACAACTGAAATTGATTGGGAGCAGCTCGGTCTTGAGTTACTGCGTCAACAAATAACCATGCCAGGTATTCGTTTTGTACAACCAACTTAGCAACACGATAATTAACCTTAACGAGATTAATTACAATAACTAATTTGCTAATCAGCATATATCTTCATCGATCTCAAGCTTTTTCATACGGTAGCGTAGAGAGCGAAAGCTAGTGCCTAACAGTTCAGCTGCTTGAGTTTTATTACCCTCAGTTTGTTTGAGAGCAGCAACAATAATGCGTCGCTCTTGCTCTTGTAGGTAGATCTCTAAGCTGCTCGCTGGTAGTTGAATGTCGTCATCTATAGAGGAATCTAAAAGAGAGATAGGGTTATTTGCTGCATCTCTAGCTGGTTGCTCGGGCGCGTTCTGTCCACTACTGGGCTTTTGAGCATTATCATTAGGTTTTTGAGCACCACTCACAGTACTAGAGGCTTTGATCGAGTTGGAGTAAGCGTTAGTTGCGAAACGATAAGGATGTAGGTTACCCGTAGCTGAATTATCATTACGGCTCTTGACGTTGCTTTCAATGCGATGAGTAGCAGTCTTAACGTTAGTCACGGCTTTGACATCAGCTTTTGCGTTACCAGTATCGTTGCTATGATCAGGCTCTACTACTGGCAAGTCTATTACTTGCGCTGATTCGCTAGAGGGCATTAGACCTAAATGACTGACATCAATAATTTCAGTTTCACAAAGGGTGATTGCTCGCTCAAGTATGTTGCGTAACTCACGGACGTTGCCAGCAAAAGCATAATCTTGTAAGCGTTGATAAGCTTGCGCTGACAGCTGCGGGGCTGACTCTAATTGCCACTCCTCAGCGATAAGCCCTAAAAAATACTCCGCTAAAGCTGGAATATCGTCACGCCTATCGTTCAGTGCTGGCAGTTTGAGCTCAATCACATTGATACGATAATATAAATCTTGACGAAACTCGCCCGCTGCTACTAACTGGCTCAAATTTTTGTGAGTCGCTGAGAGTATACGGATATCGACAGGAAGCTCTTTGGTATCACCGATAGCGCGTACGGTCTTTTCTTGAATAGCACGCAGCAACTTGACTTGCATAGGCAGCGGTAAATCAGCGACCTCATCCAAAAATAGAGTCCCGCCGTTCGCTTGTTGAAATAGCCCTTGCTTGTCAGCAACTGCTCCTGTAAAACTGCCTTTTTTATGACCAAAAAACTCAGACTCCATCAGCTCTGAGGGAATCGCACCGCAGTTCACGGGTACAAAACTGCCTTCACAACGCGGACTTAAGTCGTGAATCAATCTAGCTACGACCTCCTTACCTGTCCCTGAGGCTCCCGATAAAAACACAGGTGCCTGTGAGCGCGCGAGCTTTAGTATCGTCTTTTTAAGCGTTTGCATGACCTCAGCGTTACCAATTAAACGACTATCCAATAACTGCTGCTCAGGACTCTGAGTGCTCTGGCTTTGGATATCATTGTCTTGACGAGAGACCTTTAGAGCGTTTTCTACCAACTGACGTAGCCGTGGCAGCTCAAGGGGCTTATTAACAAAATCAAAAGCGCCTAGTTTCAACGCTTCAATAGCCAAATCCATACTGCCAAAAGCAGTGATAACAGCGACTGGGGTAGTGGAGCTATTGCTGATCTGCTTAACCAAATCTAGCCCTGAGCCATCAGGAAGCTTGAGATCTGTTAAGCAAAAGTCATAGCTATTATCTTTCCAATAATCTTGAGCTTGGGTCAGCGTATAGGCGACATCACACTGTATGCCCATCTTGGTGAGCGTAATTTGCATCAATCGGCATAGATCCACTTCATCATCAACAATTAAGGCAGTTGCTGTCATGTATAACCTCATATAGATATAAACAATTAGGATGATTAAAACGCACGACTTTCAACACAGTTTTAGCAGTTAGGCAATTTCAACAATAGAAACAGCGGCAGGTACTATCAAGCGAAAACAAGTTTTTGCATGCTCTGGAACATGGATAAGCTGAGCATAATTAGCCTCACTAAAAGCTTGAGATAAATACAAACCCAAGCCCGTTCCTGCTTTATCCGTAGTAAAAAATGGCTCAAATAGATGTTCTACACTAGTATTATCGATACCTATTCCTGTATCTAAAACATCGATTATAACATCGTTCTGCCTATCATAGATCTCAACCGTGACATCAGCTTGCGTATGAGCTCGACTGCTATAGCGCAATCCATTATTAATTAAATTAATCAAAATCTGCTCTAACTGATGCGTATCAAACTGGATAACAATAGTGGTACGAACACTCAGTGTAATATCATGATTGCGAAAGTGATTATCCAAAAATTGCGGCATCCATTCGATAAGTTCTATGGTTTGACGTTGTGGCTGCTGCTGGCGCGATAATTTCAACACATCCTCGATGATACGATCGACGCGTTTGGTTTGGGCAAATATCATCTTATAGAGCTCATGATTGCCTGTATTATCCGTTGTCATTGACGACTCAGGGTCATCTGAACCATAGTTTTCATCGATGTCTTCTATTAACAGCTGGCTGGCCTGTGAGATAGCCGCTAAAGGATTGCGTATTTCGTGAGCAATACTAGCTGTAAGCTGCCCTAATGAGGCCAGTTTTAATTGTTGAGCACTGGTTTGCTCACGGCGCAAGTCCTCTAATAGCATCAACTGACTGTTATCTTTTAAAGGGATGATTTGAATACGTAATTTGTTAGCATTAGTAGCACTGACGCTTTTTGGCAGATCATAGATAAAGGTACGCAACTGATTGTTTGCTAAATTTATATAATTCTCAACTAAAGATTTATGCTCATGAGTTAGTTTTTTTTGAAAGTCTATTAAGGGGTCATAAGCTTTTATAATACGCTTCTTTTTATTATTAAATGGCTTAGTTGTCGTGCTTACATTTTGATTAAGACGGAAACTAAAGGTAGGTTTGGCGGCTGGATCGGATTCTATACCTAAGAGCTGATAAGCGGCTAAGTTTGCCAGCACGATCCGTTTTTTATCAACAACTATTATGCCATTAATCATCTGACTGACGACTTCTTGGTTAATGGCATTGAGATGAGCCACCTCTAGTGCCTGCTGCAAGGCCATACCCTCTACATGAACTAGGCGCTGAGAGACCGACCAACTCAAAAACCCTACTGCCAAAAAGCTGGCTGATATCAGTAAGGCATCTCCTAGATCAGCTAAATTCATACTATTAGCAATTGCATGGAAAAACTGCTGATAAATAATAAAAATGATAGCCAATAAGGTAATGATCAGCGCCTGAGTACCTGTCAATAACATAAAGCTTGCTGCTACCACTACCATGTACAGCATAGTCAGTTGCAAATCAGGCGCGCCATTGGTATAGAGAAGTAAGCTTAAAACGACTACGTCCATAAACAGCCCTAGCAATAGCTGGCGCCGTGGCTGCTGAAGGACTACTGAGAATAAGCCAAATAATATAAGGCTAAACAAGACATAAAAAATAAGTATCGTTAACTGTAAGAGGCTGGGCAGCATGATGCTTTTATCGGCTTGCGTCGTCACATAAATCATTAACAATAAAAATAAGCTAACGATGAGTCGATAACTATTATATACCATGCCTAGTCGGCGTAACTGTGCTGAGGGTAGCGTCTCGCCTTGCTGCAAATAAGTGATGACAAAAGCTATGACTGTAGAAGCAGATTTCATAAAATAGCCAAAATAAAAAATAAGTCAGTAAAGAGGTCACATCACGATAATAATTTTAGGGCGTGTTGAACATTCATAAATGAGCACTGCTGATAGCTAAAATTGGTCTAGTCTAAGTGAGAATCGCAGGTAATGCAGATGCCTTGGCTAGATTGTTACAACGAATAGAGCGATTTTAGCATCAGCCTGCAAGGACAGAACTCTTTTTTGCCGCTTCATTGCTAAGAATAGACGCTTAGAATGACTAAACTTACCATTTTTATCTGCGAATCGCCTAAAAAATAGTCACTGTCAGTGCCACGATCGAATGTTCAACACGCCCTCAGCTTGAGCAACCTTTTTAAGAGCTTGATTAAGGCTGAATAAGTCCATGGCGGATTGCCATATGGGTAAGCTTAACATCACTATCAACACCTACTTTTTCATAAATACGATAACGATAAGTATTAATAGTTTTTACACTGACAAATAACTGATCAGCGATTTGCTGAGGGCTTTGACAGTTAACGACCATCATAGCTACTTGCTTTTCACGGTCGCTTAATAAGTCAAAAGGTGAAGCAGCCTTATCGGATAACAACACTTCAGCCAGCTGATCTGCTACATCATGACTAAAATAACGACCGCCTTGATTGAGTTTTTTGATCGCGCGTATCATCTCATCAAGTGGTGTGCCTTTAGTGATATAGCCATGAGCGCCTGCCTTGAGTAGCATCGATGGATAAGGCTGAGTAGCCATACTACTAACTGCCAATATTCTAATGCCTATGTTCAATTGTACTAAGCGTTTGGTAGCCTCAAGCCCACCAATATTAGGCATATTAACGTCCAAAAGAATGACGTTAGGGATAAGCTGTTTAGCAAGCTTTATAGCCATATCACCGCTATCCGCTTCACCAACGACTTCGATATCTGGACTATCAGCTAACATACGGCTGATACCCATACGAACTAAATCATGATCATCTACTACTAACACTCGAATCATATTATTACTCGAATCATATTATTACTCGTATTATGTTATTACTATAATTTATTACTAATTATAAGTTATCAAACTTTAATCCTAAACAATAGATACTAACCAATCAAATTTTGCAGCTCAAGACAGCCTACTCTTAATTATTGACTATAACTCTTTAAAATGAAATTTATTACCGAAATGTTAATCAATATTGCTACTAGCTAAAGAAACTGTAATAAAATTTAACAACATCCATAAAAAATTCATCAAGTTAGCTCATAATAGTAAACTTAAATATAAACCATGATACACTAAAAATACAAAAGCATCGTATTTAGGCTTTTACTATCATTGTGAGTCATTATAGCTACGTTGTAATATTTTGATAGCGATTACCATTCTGTAAGGCTTAATGGTAATTATCGAAACATTTTCGTTTTTATAATAGCTACGTATATCATCTACGCTATGGTCTATATTACTAGAGCGCTATTCCTATTTGGAGGAAGAATGACAAATTTACCATTAACCAAACAGCAAATACTAGTTGCTATGATTTCATTGAGTTTGGGAGGCGCTGCGCAAGCGGCATTAACCATTAATGGTAATGAGTCTAGTGCGCGTGTTAGCTGGGGCGGGGCCGATAGCTTATCTGAAGCACGCAATATCATGTATAGCTCAAACAACAG